>OBLT010001243.1_pt1 | contig 16334 bp, 13 predicted proteins | sample 1518721 | NCBI WGS metagenome assembly OBLT01 (sample SAMEA3539307, study PRJEB22396) | soil metagenome | biome: tundra; feature: field; material: soil | place: USA | collected 2010-05 | depth 0.15 m | reverse complement strand
CCTTCTGGCCGTTGAGGGTGGTCGGCGCGGCGGTGGCATTGGCGAGGTTGTCCGGGCCGCCCGCCGCCCCACCACCGGGCGCGTCAGTGAGGTTGTTGCCGCGACCGGACTGGTCGTAGATCTCGGTGATCACACACGTCGTGCCCGCGCAGAACGAGTCCTGCGCCGCGGCGTTGGCAACCCCGCCCGCGCTCAGCGGGCTGATGTTCAGCGTGGCGTTGTCCGAAGAACGCCGCACCTGATACAGCGGCCCGCTGTAGGCGGCATACAGCGCCCGGGTCGTGCTGTGCGCAGCCACGCACGGCGTACCGGCGGCCGCGTAAATATCACACGGCCCCTGCGACGCCGCCGTTGCCGGCGGCGCGCCACCAGCGGCCAGGGCGGCGGCGGCCAGCGCCACCGCCGCGCCCAGCGTCAGTGATGCGTGCCGCAAGATGCGAAGTGGTGACCGGACGGTCATGGTAAGACCTGCCTTCCTTAGCCGATGCTCCATTGCTGGTTGGATTGGCCGTTGCATGTCCACAGTTCGGCCAGTGCGCTGCGGGCGCCGGTCACATCCAGGCACAGCCCGGATTGCACGCCGGTGATAGTGCCGTTGGCGTTGACCTGCCACTGCTGGTTGGCTCCGCTGTTGCAGTCCCAGATCTCGGCCTTCGTGCCCGGGGTGGCCTGGTTGTTGTAGGCGTCCAGGCATTTCGCCCCGCCGTAGACGGTGAGCTGGCGCGAGGAGGTGTACGTCCAGCTCTGGTTGCTGCCGCCGTTGCAGGTCCAGATGTCCACCTGGGTGCCGTTGGCCTGGGCCGAGTTCGGCACATCCAGGCACTTGCCCGCCCCCACGGCGTGGATCTCACCGGATGGGTTCGTGCTGGAGCTGCCGCCCGCGACCTGGAACATGACGGTGCCGTGAGCGGGGACGGCGGCGCTGATGGTGCCGGTGGTGGTCGAGGTGGCCCCGGTCCACAGGTTGGTCAGCGTGTAGCTGGACGACCCCGTCTTGCCGATCGCGGCTGCCGTGGTGGAGATGGTGGCGGTGGAGCCGGTTTCGTTGAACAGGGCCACCGACACATCGCCGTTGGCGAGCGGCTTGGCCAGCACATCCAGGCCGCTGGCGGAGGACACTTCGGTGCCCTGCTTGCCGAGCGGGTCCTGGTCGACTGCGATCACGGCCTTGTTGGTCAGGATGGACAGGGTGGCGGAGCTGGCGCTGGCCAGGTTGGTGCCAGCGATCAGCGGGGCGGCCATCTCAGCCCACAGGCTGAATTCCGACTGGTTCTCGGTGGCGCTCATCCCGTTGCCGATTTCCAGCATGTCCGGGTCGTTCCACGCCCCGGGACCGGCGGAGGAAGCCAGCGCCACGTTGGTGTGGAAGTTGGACAGCATGCTGGAGAAATTCGGCTGGATGTCGGTGGTGGTGCGCCACAGGTTGGCCACTGGCGCGGCCCAGGTCCAGGGCCGGACACTCGAATCCCAGCCGTTGCACATGCTGAACACGATCGGGTGGCCGGTGGCGGCCAGCGCGTCGCGCATCCGCGTGTAGAGAGTCTGGGCGACCTGCTGGTGTGACTGGCCGGGGAAGCTGCTGAATGGGATGTTGCACCAGTCGTACTTGAGGTAGTCGACTCCCCAGGAGGCGAACAGGTTCGCGTCCTGCTGCTCATGCCCGTAACTGCCGGGATACCCAGCGCAGGTCGCCGTGCCAGCGTCCTCATAAATGCCGAGCTTCAAGCCGAGCGAGTGCACATAGCTGGCCACCGCGGCGATGCCATCGGGGAACTTGGCGGAATTCGCGGTCAGGTTGCCGCTGGCATTCCGGCTGGAGGACATCCAGCAGTCGTCGATGTTGACGTACTGGTACCCCGCTGCCTGCAGCCCGTCGTTGTGCATGGCCAGCGCGGTCTGCTCCACTAGCTGCTCGCTGACGTTGCAGCCGTAGGCGTTCCAGTCGTTCCAGCCCATCGGTGGCGTCGCCGCCAGCCCGTTGGTCAGCGCCAGGGCGGGGGATGCCGACGCGACCGCGATCAGCGGTATCACCGGCACGGTCAGCGCGGCAGCCAGCCACAGCCTGGCTAGGCCGGGGACGCGGCGCGCGGTCTGCCGCAAGGATGCGGGAAGGTTCTGGTACATGAGTCCGTTCCTCCGGGCGATGGCAGGAAGCGATCCAGGCGGCCCGGGCCGGCGCTGGCGGGCTGGCCCGGGGCCAGTGCGGGCTCTATGCCCGGTATCCCGGGCCGGCCCGTGGACTGGTGAACGGCAGGTCAAGTGCATGGCTGCGCTGTCGAATTGGTCAGGTTCGCGCGCCTCCTTCCGGGCGGCCTTGTGAGCGCTCACATGTGAGCGGCCGAAGGCCGGTGTATCGCGGCACCGGCTGCATGGTTAGGGAGTGCCGTCATGGTGAGCGCCTCGAATAAGCCGGGTCAAGGGGCGGCGCTCCCGGCATCGGGCCGATCCGGGCCGTTTTCCCGTTACCTGGCGATACGCGCGGTGGCGGCCTGGAGCGCCGGGCAGGCCTAGTGAAACTTTCGCGCTGCGCGGGACCGCAGGGAGTTCACTCGCTCACCGCTGGTGAAGAGCCAGCCCACCGGGGGGTCCGGCCTGCGCTGAGCGGGCGGCCTTCGGATGAACCGCCCCGGAGTTTCCGGAGCACCGCCGGGTTCCTGGCCCGGCTGGCGTATGAGAAGCATGTGCTGGGCCGGCCGGTGCACCGGATCGTGCAGGCGCTGGCCGCCGACGGGCTTCGACGTGGCGCCGGGCGCCTTGTGCGGAGCGCTGAAGCAGGTCGCGCCGCTGATCGCGCCGTGGGCGGAGGCGATCGCCGCGCACGGCCGGACCGCCGGGCACGTGCATGCCGGTGAAACCAGCTGGCAGGTGTTCGGGGACATCGAGGATAAGGACGGCCGGTCGTGGCTGCGGACTTTCGTCACCGGTGCCACGACCGTGTTCGTGATGGGCACCTCACGCAGCGCCGGAGCCGCCGTCGGCCAGCTGGGCACCGGCCGGGAGCATACCGCGCTGCAGGCCGGCCGGCGGCTGGTCATCTCCTCGGACTTCCGCAAGGCGTATCAGTCGCTGGCCTGCATCGACGGCGTCGACCCGCTGTGGTGCCGGGCTCATATCCGGCGGTATTCCCTGCGGGCCGGGGCCGCGCACCCCGAGGCGCCCGGCGACTGGTGCGATGCGTGGACCGGGCGGATCGCGGCGCTGTACCGGGCCCGCCACGCCCTGGCCGCCACCACACTCGCCACCACACCCGGCACCGGGCACGCGAGCACGCCCAGGGCTGCTGGCCCGCGCCGAGCCGCCGGACGACGCGCGCTTTAACTACGCCCCGGCGGCGCCGGAACTGATCGCCCGGGCCCGCGCGCTGGCCGGCATCTGCGCCCGGCACGGAGTGGAACTGCCGGCCGCGGCGGTCCAGTTCCCGCTGCGCCATCCCGCGGTGGCGTCGGTGGTCAGCGGGATGCGCACCGGCCAGCAGGTGGACTCCACCCTCGCCCGCTTCACTACCGTGGTGCCTGACGAGGCGTGGCTGGAGCTGGATGGGCGATAACGGGCGGCTGGACGTGGACGCGGCCCGGTGGCGGTCTGCCGCTGGCCGAAGTCAGCCGAAGACTCTGCGCTGGATCTCGCGACGGTAGTCCTCGAGAGTCTTGTCCAGGTGAATGGCGGCCGCCCGGGCTGCCGCCTCCGCGTCGCCGTCCCGGATCGCGCGGTAAATCGCGGCGTGTTCCGCGATCGCCTCCTCCGCATGGCCACCGACGGTGCCGTGCAGCCCGATGGTGCTGGACTGGCGTTGCAGGCGGCGTGCCTCGCGTACCGCGGTGACCAGGAACGGGTTGTGCGAGGCGGCGGCGATACCAAGGTGGAAGTCGTCGTCACCGCTGTCGAAGAGCGCGGACTGCCCGGTCACATGGCCCTCCCGGCACAACTCGGCGGCGGCTTCGATGGCCCGTAGCTCGGCAGGAGTGGCCCGGGTTGCGGCCAGCCTGCTGGCCGCAGCCTCCTGGACCCGGCGGAACTCGAAGAGCATGTAGATGTGGTCGAGGTCGGTCGGCAGGAAAAAGCCGCTCCAGCGCGAGGAACCGAGCATGCCATCGTCGTTGGCGACGTAGAGCCCCCGGCCCTTCTGTGCCCGCACCCGCCCGATCGCGGAAAGGATCTTGATAGCCTCCCGCACCACGGTCCGGCTGGTGCCCAGTCGCGAGGCGAGCTGGTTCTCGGTCGGCATGCGGTCCCCGGGCTGCAGCCGCAGCTCGGTGATGAGCTGCAGGAGCTGCTCGGCCACCAGCTCGTACCCGGGCCGGTATGAGCCGGCCGGCGGCGTGGCGTCCTGCTGCTGGGCCGGCATGCCCGTTGCCTCCAGCGAGGGCGTGCCGTCCACCGGCGGCCTCCTTGATCGCGGGCCCACCCCGACAGCGGCCCATACTGTCCCGTTTCGGAGAGCATATCTCTCCACGTTCGCAGTACCAAGATGAATCTTACTCATCGATCCGCATCGCGGCGGCAAGCGCAGCGACTCAGACCCAAAGCTGGTGGCAGGCTTCGCGGCCGGGTTCACCCAGAGTCCATGCGCGTACTGCGCCGGGCGCGTGCGGAGCTGCGCCCGGCGGTACAAGCGCGGGCTTTGGATCAGGGCTCACTACGATCTGGCGCCCGTCCGGACAGCCGCCAGATCGGTGACGGTTCCTGGCTCAGCCTGACCGCCCAGCCCTCGCACGCGGGATGGCCGCCCACACGGGGGCGGACAACGTGTATGACTCTTCCTCACAAAAATCAGAAATAAGAATGCTCATACTCTTGACTCGGGCCTGCTCCGGCCGTTCTCATAAGGGACCAAAGCAATCGCCTGGTCTGCGGCGTCCAGAGGCCTACGGCCGTCGCTGACCTCCCAGGTGCCCGGCTGCGGGCGCCCAGATAAGCCCGACCAATCTTGGATGTTCCGCCGCCCGGGCCTCCGGCCGGCGGGCGCCACAACGCAGTGGAGTCGTTCATGAGAGCGGAAGTCCGCGCCGTGCGCGCGAAGAGATCAGGCAAGGGCCGCAGGCGCGCCGGGCTGCTGGCCGCTGGCGGCGCGCTCGCCCTGGCGGCCGTCACGGCTTGTGGCGGCGGCACCAGCAGCGGGAGCGCGGCCCCGCAGCAGGGTTTCACGGAGGCGCCGCAGGCCGGCGGCGCGCTGACGGTGTGGGTCGACTCGACGCGCCTGGCCGCCGCGCAGCTGTACCACAAGGAGCACCCCTCGGTGAAGATGACCATCGTCACCTACGACGGGGACGCCAACGGCTCCAATTACCTGCAGACCAAGGTGGACCTGTTCGACCGGACCGGCAGCGGCTGGCCGGACGTGGTCTTCAGCACGCAGAACAACGAGGTTTCCTGGGCCGTGCACGCAGGCTTCACCGCGCCGCTGAACAAAGGCCTGATCCCGCAGTCGACCCTGGCCGGCTGGGCGACCGGAGCCAACAATCCCTGCCTGGTCAACGGCACGCTCTACTGCCTGCGCAACGACCTGGCCCAGACGGTGCTGTGGTATAACTCGGCCCTGATGAAGCGGTGGGGCTATCAGGTCCCCGCCACCTGGGAGCAGTACGAGGCACTGGGCCAGAAGGTCGCCGCCCAGCATCCCGGCTACCTGGTCGGCTCCGCGGGCGACACCTTCACCCCCGAGATCTTCATGTGGGCGAGCAAGTGCGGCGCCAACCAGATCACCGGCCCGAAGAAAGTCACCGTGAACACCACCAGCGCGAACTGCACGCGGATGGCCTCACTGCTGGACACCTTGATCAAGGACAAGACCATGTCCACCAGCAGCGTATTCAGCTCCGATTTCGATAAGAACGACGCTGGCAAGATCCTGATGCTGCCCGGCCCGGCGTGGTACGGCGGCGCGCTGTTCCAGGGCACGTTCAAGACCCCCAAGGGCCAGATCGCGGTCGCCCCGATGCCCCAGTGGTCCGGCGATTCGGCCCCCTCGGTCGGCAACGTCGGCGGCGGCACCTGGCTCCTGTCCGCGCACAGTAAGAACCTCAAGGCCGCCACGGCTTTCCTGACCTGGGTGACCACCTCGAACGATTATCAGGCCAAAGTAGCGCCCGGCTATCCGGCGTACGCGCCTGCGGCCAAGACCTGGCTGGCGAACCAGGCCTCCTCCGGGTACTACACCGGCGACATCACCGCGCCGCTGCAGGCCGCGGCGAACCAGGTGTGGCCCGGCTGGGGCTACGGGCAGTTCAGCCAGGAGGCGATCTGGGCATCCACCGTCACCCCGGGCCTGAACGCGGGCAAGGCCATCGTCTCGATGCTTCCAGCCTGGCAGAAGGCGATCGTGAACTACGCGAGCTCTGACGGGTACCAGGTCAAGCAGTGAGCTCGACGTCCACCAGGGCCGGCCGGACCGGGGCGCCGTTCAGCAGACGGATCGCGCCCCGGGCCGGCCACGGCTTCGTCGCCGCTTACGTGGTGCTGCTGATCGCCTTCGGCGTCGTGCCGACCGTCTACGCGATCTACTTCGCCTTCACCAACGCGGGCAACAGGTTCACCGGCCTGTCCAACTTCACCGCGGCCGCGGCCGACTTCCGGTTCATCCCCGCCGCCGAACACGTGGCGCTTTACCTGGTCTTCTGGCTGGCCGCGCTGGTGGTCTTCGTGGTCGGGCTCGCGCTGCTGCTGCACCGCCTGGCCGTGCGCGGGGTCAGCAGGTCGCTGCGCTTCCTGTATTACATCCCCGGCGCGCTGGCGGGGGCCGCGAGCGTGATGGTCTGGCTGTTCCTGCTCGACCCGACGGTCAGCCCCATCGGCTTCCTGCTGCGGGCCCTCGGCTACGACACCTTCGGCCAGGTCATCGCCCCCGGGCACCTGGCGGTCCTGTTCACCTGCATCGCGTTCTGGACCGGCGCGGGTGGCTGGATCGTGGTGATGTACGGGGCGCTCAACAATATTTCCTCCGACATCCTGGAAGCGGCCCGGATCGACGGGGCCGGACCGTGGCGTACCGCTCGGCAGATCGAGATCCCGCTGCTCCGCAAGTGGATCGTCTACATGGTGATCCTCGCCTTCGCCGGCGGCACCCAGCTGTTCGTCGAGCCGCAGCTGCTGTCGCAGGCGAGCAACGGGGTAGCCGGCCGCGATTACTCGCTCAACCAGCTCTCCTACGACTTCGCCTTCCAGAACAACAACGTCAACGCCGCCGCCGCCATCTCAGTCGAGCTGATGCTGATCGGGCTCCTCGTCGCGGCGGTGTTCGTCGCCAGATCGGGGTTCTTCGATGCCGACTGACACCAGGCAGCCCGCGCTGCCCGTCCCCTTGGGCACCGCCCGGGGAGCGCGGCCGCGCCGGCGCGAGCGGCCCCGCCGCGCCGTCCCCCGCATGCTGCCGAACCCGCTGGCCGCCGTGGTGCTCACGCTGTTCCTGCTCTTCTTCGTGATCCCGGTGCTCTGGCTGATGCTGGCGGCAACCAAGACCGACGGCCAGCTCGTGCAAAGCAACCCGCTGGCCTTCGGATCCTGGCACGCGCTGCGGGTCAACTGGGACAAGCTGACGGCGTACCAGAGCGACGCGATCTTCCTGTGGCTGCGCAATTCCGCGGTCTACTCGTTCGGCGCCCTCATCATCACCCTGTGCGTGGCGATCCCGGCCGGCTACGCGCTCGCGATGACCGAGTTCCGCGGCCGGCGCGCGCTGCTGGTGGCCACCCTCGTTGTCATGCTCATGCCGAACACGACGCTGGTGGTGCCGCTCTTCCTGGAGATCAACGCGGTCCACCTGATCGGCTCGATGTGGTCGATCATCCTGCCGTACGCGTTCTACCCCTTCGGGGTGTACCTGACCTACATCTACTTCAGCACCGCGCTGCCCAGGGAACTGCTGGACGCCGCGAGGCTTGACGGCTGCTCGGAGTTCGGTGCGTTCACCCGCGTCGCGCTGCCCCTGGCCGCGCCGATCGTCGCGCTCGTCGGGTTCTTCAGCTTCGTGGCCAACTGGACCAACTACTTCCTTCCTTACGTCATGCTGCCCCAGAGCAGCCAGTTCCCGGTGCAGGTGGGCCTGGGCACGCTGCTGGACAACGTGCCCCAGTTCAACCCGACCGTCGGAGCTCTCGCGGTCCAGCGCCCCGAGATTGCGCTGGCCACCCTGCTGGCGATCACCCCCGTGCTCGTCGTATTCCTCTTCTCCCAGCGCTACCTGGTCGCCGGATTGCTCGCCGGCGCGACCAAGGGCTGACCGACCCCTCCCTGCCAGACGACAGCTAGCGCTGCACGAAGCGCTCCCGCAGAGCGCGGGTGCGGCCAGCCTGAAATGGAGCACATCCGGATGCAGACTGTTGTCAGGGCCTCGGTGCCGCTACTGGAGCCGCCGGGCTGGGCGATAGCGCAGCGCGAGCTGTTCGACCTGCTGGACTACGCCTGGCGCCGGTTCGCCCGGGATTTCACCGGGCCGGACGGACGGCTGGTTTACCGGGGTCAGCTCACCTCGCGCGACGGTGTGGACGACTTCTACGAGGTCTTCTTCAACTGGCCCCAGCTCTACCTGCTCGGCGGGGCCGATGACCTGCTCGCCGCATCCGAACGGCACTGGGAGGGGGTCACCCGCCAGCTCACCGAGCTGGGCATGCTCGCCGGCGAGTACGAGCGCGGCTACGACTGGTTCCACCAGGGCGAGAGCCTGCTGCTGTTCTACTTCCTGTGCATGGCGGCCCCGGGGCGGTGGACCCCGCGGGCGCTGCGTTTCGCGGACCTCTATGTCGACCCGGCGTACGGCAACTACGATCCGCTGCGGCGCATCATCCGGCGCCCGCACAACGGCAGCGACCCGCGGCGGGACGGGCTCTTCGACGGCGCGGCCTATCCGTGGCTGCCACAGGAAGCGGCGATGTACGGCTTCCCGCTGGACTGGATACGGCCGCCTCATGCCGGTGCTCCGGAGCCCGGCCACGACCCGCGGCTGGGCGAGGAGATGCGCCGCAGGATGGGCGTGGGGGACACCGCGGTCAACCTGGCCGCGTCCGGGCTGGTTCTCAATGCCCTGATGCTTTCCGGCGGCCAGCGCTACCGGGACTGGATCGCCGACTACGTCGGCGCGTGGCGGGAGCGGGCCGCCGCCAACGGAGGCGTCATCCCCGACAATGTCGCCCCGGACGGCACCGTGGGCGGACTGCTGGAAGGCCGCTGGTACGGCGGGCACTACGGCTGGTCCTGGCCGCACGGGTGGTACAGCGTCGGGCACGCCGCCATGGTCGCCGCCCTGTCCGCAGCCGCCGCCACCGGCGACGACTCGTTTCTCGACCTGGTGCGCCCCGCACTCGACGAGATCATCGCCCAGGGCAAGGTCATGGCCTTCACCGAGGCGGACTCCAGCCTCCAGTCCAAGTGGACCGTGCAGCTGGGCGAGGACGTGCACACCCCCACCCTGCACGTGCCCTTCCGGTACCGGGACGGCGGCTGGTTCGACTACAACCCGATCCTGATGGCGGTGCCCACCGCGCTGTGGCACCACTCCGCGTCGCCCGCCGACCGGGAGCGTCTCGAGCAGCTGCGCGCGGCCAGCGGCTACGACTGGGGTACCGTGCGGGCGTTCCGCAGCAAGGAGGAAGCCGGACACGAGGAGCCCTGGTTCGCCTTCCTCGCCGGGGACAATCCCGGCTACCCGGAGCGGATCCTCGCCGCGGCCCAGGCCCAGGTGCGTCACCGGCTGGCCCGCATGGAGCTCTACCGCGGGCGGGAGGTCCCCGAGGCCGACATCCACCTGTGGCAGCTCTCGAACCCGGTGGTCACCGAGGCCCTGGTCCAGCTGACCTGGGGCGGCCCGCAGGTCATCTACAACGGCGGACTGCAGCAGGCCCGCGTGCGCTACTACGACCCCGCCGCCCGCCGCCCCGGCCTCCCGCCCGCGGTGGCGGCCCTGGTCTCCAGCATCGATCCCGAGGCCACCGTCCTCGATCTCGTCAATCTCGATCCGGAGTCCGCACGTCACGTGATCGTGCAGGCCGGGGCGTTCGCCGAACACACCATCCGCGCGGTGCGTCACACCGCCTGCGAAGACCCATCCTGGATCGGCGACCTCTACGACTACGGGCACAGCCAGCCAGTGGTGACATCAGCCTCGGCCCGCGTGGACGGTCCCTGGCTGCGGGTGGAACTTCCCCGCTCCACCACCATCCGGCTGACCCTGCAGCTCGACCTGCGAACGCGCCCGCCCTCCTACCGCATGCCGTTCGGTGACCAAGCATGACACCCACCGGACTCGCGCCCGCCGGCGGCGGCAGCCAGGTGCTGCTCGACTCCCACGTCCACTTCTGGGATCCGCGGCGGCTGGCCTACCCGTGGCTCGGCCAGATTCCCCCGCTCGACCGCCCTTTCACGCCCGGCCACTTCGCCGGCCTGCATCCCAAGCCGGTCGAAGTGATCTTCATCGAGGCGGGCCGGGCGCCGGGCGGTGCCGCCGCCGAGGTCGAGTGGGTGCGCCACGAGGCCAGGAACCAGCCATGGATCCGCGGCGCCGTCGCGCACGCCCAGCTTGAGAACCCGGCACAAGCCAGGGACGTGATCCGCGGTTACGCGGACGACCCCTTCGTCCTCGGAGTACGCCGCAATATCCAAGACGAGATGGCGGGCTTCACCACGAGCGCGGGCTTCCGCGCGGGCGTGCGGCTACTCGGCGGCGCCGGGCTCCCCTTCGACGCGTGCGTGCGCGCACATCAGCTCCCCGAACTGGCCGAACTGGCTGCGGCCTGCCCGCAGACCACCATCGTCCTTGACCACCTCGGCAAGCCGCCTGCCGAAGCCCGGGGCCCGGGCACCACGACATGGCGGCAGGCGATGCGGCGGCTGGCGCGCAGAGACAACATCGTGTGCAAGCTCTCGGGACTGGCCACCGAGGCCGCCCCCGGCACCGGGGAATCCGCCATGGCCTTCGTGCTGCGTGAAGCCCTGGACATATTTGGCCCCGGCCGGTGCCTGTACGGCAGCGACTGGCCGGTGATGACCCTGGCCACCCGGTACCAGGCCTGGCTTGATCTCGTCCGCGCCGTGCTTACGGCGCACCCGCCGGCCGCCGCAGGCGCCGTCCTGGGCGGGAACGCAGCCCGCATCTACCGGGTGAGCCTCGCCACTTCCGCCCGAGAACCGGCCAGAGGAGAGGATCCGGCATGAAGCGCATAGCCCAGACCATCCGGCTGCGACCCGAACGTCGCGATGAGTACCTCGCCTTGCATGCCTACCTGACCGAGATCTGGCATCTGAGCGAGGAGGGGCACTCGTGACCGGGCGACGTGCCGCTTACACCGCAGCCCGGTCACTGACGGTCGAAGCCGCCGAGACCCCGCCGCTGCCCGCCGGCCACGTGCGCATCGACGTGGCGTACACCGGAATCTGCGGAACCGACCTGCACATCTACCACGGGGACATGGACGGGAGAGTCAATCCGCCTGCCGTGATCGGGCACGAGATGTCCGGCCGGATCGCCCAGGCAGGCTCCGGTGCCAGCGAGTGGCGAGTCGGCGACCATGTCACCGTCATGCCGCTGGTCTGGTGCGGAGGCTGCCCCGCCTGCCGGGCGGGCCATGCGCACATCTGCCACCGCCTGGCCTTCCTCGGCATCGATGCCGCCGGGTCCATGCAGAGCAGCTGGACAGTGCCCGCCGCTACGTTGGTCCGGCTCCCGCAGGACATGCGCCTGGATCACGCCGCGCTGGCGGAGCCGACTGCCGTGGCCGTCCACGACGTGCGGCGCGCCGGACTCCGGCCCGGCGAGAAGACTTTGGTGGTCGGCGGTGGCCCGATCGGGCTGCTCATCGCGATCGTCGCTCGCCAATCCGGAGCCGATGTGCTGCTGGCCGAGCCCGACCCCTATCGCAGGTCGGTCGCGGAAAGCCTGGCCGTGGTCACCGTCGACCCGGGCGCGGGGAGCCTCGCCGAGACCGTCGGGCCGTGGGCCGGCGGTGCGGGCGCCGCGGTGGCCTTCGAGGTCTCGGGTGCCGCCGCGGGCGTGGCCGCCGCCGTCGACTCGCTGGCCACCCGCGGGCGCCTGGTCCAGGTGGCGATCCACCCGGTAGCCCGCGAGATCAGCCTGTACCGCTTCTTCTGGCGCGAACTGACCCTGCTCGGCGCGCGCCTGTACAGCCGCGAGGACTTTGAGGCGGCAGTGCGCCTGATCGCCGTCGGCGAGATTCCCGCCCAGGCGCTGATCTCGCGGATCGAGCCGCTGGAGCGTGCCGCACAAGCGTTTCAGGCGCTTGAATCCGGCGCTGGCGTCATGAAGGTCCTGATCGACTGCCAGGCAGGCGGGGAGGGCGGCGCACGATGACCCCGCCGTCTCTGGCCGCCTTCGACCTGACCGGGAAGCTCGCCGTGGTGACCGGCGCCCGCCGCGGCATCGGCCTGGCTATCGCCGAGGCCATGGCCGCCGCCGGCGCCGATATCGTGGCCGTCAGCGCGCACCTGGAACCCTCGGGCAGTCAGGTCGAGGCCCGGGTCGCCGCGCACGGCCGCACGTGCCTGAGCCTGGCCGCCGATTTCGCTGACCGCGCCGCCGTCAGGGAACTGGCCTCCGCCTTGGCTGATCTCGGCCGCCCGGTCGACATCCTGGTGAACAACGCGGGCACCATCGCGCGCGCGCCGGCCGCGGAACACTCCGACACCGACTGGGACCGGGTTATCTCCGTGGACCTCAGCAGCCAGTTCGTGCTGACCCGCGAAGTCGGCCGCCGGATGCTGGAACGCGGACGGGGCAAGATCGTATTCACCGCGTCGCTGCTCAGCTTCCAGGGCGGCATCAACGTGCCGGGATACGCCGCGGCAAAGTCGGGGATCGCCGGCCTGACCCGGGCCCTGGCCAACGAGTGGGCCGGGCACGGCGTCAACGTCAACGCGATCGTGCCCGGCTATGTAGAGACCGACAACACCCGCGCACTGCGTGCGGACCCGGGCCGCTACACAGCGATCCTCGACCGGATCCCGGCCGGGCGCTGGGCGCAGCCCGAGGATTTCGGTGGCGTTGCCGTGTTCCTCGCCTCGGCTGCCTCCGATTACGTGCATGGGGCACTGATCCCAGTGGACGGGGGCTGGCTGGGCCGATGAGGACCCAGCACAACGCGGACCACCGCAGCAGGTGCCATCCCAGGCCGCCGCGAGCGCCGCGGTGGGGTGACGGCTGCGATCTCGGTGCCTTCCGTGCGGTACGAAGCGGGCTCCCCTGTCGCCTGGACTGGGCTGAGCGTCACCGTCGACCACCGGCTTGGTGATCCTTGATCGAGCCGCCACCCAACGGGCCGGCTGCTAGCCGCTGACCTTACTGATGCCAGAGATGGTGCCTTGGGCTGTTTGTAGTGCGGAGTTCACTGAGGCGGTGCCGGTGATGGCGGCCTGGATGGCGGTCCAGATGGCCTGAGAGACTTTGGGGTAGTTGGCGCCGTATTCGGTGGTGCGGGGGCGGGCGGTCTGGATTTCCTGGGCGAAGACGGTGTATTCGGGGCCGCCTTTGAGGTACTGGCTGACGACCGCGGGCTTGGTCGGCAGGTAGTACATCTGGGATGTGACATGTGTCATGGTGGCGGGCTGCTGCATGCCCTGGATCCATTGCCAGGCGGCCTTCTGCTGGGCCGTGGAGCCGCCGGCGCCGATGTCCATGGTTTCGCCGCCGAGCGGGGTGATTACCTTCTGCCCGGCCTGGCGGACCGGGATCTGGGCGATGCCGTACTGCTGGTTGTATTTCCAGCCGGCGGCATTCAGCTCGGGGAAGATCCACGGGCCGTCGATGATCATGGCGGCTTTGTGGTGCAGGAACTGCTGGGTCAGGTCTGGGTCCTGGCCCCAGGACAGGACGGACTTGGACGCTGACCCGTCCTTGACCATGTTCACCCACAGCTGCAGGGCCTGCTGGAATGCGGGGGTGTTCACGCTGGTCAGCGATGCGCCGTTGGACCAGAAGAACGGCTCGAGCTGCCAGGTGGACTGCTCGTCGCTGGTGGCGTCGAACGCGATCCCGTAGCGCGGAGGTGGTCAGGGCTTTCGCGTCGGATTGCAGCTGCGCCCACGTGGTGGGCGGGGACAGGTGCGCGGCGGCGAGCATGGCCTTGTTGTAGAACAGCCCGATCGTGTTGGCCCCCATCGGGTAGCAGTAGTGCTTGCCCTGGTAGGTGCACTCACTGGTGGCCCCGGCCGTGTAGCCGGCGGTGGTGAACCCGGGCATGGTGTCCAGGGGCACCAGCTGGCCGCAGGGGTCCGCTCGGCCACGTTCGGGTTGTCGATCAGCATCAGGTTCGGCATGTCCCCGGCGCTGGCGTCCTGCAGGATCTTCGTGATCAGGTTCGCGTACGGGACCGAGGTCCGCTTGACGACAATGTTCGGGTGCGCCTTCATGAACTGCGCGTTGTAGGCGTTCATCGCGGCATTGGCGCCGCCGGTGTAGTAGTCGAACTCGGTGATCGTGACCTTGCCGCCGCTGCTGCCGCCGCCATTACCAGACGAGCAGGCGGCCGCCGTGGCTGCCAGCACGGCTGCGCCGGCGATAGCCAGGACACGTCTTGTTCTTCTTTGATGCAGACGCATTCTTCTCTTCTCCTTTAACGGGCGGGTTATCCCTTGACCGAGCCCACGGTCAGGCCGGCCGCGATGTAGCGCTGGGCGGCGATGAGCAGCATCGCGGCGGGCAGCACGGCGAACACCGCCAGCGCCATCGCCTCGCCCCAGTTCTGCGAGAACTCGCCGATGTAGGTGTAGATGGACAGCGTGACCGGCTCGAACGTGTTCCCGTTCAGCATGGTGAGCGCGAAGATGAAATCGCCCCAGCCGTTGAGGAACGCGAACAGCGCGACCGTGATGACCGCCGAGCGGCTCATCGGCAGCACGACGCGGGTGAACGCCCGCCATTCGGTGGCGCCGTCGACGCGGGCGGCCGACAGGACGTCCTTGGGCAGCCCGAGCATGAACGCGCGCAGCACCAGGATGCCGAACGGCATGGCGTAGCTAGCGTCGGCGATGATCAGGCCCGGGTAGCTGTTCAGCAGGTGCAGATGGTGGTACACGAGGAACAGTGAGTTAGCGATCACAATGGATGGCAGGATCTGCCCGACCAGGAGCGCGCCGACCAGCAGCGCGGTCACCCGGAACCGGTAGCGGGCCAGCGCGTGCGCCGCGGGCACGGCCACGGCGAGGGTCAGCGCCGCGGTGCCGAGCGCGATGATCAGCGAGCTGGTCACGTGTGAGCCCTGCTGGGACAGCACCACCCGGTAGTTCGACACCGTGAACTGGGAGGGGAAGAAGCTGTAGTGCGAGGCGCCGAACAGCTGGGCGTTGGTCTCGAGCGAGGCGACGACGACCGCGTACAGCGGGAACATGAGCACCACCAGGGCGGCCAGCGCGGCCAGGGTGGCGCACCCGGCCAGCACGCGCCGGCGGGCAGCTGCCTTCATAGCGACCCTCCTCGCAGCGAGTCCCGGTTCAGCCAGATGTACAGCGGCGCCGCGGCCAGGGCGATCAGCAGCAGCACGGTGTTCAATGCCGCGCCGGCCCCGTAGTTGAAGTCCTGGAACGACAGGTTGTAGGCCCAGGTGGCGATCAGCTGGGTGGAGTTCGCCGGGCCCCCGTTGGTGAGCCCGATGACCACGTCGAACACCTTGATGGTGAACACGAACCCGAGGACGAATACCACCTCGATCACCGGCCGGATGATCGGCAGCGTGACCCGGGTGAGCCGCTGCCAGGCGCCCGCCCCGTCGATCCTGGCCGCCTCCACGATCTCGGTGGGGACGTCCTGCAGCGCGCTGTACAGCAGCACGGTGAAGAACGGCACACCGATCCAGATGTTGGTGATCAGCACGGTCAGGTACGCCCACCCCGGGGACACCTCGAACCCGACCGGCTGGCGGGCCAGGTGCAAGTCGAGCAGGACCTGGTTGACCGCGCCCGCCTGGAGCTGGAACAAGAACTTGAAGATCACTCCGGTGACCAGCAGCGGCAGCAGCCACGGGACGAGGATCAGCGACCGGGCGAACCTGCGCAGCGGGAACCGCAGGTTGAACAGCAGCGCGAGCGCGAAACCGATGACGAACTGGAACAGCAGGGACAGCACCGTGAAGCTGAACGTGCGCACGATCGCGCTGTCCGCGACGGGATCCCTGAGCGTGGTGGTGTAGTTCGACAGCCCGGCAAACGGGGCGGTCAGATGCGAGATCGTCGCCGGTGACGTCTGCTCCAAGGACAGCACCAGGTTGTAGGCGACCGGGATGGCGAACGCGAACAGCACATACGCCACGGCGGGCACCAGGAACACCCAGCGCGCCGCCGGCCGCACCCGGGCCTGCCGCCCGGCCGAACCCATCGCCCCGCCCGGCGGCCGGGCCTGC
>OBLT010001242.1_pt1 | contig 16343 bp, 14 predicted proteins | sample 1518721 | NCBI WGS metagenome assembly OBLT01 (sample SAMEA3539307, study PRJEB22396) | soil metagenome | biome: tundra; feature: field; material: soil | place: USA | collected 2010-05 | depth 0.15 m | reverse complement strand
CGCCAGCGCCAAAAGCGCGGCCAAAACTGCCGCCTGGGATCTCATATTACGCCGCGCAGGTCGGAGACCTCGAATTGCGCCCCCCGCAACCGCTGGCCGAGCAGACTCACCTTAGAAGCCACGATGGAAAGCTCGTCGGCTCCCACGGGGCCGGATGGCCCGGCTTCAAAGTCGCCGCTCGCCGCCAGGTCCAGCATGCGGCCGATCTGGCCAAGCTTCCGGAAGGCCACGGCGGATGCCAGGAACGCGATCGAGACGGCGCGTCCCTGGTCGCTATCCGCCAGGATCTCGCCGCCCGGGTCCACCAGCGCCACTTCGAGAATGCGCGACGCCGTCAGGATATTCACCAGCGCGCCGGAGAGCTCCGGATCGCGCAGGGCATCGCGCAAGGGCACGCTCCGCTGCCGGTTCAGGGCTTCGCGCACCAGTTCGGCGGCCACGTTCTTCATCAACTGGGCGCGATCGAGCGTCGCATCGAATTCGAGATGCATGACGTTGGCCAGATCCACCGCTGAGATGGCCCCCGCGATCAGGGTCGCCAGCAGCACGGACCCGAGCGTCAGCCTGGTCTTGAGGGTCATGCGTCAGGGTATCAGCAGGAGCTTGCCGGCGGTTCGGCGCGCTTCGAGATCGCGGTGCGCGGCGGCGGCTTCCGCCAGCGGGTAGGCGCGGTCGATGCGCGGCTTGAGCGCGCCGGAAACGGTCCAGTCCAGCACGTCGCCCGCGCGCCAAAGCAGTTCCTCGCGCGTGAGCACGTAATGCGCCAGGCTGGGGCGCGTGAGGAAGAGCGACCCCTTGGCGTTGAGGATGGCGGGGTCGAACGGCGGCACGGAGCCGCTCGATTGGCCGAACAGCGCCAGCAGGCCACGCGGCCGCAACGAATTAAGGCTCTTCTCGAAGGTGGTGGCGCCAACCGAATCGTACACCACGTCCACGCCGCGCCCGCCGGTGAGGCGCTTCACCTCGGTTTCGAAATCGGTCTGGGTATAAAGGATGGCCGCGTCCACGCCGTGTTCGCGCGCCACCTCCGCTTTCTCTTCGGTGGAAACCGTGCCGAATACGCGCGCGCCGAGCATCTTGGCCATCTGCACGATCAGCCCGCCGGCGCCGCCGGCCGCGGCGTGCACCAGGCAGGCGTCGCCGCTCTTCAGCGCATAGGTGGAGTGCGTGAGATAGTGCGCGGTCATCCCCTGGAGCATGACCGCGGCGGCCGTCCGGAAATCCATGCCGTCGGGAAGCTTCACGAGCTGCGCGGCGGGGACCAGCGCGTACTCGGCGTAGGAGCCGCGCGCCATGGCCCAGGCCACGCGGTCGCCGGGCGCCACTTCGGTCACCTCCGAGCCGGACGCCTCCACGGTTCCGGCGCCCTCGCTGCCGAGCGTGACCGGAAGTTCGGCCTTGTACAGGCCGGTCCGAAAATAGACGTCGATAAAGTTCACGCCGCTGGCGGCGATGCGCACCAGCGCTTGCTTGGGTCCAGGTTGGGGCGTGGCGGTTTCCACCAGCTCCAGCTTTTCGGGACCGCCGGGTTCTCTTACTTGAATGGATTTCATGGGTTGTTATTCCTGCATCCTTGTCAGCCGCCAAGCCAGGCGAAGCAACCTTCGCGCATGGACGGCTGCCGCGTAGAGTACCAGCCAGGCCAGCGTGAACGGAAAGGCAATCAGGCGCGCGGGCGTGCGGACGGCCCCGGTTCCGGCCATCCCCGCGCGGGCAATCGCGAACTGGCGGATCGCGGAGAGGTGCTTGCGGTCGAGCCAGAAATAATCGCAGTTCTCATTGATGACGAAAACCTTGGCCGGCAAGCCCAAGGCCAGCGCCCATTTCCATTTCATCAGGATGGGTTCGCCGGAGCAGACGATCCCCATCTGGCTGTACCCGTTCCGGGCCAGCTCGCGGAAAAGCCGGAGGCGCGGACCAAGCTGGCGATACTCGCTTACCCGGTAAACCCGCGTCTTGTCCGGGCTGAAGCCGCGCGGCAGCGCGGAGTAGCAGGTAACCACGTCGATGAGGATGTCCGGGCCCCATGCGCCGCGCAACCCCTCGACCACCCCTTCCAGAAGCCCGCGCGAGCCGCTTTCCACCAGCAGTATGGCGGAGGGCTTTGGCTGCCGGCCTGTCAGAAAGTAGCGCACTATTCCGACTATAGCGGAGTGTTAGCCTGAGAGAGTATTCGGTAGGCAGACCTGTAGGCCTGCCCCACTCTATGCTCGAAAATCTGCTCACCGAACAACCGAATCCCGCTTCCGCCTCGATCGACGCGCTGGCTACCGAAGACATGCTGCGCATCATCAACGCCGAGGACCGCAAAGTGGCGGACGCGGTGGCGGGCGAAATCCCGGCGATCGCTCGCGCGGTGGATGCCATCGTAGCCTCCTTCCGTCAGGGCGGGCGTTTGTTCTATATCGGCGCGGGGACCAGCGGACGCCTCGGCGTGCTGGACGCCTCCGAGTGTCCGCCCACCTTCGGAGTCCCGGCCGGCATGGTACAGGGCATCATTGCCGGCGGCGAACCGGCGTTGAGCCGCGCGACCGAGGCCAGCGAAGACGATCCCGCCAGCGGCGCGCGCGACTTGGCCGCCCGAGGATTCACGGCGCGCGACGCGCTGGTGGGAATCGCCGCCAGCGGCCGCACGCCCTACGTGCTGGGGGCCATCGCGGAGGCCCAACGCCTCGGGGCCGTCACGGTGGGGATCAGTTGCACGCCGGATTCGGAACTGGCGCGCGCCGTGGCGATCCCCATCGCGCCGCTGGTGGGACCGGAGGTCATCGCCGGATCCACGCGCCTGAAGGCCGGGACCGCGCAAAAGCTGGTACTCAACATGCTCTCCACGGGGGCGTTCATTCGTATGGGCTATGTTTACGGCAACTTGATGGTGAACGTCCAGCCCACCAACGCCAAGCTGGCGGACCGTGCGCGCCGCATTGTGGCCCAGGCAGCCGGCGTTTCCGGGGAGCGCGCGGGCGAGTGGCTGGACGCCGCCGGCGGCAATGTGCGCGCCGCCATCCTGATGGCCCTCGCCAAAGACAAAGACTTCCATGGATAAGTTCGCGATTACGGGCGGGACCGCCCTGAAGGGAGAGATTCCCGTCGGTGGATCGAAGAACGCGGCGCTGCCGGCGCTGGCCGCAGCGCTGCTGACCGGGGAGCCGGTGACGCTCCGGCGCATCCCTCGCGTCCGGGACATCCGCACCATGCAGCGTCTGCTGGTGGATATCGGCTGCAAGGTGAATTCGGAGGGCGAGACGGTCCGGCTGGAGACGCCGGCGATCGTGTGCCCGGAGGCGCCCTACGAGCTGGTGAAAACCATGCGCGCTTCCAGCCTGGTGCTGGGCCCCCTGGTGGCGCGGTGCGGGCGGGCGCGCGTTTCCCTGCCGGGCGGCTGCGCCATCGGCGCGCGGCCTATCAACTTGCATATCTTCGGCCTGGAGCAACTCGGCGCGCGCATCAACCAGACGCACGGGTATATCGAAGCCTTGGCGCCCGAGGGGTTGCGCGGCGCCATGATACACTTCGACCGCATCACTGTAACCGGCACCGAAGACCTCATGATGGCCGCCGTGCTGGCCAAGGGTGAGACCGTGCTGCGCAACGCCGCCCGCGAGCCCGAGGTGGCGGACCTGGCCGCGCTGCTGACCGCCATGGGCGCGAAGATCGAGGGCGCGGGCACGTCCACCATCCGCATTCAGGGCGTCGAGCGGCTACATGGCGCGGAACACGAAATCATCGCGGACCGTATCGAGGCCGGCACGTTCCTGATCGCCGGCGCGATCACCGGCGGAGACGTCACGGTGACCGGTTGCATCCCCGAGCACATCGGCGCCCTCGTGTCCAAGCTGCAACAGGCAGGGGTGGAGGTGACACAGCCGGATGCCGCCAGCCTGCGAGCCCGCGGCATCGGCCGCCTGCGCTCCGTGGACATCACCACCGAGGAATACCCCGGATTCGCCACCGACCTGCAGGCGCAGTACATGGCGTTGATGACGCAGGCCGAGGGCATCGCCCTGATCGTCGAGACCATCTTCGAAAACCGCTTCATGCACGCGCAGGAGCTGGCGCGCATGGGGGCCAACATCCGGCTGGACGGCAAGCAGGCCATCGTGGCCGGCCCGCGCGAGCTGACCGGCGCGGGCGTGATCGCCTCGGATCTGCGGGCCAGCGCATCGCTGGTTTTGGGCGCGCTGGCGGCCCGGGGCGAGACGGTGATCGACCGCGTCTACCACATCGACCGCGGCTATGAGAGAATCGAGGCGAAACTGGCGCGGGCAGGCGCCAGGATTCGAAGGGTGGAGTGAAGAAGGCCATGGCGCACAATCCGGGATTCCTGAAGCTGGTGAACGACGCGAAATCGCGCGTGGAACAGATCGATCTCGAAGGCTACCGGGGCATGCTCGAGTCGGGCGAGGACCACATCCTGGTGGACACGCGCGAGGATAGCGAATGGGCCGCGGGCCACGTGGCGGGCGCGGTGCACCTGAGCAAGGGCGTCATCGAGCGCGACATCGAAACCAAGGTCCCGGACAAAGCCAAGACGCTGGTGCTGTACTGCGGCGGCGGTTTCCGTTCGGCGCTGGTGGCCGACAGTCTTCAGAAAATGGGCTACGCCAACGCCATCTCGCTCGACGGCGGCTGGCGCGCGCTGAAGGAATCGGGCCTGCCGCTGGAAAAGTAGGCGGGCGTCACCGCGTCTTCGCAGGCCGGCTACGCCGCCCGGGTTGGAAGCTGGGCATCGAACCGCCCATCGCCGCGAGGCGCCTGCCTCCTTCTCTGGCAGCCAGTTGGCGCAACGCGGTGTGGATCAGCGATGTCGTTTCCCGAATTCCGGTGTATTCCCGCGCGCGCAGGAGGAGATCATCGTCCAGATTCAGAGTCGTCCTCATACCAGGCACGCTCAATTCGCCACGGCGATATACAGCGTCTGGGTCGACGACGTCAAACCGAGGTTGAAGGTCAGGGCTGTCACGTTGCTGGCCACGACGGCCGGCACCACCAGGTCGAACTCGTAGAGGCCGACCGAGTTCACGGCTAAGCCGGCGTAAGTCAAGTCGGCCAGCGTGCCTACGGCGCCTCCGAAAATGACATCGAGCGTGGTTCCCAGCGTGTTGGTCTTCTGCGTGACCTGGCCGACGGGTAAGTCCGGGAAGACCGGGCCGAATCCAACGCCATAGAGGACAATCGTATCCCCCGGCAGGGCCGGACGCGAAGGGAAGCCCGCGAATTCGCCAGTCAGCACGGCGCCGGGCGGAAGAACCAGGCCGGAGCCATCTTTAAAGAAGGCGCCTACGTATTGTCTCCCACCTAGCTTCAGCCCCGCCGGCGCCCAAAAACCCGGTGATGCCTGGTCTACGTTGACCACGAATCCATTGCTGGAGCCGGTGGCGGTCTTGACCGCCAACTGTTGCGCGCCTGTCGCGACGCCCGAGGGGACAAGCGCGTTCACCTGGGTAGGACTGACGTAGGAAAGATAAGCCGGCGTACCGCCGATGGTCACCGAGGTTCCGTTGAGAAGCGTGGGGGCACTGAGGCTGTTGAAATCCCACGCGGTGGCGGCGGGCGCGAGATTGCACCCGTAAATCTCAATCCACGATCCCGGCGAGATGGTAGTCAGCGCGCCGAACTCTCCCGCGGTAATGGCTCCGAGAACGAAAGGGGCCGAGCAGTTCGTCGGCGTGATCATCCGAATCACGTTGTTCTGGGTGTCCCCGACAAAAATCTTGCCGGAGGCGTCCACGGCGATACCCGTCGGGAAATTCAGCGTGGCGCTCGTGGCGGGGCCTCCGTCGCCCGAAAAGCCGGCCTTGCCGCTGCCGGCCACCGTGGTAATGATGCCATTGGCGTCGATCTTGCGAATCCGGTTGTTAAAACCGTCGGTGAAGTAGAGGTTGCCAGCGGCATCCAGAGCCACGCCGAAAGGCCTGTAGATCTGGGCGTTGACGGCCGGGCCGCCATCGCCGGAGAATCCGGCAGTGCCGGTTCCGGCCACCGTTGTAATCATGGCTCCCGCGGGGCTCCCGAACTTCAGCTTGCGAATCCGGTTGTTCAAGGTGTCCGCGATATAGACACTGCCCGCGGCATCCACCGCGACGCCTTGGGGAGAGTTGAGACCTGCGAACACAGCGTAGTTGCCATCCCCGCCGAAGCCGGCATAGCCGGAGCCAGCCACGGTCGTGATGTAGCCGCTGGGGTTCACCATGCGGATGCGGTTGTTGCCGCTATCCGCGATATAGAGGTTGCCGCCCTTGTCGAGCGCCATCCCGCAAGGGTGGGCCAGCTCGACTTGCGGGGTGGTGCTGATTCCAATCCCGCCATCCCCCCCAAACCCGTAGACGCCAGTGCCGGCCACGGTCGAGATCAGGGCGCCCCCGGCGGGAGTCACCTTACGGACCACGTTTTGGTAGTCGGCGATATAGAAAGGGCCGGAGGGGTCCACGGTCACGCCGCAGGGATAGTAGAGTTCGGCACTGGTCGCGACACCGCCGTCGCCCGTATAACCGTTCGCGCCATTGCCGGCCGCCGTTGAAATGGTGCCCGCGGCGGGAACCTGGCGCAGCCGGTTGTTGACTTGGTCCGCGATGTAAAGGGTTCCCGCGGCATCCACGGCCACGCCCATCGGGCTGTTCAGTTGGGCGGCGGTAGCCGCTCCGCCGTCCCCCGAAAAGCCGTTGTTCTTGGGATTATTCACCGGGCCAGTGCCGGCTACCGTGGTGATAATGTACCCGGACGGAGTCTGCGCCCGGCACGTGGCCGGCGAGAATACCAAGGCGGCGCCGGTCAGACAAACGAAAATCGCATGACGCAACCTGCCGGCCGAAACTCTACCGGGCTTCTCGAAATATCGACGCAATCGTAAACCCCACTTTCGTACGGGCGGCGCTCCGCCTGGATGCCGCCCCAAAGAGAACGATACCACTTGGGACGCCCCCGCGTGAAGTCCGGTTACGACGAGGGAGCCGCATGCGCCGTGAATACCAAGCACGCCACCGGCCCTTTGAGATCTGCTAATATTATGTTGGTGTTAGGCTGATTCCTCGCGCCGGAGGTGGGCGTTGGGGGACACTGTGTATATGTTTAGCTCGCCACTGGCGCTATTCGTGGCTCGGTCGGCCGCCGACCGGTTCATCCGGAGCTTGTTCGACGATACCTTCACCGGCATCCATCAAATGGCGTGGTTCGACTGGGCCATGTTGATTCCCTACTTCACGGTCCTCATCATTCTCTCGGTTTACGGCATTCACCGGTACGACATCATCCGCACCTATTTCAAACATCGGAACAAGGCCACTGGCGAGCCGCCCAGGCGCTTCGAGAGACTCCCGCCGGTGACCATCCAGCTTCCGCTGTATAACGAACGGTACGTGGTGGAGCGGCTGGTGGAAGAGGTGGTCAAGATCGAGTACCCGAAGGAACTGCTGCAGATTCAGGTGCTCGACGATTCCACCGACGACACGGCGCCGTTCGCCGAAGCCCTGGTGGAGCGCTACCGCGCTCTCGGCTATCCCATCGAATATCACCACCGGCCGAACCGTCACGGCTATAAAGCCGGAGCCCTCCAGGAAGGGCTCGAGACGGCCATTGGAGAGTTCGTCGCCGTCTTCGACGCCGATTTCTGCCCTCCGCCCGATTTCCTCCAGCGGACCATCCACTATTTCTCCGACCCGAATGTCGGGGTTGTGCAGACCCGTTGGAGCTATCTGAATCGGGACTACAGCTTCCTGACCGAAGTGGAAGCCATGCTGTTGGACGGCCATTTCATCCTGGAGCACGGGGCACGGTCGCGCGCGGGCTATTTTTTCAACTTCAACGGAACGGCCGGCATGCTCCGCAAGAAGATGATCGACGACGCCGGCGGCTGGCAGCACGACACCCTCACGGAAGATTCGGACCTCAGCTACCGCGCGCAACTCAAAGGCTGGCGCTTCGTCTACCTGCCGGGCCTGGATTGCCCCTCGGAGCTGCCGGTGGAGATGCACGGCTTCCAGGTGCAACAATCGCGCTGGGCCAAGGGCCTGACGCAGGTGGCCCAGAAGCTGCTGCCTTCCATCTTGAAGGCGGACATCCCCACGCGCGTGAAGGTCGAGGCTTTCATGCACTTGACGCCCAACATCACCTATCCGTTGATGATCGTGATTTCGGCGCTCATGCTGCCGGTGATGATCGTGCGGTTCTACATGGGTATCTGGCAGATGTTCCTGATCGATCTGCCGCTCATCGCCGCTTCGTTCTGGTCGATTTCGTTGTTCTACGTGGTGGCGCAGCGCGAGTTGTATCCCAAGAACTGGAAGCGCTCGATCCTGATGCTGCCGATGCTGATGGCCGTTGGCGTGGGGTTGACCATCGTCAACACGCGCGCGGTGCTGGAGGCGCTTTTCGGCGTCCAGACGGCGTTTGCGCGCACGCCGAAATACGCCATCGGCGATCGGACGGTCAATCTGGAAACCAAGAAATACCGCCGCCGGAGCGGCTGGCTGCCGTACGCCGAGATCCTGGTGGGGTGCTACTTCGCGGCGATGATCGTGTTCGCCATCGAGACGGCGAACTACTTCGCCACGCCGTTTCTGGGGCTGTTCGTGTTCGGCTATTGGTGGGCGGGTTTCGGCACGCTCTACCAGGAATATCAGGTCAGGCTGCGCTGGATGAAACAGCAGCGGCTGGAGTTGGCGGGGCAGGCGATGCGCCTGCCGTAAGGCCGACTGCCGGGGACCGCTCTCTTACGTTCGCGGCTCGGTGTGCAGCCGTGTACCTCGTTCGGAGCCGCGAACGTCAGAGAGCGGTAGCGGCTACGTGCTTTCCACGATCTTCCCGTCGCGCATGTGAACGGTGCGGTGGCCGTAGGCGGCCGCTTCGGGGTTGTGCGTGATCATGAGAATGGTCTGCCCCAGCCTCTCGTTCAGATCGCGCAGGACCTCCAGCACCGCCTTGGAATTCTCGGTGTCCAGGTTGCCCGTCGGCTCGTCCGCCAGCAGAATGGCGGGATGGCTCACTACGGCGCGGGCGATGGCGATGCGTTGCTGCTCGCCGCCGGAGAGCGCACTGGGCTTGTGATCCAGCCGATTCGCGATCCCCAGCAACCGCAGGATCTCTTCGAATTCCGGGCCGGGTTTGGAATCCATGCCGGCGATGTACCGCGCCACGGCGATGTTGTCGCGCGCCGTGAGGTTGGGCAGCAAGTTGAACTTCTGGAACACGAACGCGACGGTACGCTTGCGGAGGTTGGTGCGGTCGGCGTCCGTCATGTCGGCGAGCTCCTGGCCGGCTACGCGCACGGTCCCGGAGGTCGGCGGGGTGAGACCGCCGATGATGTGAAACAGGGTGGACTTGCCGGAGCCGGAAGGGCCGACGATCGCCAGGAATTCGCCCGACGGCACGCAGAGGTCCACGCCGCGCAGCGCGGGCACATCGACCCTCCCCAGGCGGTAGACTTTGCGCAAATCGCGGATCTCGATGATGGGGCCGTTATTCATAGGCCAGGGCCTCGATGGGGTCGTGGCGGGCGGCGGCGAGACCGGGGTAGAGAGCGCCGAGGAGCGTTCCGACGAGCGTGATGCCGAGCGCGATGGGCCACCACGCGTAGACGATCACCATGGGAATGGAGGCCGGAAGCAGCGTATTGATGAGCCACCACGCGCCATAGCTCATGGCGATGCCGAGGACGGTGCCGGCCACGCCCATGAGGACGGCTTCAGCCAGAATGATGCGCAAGATGAAAGCGTTGGAGCCGCCGAGCGACTTCAGGATGCCGATTTCGCGCGTGCGCTGCAAGACCGCCATATACATGGAGAGACACATCACGGCGAAGCCGATAACCACGCCGATGGAAACGACCACCCAGACGAAGTCCCGGAGCATCGGAATATTGCCGATGCTCCAGAAGCCCGTAAGCTCATCCATGGAGTAGACCGGATAGGCCGCCCAGGCAGGATCGCTTTTGAGAGCGTCGATCACGGCGCGCGTATTGGCCGGGTTATCGAGCCTGAGATAGATCTGGGTCACTTTCCCGCTATTGCCGCTGATTTCCTGAAGATCGCGCAACTGAACCACGATGTGAGTCAGCATGCCGGCCTGAAAAATTCCGCAGATGCGCCATTTCCGGTTCTGCAAGTCGAGGAAACCGCCGACGCGAGCGTTTTTCTCGGCGGCGTAGTATTCATCGATCATCACGTCATAAGGCCGTTGAAAGGCCGTGCCGGAGAGGAGTTTGAAGCCGCCGCTGAGACGGGTGAACTTCTCCAGGTCGAGTCCGACGGCGCCCATGGTTACGCCCTCCACTACGACGTTCAAAACCCCCACCGCCAGTTTGACGTGGGGCAGGCGTTCGAGAGCGCCGGCTATCTTTTCCGACATGCCGCCGCCCGCCGACAGGAAGTTGCTGTTGGGCGACCTGACGATGATGTCGGCGCCGATGGCGCGGGTGCGGCGCTGGGAATCCTCCATCATGCCGTGGCTGAGTCCCACGAGGCAGAGGATCAGCGTTACGGGCACGCCGATGAGCAGGATGCTGAGCAGGCTGCGCACGGGCTTGTGTTTGAGGTTTTCCAGGACGATTTTTCCGGTCACTGTTGCCGATTCTTCTTTCTTGGCGGAGATGCGGGCGCGGGCGGCGCAGGCGGGGGGGCCTGCCCGACCAACTGGAGGGTGGATCCCTCCGGCTGGTTCAGTACGAATTTGTCGTTGGTCACGCCCTTGTTGATGTCCATCTTCACGACGTCGACGACGACGCCGTACTCGTCCTGCGGACGGTTGATTTCGATGTGCTTGGCGAAAGGCGCGGAGTCGAAATAACGCCACTGATCGTAGCGCGTATCGCTGAGGATGTTGCCGGCGTCGTCGAAGATCAACTGGCGCGCGATGCTGAGATTGAGGCGGCTGAACCAGATGGCGCGCTTCAGCAGCAATTGCCCGCCGCCGTTATCCTGCACCTCGTTCAGGATGTAGAACGCGTCTTCCTCGTCGGTGAAGTTCTCCATCAGGACCCTGTCCGCGTCGGCGACGGGCCGGACCATCAGCGCCTCCAGAAAATGCTGCGGCCGCAAATTCTCCAGCTTGCGTTCGGAGCGCTGCTCGATTTCGTTCCTGCCCACCAGAAAACGGTTCTGGGATGGGATAGAGAGCTTGAAATCCGAGCCGTTCGAAACCATGTCGAACGCCGTGCCGCGGACCACGGGATAAAGCCCGAGGATGCGGATATCGGCGGGCCGGCGGAACAGGATGTGAGCGCGGACGTCTTTGTACTCCGTAATCTTGTTCTTCTCGGCGCTGCCGAGCGCCGGGGTCATATCGACGGTAGCGTTGAAATCGCGGATCAGGTTGAAGTTCCTGGCGATGATGGCGACCAGAGTGGCTTTATCCGCCGTCACCAAAGGCTGCGCCGCGCTCTTCCCGAGACGCTTGATACCGCGCGAGACCGCGCAGGAGGAAAGCCCAAGCGAAATCAGGCAGAACAGGAGTAGAGTGGGAGCAGCGCGCCTGAGGGGCATTGCTCCATTGTAGTCAGCCGCGAAACCGCCCTGTCAAATTCCTTCGGACTTCCCCGTATGATATAATCGAGAAAAGCTCCGCGGGCCTGTGGCGCAGTTGGGAGCGCGCTTCCATGGCATGGAAGAGGTCGTGAGTTCGAATCTCACCAGGTCCACCAAAACAAAGCCCAACAAAACATAGACTTACGAAAATGCTTGCGCGCTTCCACGTCGCGGAAGAGGTCACGCGGAGTCCATTTGGAGTCCAAACTCGCCAGAATTTGGACTCCAGAATCCGGCTCTCGATGTCGTGAGCCGGATTCACGAACATGCGGCAAGCAGCCATGTTGCACGCTTCCCAGATGGGGGACTTCGTGCCCGCGTGGGGCAAATTTCGACCGAATTTCCTCGATCCTCCTGTGCTGCAACAATTGGCAGCGTGGTTTTCTTCCGGGGTATCAACGTTGGAGAATACAGGGCTTTCGTCCGAGCGTGCTCGCCAAAGAGCTGGGCGTATACGATGCCGTAAACGTGGGCGCCGGAGCGCCCAGTCAGGCGTCACTTCACACCGTGATCAAGGGACTGCCGCTTTCGAATTCCGGCAACATTCATATCAAGACCAGTCTCAACTGGGATCTGGCCACGGCGATCCGGTACGAACCGCGAGATCGGTTATAAGGGGCTTTATTCGAATCGAGGTCAGCCCGCCGCGCATTCGCGAGGTGTACGACACGATTCTGGCCAATCTGTGACGGCTGCCTCCGACGAGCCTTTCTTCACAGGCTACTCCTTCGGGAAACTCGGGTTCCGTTTGATTTCGCGGATCTGCAGACCGAGGGCACTTAACTCTTCGGGATTCCGAGAAGCCATGTGATATGGCCTGCCGATTTCGGGATAGGGTCTCGGCCTGCGGTCCATTGGAATTCGTCCATGCCGCGAGCCAGTTCGAGCATTTCATCGGCGGTATAGGCCCGCAGTTGCGAGACTAAGCCGTCCCACCAACAGACCAGGGGCACAAGCGGGATGAGGTAAGTCCAGAGCAGACGTTTCCATCGGAATGGTCGGATGAACGGGGTTGCCATCGCCACGAACACGGGCGTGAGAAAGAGCGGAACGATGGTCGTCATCACCCGGTCGGGAATTTCTACAATTGCGATCGGCTGCCGGGCTTCCACAGCGCAGGCGAGCACGGCGCGCGCCGCGGCGGGCGCGAAGTGGTGAAAGGTGTTGAACATGGTGCGCAGGCCTGGAAGATCGTTTGGCACGCGAGTGGCGTCCACAGATTCTTCCCGATACGAAATCCCCGTTTGGTCCACCGACGACACCCGGCGGAACGCTTCGAGGTGGGGATACTTATCCGTCAGGACAAACGGTACCGAGATGCCGGCGGAGCGAAGAGCGTCGTGGACCGCGAGGATGGGGCCGCCGGCTCCGGAACAAAGGTCGACAACGGCGGGCGCGCGTGTCGTTTCAAGAGCGCGGCTCAGCACCGCAATAGCCGGCGCATGAAGACAGAAGCGCGCCTGGAGGAACTCCAGATAGTCGGTGGCGAGGTCCCGGATCGCGGCGGGGAACCAGGGGAAGTCCTCGAATTCGAATAGGTGCAGGCGGCGCAATGGAGTCGCGACCTTCAATCGTGGCGAGGACGTTCCCGGCGGATAATCTCCTGGACGTCAACCTGGGCGCGCAGACGGAACAGGATCGCCTTGATGCCGAAGACGCTGCGATTCCAGTAAACATACATGGGATGCGAACGAGTCGTGCGTTTGCTGACGGCCCGCGAGAACGATTCCATGCCGCGGCGGAAGTGCGCTTCGTCGCCGAAATCAAAGGGACCCGGCCGGTTGAAGGGCTCCATCATCCAGTCGCGCGATTCCAGCATCAGCCGGAGATAGTCCGGGAATGCGCGGTCGCCTTCGGAAACACCGCAAACACGCCACACCACTTCAGGCGCGAGCGAACGATCCTCGAACGCCATGCGGTCGGCAAGCAGCATTATCTCGCGCTCCTCGGGACCGTACCGCTGAACGCAGCCGAAATCGATGAGGCCCAGCCCGCCATCGTTCATGAACAGAAGATTGCCGGGATGCGGGTCCAGATACGGCATGAAGGCGTAGATCATGCGCGTCCAGGCAGTGTAGATTTTGTGGCCGAATGCGTCGCGGGAAGCCTGGCTGGGGTTGGTGGCCAGATATGCCGAGAGGTGGAGGCCACCGATGAATTCCGTGGTCAGGACACGGTGACCGGAATACGCGGCGTGAACGCGCGGCACAACGATGCCGTCGTCCGGGCGGAAGAGTTCGCGGGCGAGGCGGGTCGCTTCGCCTTCCTGCAGATAGTCGATCTCCTGTATGAGCATGCGGCGGACCTCTTCGAACTGCGCCTTTGCGTATTCCCAGTCCTTGCCGAGGCGAAGCGGAAGGACGAGCGCCGAGAGATTGCGGAAATCGGCGTCGATGGTTCGCGCCATGCCCGGATACTGAATCTTGACCGCCACGGGTTCGCCCGATTTCAGGCGCGCGCGGTGGACCTGGCCGAGAGAGGCGGCGGCGAATGCTTCGGTCTCGAATTCGGCGAAGAGTTTTTCGGGACCCGTGCCAAATTCGTTGCGCACCACTTCGCGGATGAGCGGGTAGTGCATGGGCGGGGCGTCGAAGTGAAGGCGTTCGAGAATTTCGGCCACCTGCGCCGGCAGCAGATCGGGCAGGTTGGCGGCGGCCTGCCCAAGTTTGGTCATCGCGCCGCGCAGGTATGCCAGGCGTTCAAACAGCCTGAGCGCCACGCGCAGATTTGTTTCGGCAAGGTGGCGCTGCCCGCTTTCGGCATCGACGAACCACTTGCGGATCCAGACAACACCGTACGCGAGCGCGATCCGTGTCGATAGTTCGGAGACGATCCAGAATCGGCGAAGCGCGCCGGTCGGGACCGGGCGTTGCGCGAGGTCGGCGACGATTTCGCGCAGCCGCTCCTGTGCCCATTCCGGGCTGGCACCGAGCGAGGAATCGTCGTCGGGAAGCGCGGCCAGCAGTTCACTTACGTTCATCTGGTTTCCTTTCGTATTGCGGGTTCAGGGTTGCGGCGTAAAGCCGGAGCGATTGATCGAGGAGGGCAAGCGTGTCCTCCTGGCCGGGGGATTCGTCGGCGGCCCAGAATGAGAGGACGCCGAGGTAGAGAGTCCAGTAGAGTTGCACGCTAATGGCGGGCCTCGGCGCGGGAATGCCGTGGGCCGCGAGGATGGCGTCCACCCGTTCGAGATGGCCAATGCGGAGGGCATCGCCTGGACTGCCGGGAGAGGACCGGGCGAGCGGACTGAAGATGGTTTCGATTGCGGGCGCAAGGAATTTGCGGTATCCCCGCAGGTTCAGGAGATCCGTCCAGATAAGGGTGAACAGCGCGGCTTCCAAAGAAGCGTCGCCGTTGGTGCCGGAGAACTCGTCGCCGGCCGATTGCATCGCTTCCGAGAATAGGGCCGCTGCAATCGCTTCTTTGGTGGGGAAGTAGTTGAATAACGTCCCGTTGGCAATGCCGGCGCCGGCGGCGATCCCCCTCGTGGTGGTGTTGTGCCAGCCTTCACCGATGAAGAGATTGGCCGCTGTTTTCAGGATGCGGTTTCGGGTCGCGTCTTTGGCTTTGGCGGTGATCCTCATCTGGCGATGCCCGAGATAAATATGAGCACGCTCATAATATAGCTGGAGTCTGCCAAGCCTGTCAAGTGAAATCTGAGCGCGCTCATAATGTGCGTGCCCTCAAGACTTCCGCCGCCCGCTTCCGGGACCGCTTCGCGCGGGAAGCGCGGAAGTTATCTTGACGCCCCTCGAAACGGCGATCTGGGAAGTGTGGGATATTTATGCCCCCCAGGGCACGGGTGACGCCTGGGCCGAACTTCGATATCGCGGCTTCGATTCCCTTCCGGCTGTCCACATGGGCATCCTCCCTATATAGAAAACAATTTGTCGTCTTCTCCAGCAGAAAACAATCAAAACGCCTGGGCAACCGCGCGCGTAAGAGCAAGCCCTGTGCCAATCTTGAAGTGTAGTCCTGGAGTCCGAACGGAGTCCAGACCGTGACAAAGGGCTCGGCGGCGTCCACTGGAGTCCAAACGGCCCGCCGCTAACCCTTTTATTTTCAGTGGCGATGTCTGTAAGTGATTGATTTTTCTTAAATGGCATGGAAGAGGTCGTGAGTTCGAATCTCACCAGGTCCACCAAAACGTTTCAAAGACTTAGGGCCCTTTCCGCACCCACAACTCTGTAATCGGGGTCCATTTGGGGTCCAAGCTCCGAACTCCATCCGATTGGCCATCCGCTCCTTTTTCCGTTCGGTGGCCTTACGCGATCCAGGCAGTATCGATATGGCTACACGCGTACTGGCGATTCCGGTCAAGCGTTGGGATCACCGACTGGTGGGCTATCGGACCCGTCCTGAAATTGACGCGATCCTTGCAGCCCCCGCTACCAAGACCTGGACTGGTCGCCGCGACCATGCATTACTCCTCACGCTGTACAACACCGGGGCTCGGGTGTCAGAGATAGTTTCTGCTCAGCCGGATCAGTTCAGCTACGGCGCCACTTCTCCGCTTCACTTGAATGGCAAGGGCCGCAAAGAACGGAGTGCGCCACTGTGGCCGAGAACCGCGCGTGTTCTGCGCGCTTGGCTCGCCGACTCCGGAAAAAACCGGAACCGACTGTTCACCAACGCGCGGAGTGGGCCTCTTTCCCGTGATGGTGTGGCATACATCCTTCAACAGGCCGTCAAGCGGGCTCTTCCGAGCTGCCCGAGTTTGGCAATCGAACGAATCTCGCCGCATATCCTACGCCACACGACGGCCATGCATCTGCTGCAATCCGGGGTCGACATCACAGTGATCGCCCTTTGGCTGGGCCATGAAAG
>OBLT010001234.1_pt1 | contig 16375 bp, 9 predicted proteins | sample 1518721 | NCBI WGS metagenome assembly OBLT01 (sample SAMEA3539307, study PRJEB22396) | soil metagenome | biome: tundra; feature: field; material: soil | place: USA | collected 2010-05 | depth 0.15 m | reverse complement strand
AGATGTATCGGGGATTCACGCTGGGCCGCTCCCCCGCCAACATGCTGCATCTAAAACCCTTCAACTTCAATTACACTGTTGGGACAGGAACCGTTCGGAGGAAGACTATTATTGTGTTGCCATATGGCAAAGGTGCCACTGTTCTGGCAAATATAGACGATGTAGCTTGCGTCAGGCGACCAAGCTGGCTCGGTGTCGTCAGTACACGGGTAAGATCCGGAGCCAGGCGGCGTTATTTGGATATCGCCGGTTCCATTCGGATTTATCGTGTGGATACCGCGGACGCCGGGGGCGCCGAACTCGTATGCGAGCGTGCCGCTCGGCGACCAATCCGGCTCGCTGCTAACCTAGCTGCCCGCACCACCAGTGGTTACCTGTGTTGGCACGGACCCTTGCGCAATTGCGACGGTGAATATCTGGTATCGCGAGGTTCGATCTGATGAGAAGGCGATTTGGGATTGAGCGTTGAGCGCGGTTACTGCGAAAGAGGTCAAGACCAAAGCCGCAGAGAAGGCCGAGGCCAAGCAAAGGCTCTTCATGTTTCTCCTTCAATGAACTAGTTTCATGCATCGACGATTCGGTAACATAGAGCGTTGCATAAGGGCCCCCCGCGAAGTCGTGTCCCAGTTTTGTCACGTTCGCATGCGGTCTCGGAGGTCTCGGGGTTGGCCGCGGCGTGTGCTGATATCCAATTCGTAAATGCAAAATCATGTGTTGACGGTCAGGCTGGCTGTCTTGGACAGGCTCACCGCTCGCGCCGAAATCGAAGGTGCACCTTCGGCTGAGCGCCGGTAGTTCACGGCACCAGTCTATTTCATGGCGGCGCATTCCGGTCGTTTCGTATCGTTAGGTAACCGTTTCATGCCTTTAGAATCAGCGGTGTAACTTGCGTCGCTCTGTTAAATTTCAGGATTGTCGTTGGGTCGCTGAGAACAGACTTCCTTCACTTCGCAGCAGCTGCAGCTTCGCCCGCGACGAAACCGAAGCCCTCGGCGCGGGACTGCTCGGCCAGCGCCAGGAGATCCCGGCGCGCGGCATCGCTCTTGCCGGTCCTCAGTTCGATTTCGGTTGCGGCACAGCGAGCCTCCAGTTCGAGGCCCCGGTAGCCAAGTTTTGTCGTCTCTGAAAGCACCCGCCGCAGAGCGCTCCTCGCGCCAGTCACATCGCCCAGACCGGCCCGCGCTCGTGCACGAAGAATTGCGGCCTGGAGGTCGAGGTCCTTCCTCCCAACGCTCTTTTCAAGAGTAGCGGCTTGACGAATCGCCGCTTGAGCTTCCTTGTATTTACGCTGCCGTAGCAAGCACCTGGAGAGGGCCAGATACCCCAACATCTCTCCGTCTGTCGCTTTTTGTTCGTGGAACTGTTGAGCGAGGTTCCTTACCATGGACTCAACCGCCACCGGTCGGCCCTCTTCTAGGTCCAACAGCGCCAGGCCCAGTTGGCTCTCAGAAGGCGCTTTCTTATCGCCCATCGAAGTCAGAAGTCGAACCGCTTCTTCGTATTCCTTTCTGGCCGCTCCAAAGTCTCCGGTGCGATAGAGCACTGCCCCGAGGTTATTATGGGACTGAGCAACCGCGCTTGGGAGGTTGAGCTCGCGGTAGATCGCGAGCGCCTGCTCACCGGACCGCTTGGATTCCTCCAGCCTCCCCAGGTTGGAAAGCACCTCTGCTTGGTTCCAATAGGCAGGGGCCACCGCGCCTCGTTCTCCGGTTTGGCGGCTGATCTCAAGAGTCTGATTGAAAAAATCCAAAGCCTGAGGGAGTTGTCCGTGATTGTTGGACCAGACGCCCATTTCGTTCAAAACCACGTTCTGTCCGGTCTTGTAGCTCAGCTCCTCGAAAATCTTGAGGGCCTTCTGATACAGCGGCAGGGGGCCCGGAGGAGGACCGCCCCAGAGCAACAGAGCCATATTGAATAGCGCCCTGGCCTCTCCGTGCCGGTCGGCGATCTCGCGGCAAATGGCCAAGGATTCGTCGTACCTCTTGCGCGCCCGCCTGAGGTCACCGCGATTCTTCAGCAAGACACCGAGGTCGTTGAGGACGGTGGCCATGCCCCCCTTGTCACCGATCTCCCGGTACAGAGCCAGCGCGTCCTCGTAAGTTTTCTTTGTGGTCACGAGATCACCTTGATCGGAGGCTATGTTGGCGATGGCGTTGAGAGCGGACGCCAGCCCACGCTTATCTGAGACGCCCGAGTACAGGGTTCTGGCCCGATCGAAGGCTGTCAGCGCGTCGGTTAATTTTGCGAGGCGCCAGAACGCCATTCCTTCTTCGATCTTCGCCCGGGCCACGACTAACCAAGCGCGCTGCTCAATTCCGATCTGGTCCGCGTGCTGCGCGGCAGCCAACTCTTGCTTGTAATCGGCAAGGGATCCCCGAGCCACCGCTTCGGCCAACTCGATTTGCGGATCTGTTCGTTCCGGCGTATGCTCCGCGCGAGAGAGCTTCCGCAGCTCTTCGATAGTCGCCAACGCGTCCTTGCCTTTGCCGGAGGATGTTTGGGCGGCCGCCAGTCTCAAGCCGTGATCCACAGTATCGGGGTGGAACGCCCACAGCTTCTTGTATGCTTCGATAGCCTTTTCCCATTCCCGGGTCATCTCGCGGTATCGTCCCTCGATCAACCAGCGCTCCTCGCGCGGCAGATCTTTTGACAAATCGAGAGCCTTCCTTGCCTGTTCTTTGGCGTTGTTGTCATACCCCAGAGCAGACCAAGCCTCCGCCAGAGCCGAGTGGCTGAGCGAAAAGCTCGGATCGAGTACGACGGCTTTCGTCAGAAGATCGCGGGCCGTCAAGGCATCGAACATCCGCAGCTTGACAATGCCCTCCGTATAAAGCCGGAGGGCGGCCTGGTTAGCGGGGAGTGTGGCCCGCAACCCCAGCGACTCGGCCGGCGATATCGCTTGCACGCCCAAGCGCACGCGAAGTTCCGCGCCTGCGCGCGACACAATGTCAAAGAGGCGGTCTTTCACTCCGTTCCCGGAGACCGTCGCGATGGTTTCACCGCCTGTGGTGCCTTGGATTTGGAGATCGAGACGAATCTCACCGGAGGCGCCGCCCAGTTCCACATACGAGCCCACTACGACCCAGTCGACGCCCAGATTTCTGCCAAGGTGTGCCAGCGTCTCCTTGGACAGCGTTCCCGCTTCGCGAAGATCCATCTCGGTTTTGGCTCGCGTCGTTTCCTCGCCCGATATGATTCGCAGTTTGTCTCCAGCGGCTAGTTCGGCGCGAAACATTTCCACCAGCGCGGGCGAGAGCCACGCGCTGTCCCGACTATGGGAGAGATTCTGAAAACCAAGCATAGCCACTGACTTGCGGGCTACATAACCCGGTGCTGTTCTCGGACTCCGCCAATAGGCAAACATGGCCAGAGCAAGCAAAGCCGCCGCCAAGACGGCGAAAAACCAGCGCCAACCCCAGCGGATGGTAGTGCGCTCTAACGTCGCCGGTTTCCCTGAAAGCGTGGGCACTCTGTCCGAACCCACAACGTCCCGCGTGGCGCCATCGAGGTCCGGATTCCTTTTCTGTTCCTCGTCGGCGTACCGTTGCACGGGAGCCCCGGCTTCCGGTCCGATGCTCTGAGGTCCCCGCAGTTTACCTTCTTGGTCGCCAGTTTCCTGTGCAGTCAATTCCAAGGAGGGACAATTCTGTTCGGGGTTGGGAAGCCTGGACGTGAAGCGCGGAATATAGTGCCCGCCGGGGAGGTCGATCAGAAGCGGATCGTTTCGACCTTCGCCGGCGTAATACTCCTTCAATTTTTCCCGGAGCCGCACGGCGGCGCTTCGCACCGTAGAATCAAAGCTGGGATCGTACGTCGGAGGCTTGCGAAAAACTTCGAGCGCGATGGAGTACTCCTTCAACGCTTCCGCGTTGCCCTTCAGGTGCTGTCGGACCGTGAATTCGAGGAACGCCTGAAGGCGCGCTGAGCCGGCAAACGTTTCGCTCTTCAAAATTCTCGCCAGTTGCTCTTCGATGGATTCGCTGCTCGGCGGGTCGCCATTGGCCTCGTTGTGAAATCGCCGGTTGGAACTTGAATCGGGAATTTCGTCCATGGCGCGCCTCACTCTAGGCAGAGTGCCGATTCTACCACCGGGCGCCAATGGGTGTAACGTTGCTCTTTCAGCAGGTTACATGGCTGATTCTAAAGGGTGGAACGGTTACCTAACGTCTGCGGAACGCCTATTGACGTTTTAGTCCGACTAGAATAGTGCTGCTAATCACGAACCGCTCAAGATCGCAGCGGTTCTTGAAGGGCTTCTTCAGCGGGAGGGGTGAGGGACGGTGTCGTTGTTACCGGAGGGCGGAATCTCTCGTCGGAGTCTCTTTCTAGGCCTAGCCGCGCTGGCCGGGAAACCTGTGGCCCAGGCGGAAAGCGCGCAGATTGAGAGCAATGTCTTAGGTCCACCGCAACCGCCGGATCGTCGGCAGGCGGCCCTAGCGGTTCGACAGAATGCGGCACTTTTTGAAAGTAGCCAGCTTCCAGCCACACAAGCGAACAATGGTGACGAAACTGGGCTGCCAGCGTACATCGGCTGCTTCACAAAGGGCTTGCCGCATGATTCCTTGACTGAAGTCGAACTCGCGGCCTATCAATCCCTGCTTGCGGCCATCGCCTCAGGCAAGCACTCCGACTTCGAGAACATCATCCGTGGCTCCGGGATGAAGCTTATTGACCCGCAGGCGGCCTATGCCTACGAACTGGAAGGCGCAGACTCGCACCGCCTCGCCTGCCCACCGGCGCCCACCTTCTCCAGCGCCCAAGGTGCAGCCGAGCTGGTCGAACTTTACTGGCAAGCGCTCACGCGCGATGTTCCTTTCGCCGAGTACAGCAGTTCCCCGATCATCCAGGCTGCTTGCAAGGACTTAAACCCATTGTCGGGGTTTCAAGGGCCCAGGCAGGCGGATGGGACCGTGTCCTCGGCGGTCATCTTCGGGCTGAACGCCCCCGGCTGCCTTGTCGGACCGTATATCTCGCAGTTCCTATGGAAGCCGATCCCAGTCAACTCTACGTGGGTGCAGCAACAGTATCGAGTTCCGAGCGCTGGAATCGACTTTCTGGGAGACTACGCGGAATGGCAGGTGCTGCAAAGCGGTCTCCCGCCTTACCGTGAATATGTGTTTGACCCGACTCCACGCTACATCTCGACGGGACGGGCACTGGCCGAGTGGGTCCATTACGACTTCCTCTATCAGGCGTTTCACAATGCGGCCTTGATCCTGGCCGACCAAGGCCCCGAATCAATCCTGAATACGAATCCGTATTGGAACCCCACCAATCCTTACAAGAAATCGAGAGTGGAGACGGGCTTTTCGACGTTCGGCTTGCCCCATATATGCGGCTGGTTGGGAGCGGCGGCCGTCGCGGCCCTGCATGCCGCCTGGTACCAGAAATGGTGCGTCCACAGGCGGCTGCGGCCGGAGGAACTTGGCGGTCGCGTTCACCAGACCGTGGCTGCCATCAAAACTTATCCGATTCCACCTGAGTTGCTCCAATCGTCCGCTATGACCGCCGTTTTCAAGGCCAACGGAACCTACCTACTGCCGCAGGCCTTTCCAGAGGGCTGCCCGCTCCATCCAGCCTATCCTGCAGGCCATGCGACGGTTGCCGGGGCGTGCTCCGCGTTGCTGAAGGCGTTCTTCGACGAGAACGGCCTGGTGACCGATTGCGTCGTCGCAAGCTCCGACGGCATGTCCTTGTCGCCTTTGACGGGCGTTCCGCTGACGGTGGGCGGCGAAGTCAATAAGCTCGCGTTCAATATCGCCATAGGGCGCAACTTCGCTGGGATCCATTATCGGTCTGACATGATGGCGGGCTTTCAGTTGGGCGAACAGGTCGCGATCGCCATGATGCAGGACCTCATGGCGACTCTCACAGAGGATTTTGCGGGCTTCGAGTTCACGTGCATGGACGGCACGCCTGTGCACATTACGGCGGAGCGTGTACGACGAGGTCAGCGGTACCACCCTCTAGGTTGAAATGGGCATGCGAACACAAACTGCAACGCTGACGGCCGCCCTGGCGGCCTCGGCGCTGATGGTTTGTGCGGTGCGCGCTCAGCAGCCGGTTACGTTCCAATACTTCTATGACGACCTCAACCAGCTTGTCAAAGTCGTGGACTCGACCGGTGTGGTGATCCAATACGTGTACGATCCGGTCGGCAATATCACCCAGATTAATCGATCCTCCATCGCACCCGGCGCGCTCACGATCTTTAACGCCACGCCGATGACGGTGGATACCGGAGGCACGCTGACGATTCAAGGGCAGGGATTTAGCACGAATCCGGCGCAAGACACGGTGACCATCGGCGGCGTAGCAGCCACAGTGGTATCGGCCACGGGCACAACCCTGGTTGTCACGGTCGCGAGCAATGCGATGACCGGACCTATCGTCGTCACCGTAGGCGGCAAGAGCGCAACCTCCAGCTTCAGCGAGTCGGTACTCCCGACACCGTTCATCCTGTCGGTGAGCCCATTCGCCGCGCAGGGCGGCACAACCGTAAGTGTGGCGATCACGGGTGGGAATCTGGCCCGTTGCACTTTTTCCTTACAGGCCTTCATCGTGAACTCCGCATCCATCAGCCCCGATGGAACCTCGGCCACATTGAGCGTTTCGGCAGCCATGAATGTGAACGGAAGATTCATTCTGGTGGCAACCAGCAGCCTTGGCGTTCCTTCTACGTCGCTCAGTTATTTTGGAGTGTTCTCGGACCCGAACGCGGATGCCGATGGCGACGGGCTGCCGAACGGAATGGAACTGGCGTTCGGCACCGATCCTTTCAATCCGGACACCGATGGAGACGGATATTCCGATGGCCTCGAAGTCGCCTCGCGATCGGATCCGCTCAATCCCTTGAGCACGCCTCTGAACGACCGGATCTACGGAGACGCCGAGGCCGCAACGTTTTCGGCGTTTAATACGCTTCAGCTTCCCGCCACCCGAAACGAGGTCGACAGCGTCGCCGTTTCGGTATTCAGCAGCGCCCAGTTTCGAAAGAGCACCAAGGAAGTCGACAGCGCGGCATTCTCTGCGTTCAACAGTTCTCAGATTCCAGCCACGCGCAATGAAGTTGATAGCACCGCAGTCTCCGTCTTCAGCAGCGCCCAGTTTCGAAGGAGCACCAAGGAAGTCGACGGCGTCGCGTTCTCTGCATTCAACAGTTCCCAGATCCCCGCCACTCGCAACGAGGTCGACAGCGCTACGTTTTCCGTATTCAGCAGTGCTCAGTTCCGCAAGAGCACCAAGGAAGTGGATAGCGTGGCCTTCTCCTTGTCCAACACGGCGGCGGCGATTACCAGCAAAAACACTCCAGAGTCGCGATCCGGCCACTCCCCGGAGCAGCCTGTTCCGGCTCAGCCCGGTGGCACCGCACCACAGCCCGCTACTCTCGGCTCCCTGGCAACCGACAGCGATGGAGATGGCCTGCCCGATGATGAGGAACGCCGTCTCGGGACCAATCCGTTTGACCCGGACACCGATCATGACGGATATCCGGACGGGCTCGAAGTGACCTTAGGCTCCGACCCATTGGATCCGAAGAGCATACCCGATATCCGGCCGCCCGGCTACTTTGCCGGCCCGGCCATTGATGTGATGAATTCAGCGATTTTTGTGATGCCGGCCGGCAGTTCGAATCCGCCGGCAAAAGGAGACAGCCATGTCATCGAGAAGTCTTCATCCCGAAGCTCCGGCTTGCGGGAAATGGTGGGCCGTTTTGTACGCCCTTTGCGCGGCGCTCGCAGTTGGTTTGAGTGGCGTCTCGTCCGTACAGGCCCAGAGCTACAGTAGCGGATCAACTGGCGCCGACGGCGCTTTCAATCTGACCACGACCGGGACCGTCCTGTTCAACCCACCGAACATGATTCCACCAATCCACCCGACAATATCGAACGTCTTCAACTTTACGACCATAAACATCGCCAGCGGTGTCACCCTCCAAGTCTCAGGCGGTATTTTTCAGGCGCCTGTCTATTGGCTCGCGACAGGAGCGGTAGAAATCGACGGAATCGTCGATCTGAGCGGAGCGCCGGGGCACGCCGGAGGCATCTCGCTTGCGCAGCGTGTGCCTTCCCTCCCCGGAGCCGGAGGATACCCAGGAGGCGTTGGAGGTTGGGCCGGAAACAACCAAGCCATGCCCGAGTCAGGGGGCGGCCCTGGAGGGGGGGCACCAGGAAGCGGCGCGAACACAAATGGCACCAGCGCAACCTACACTGGCGGGCAGGACCCCATTCCAATCCTCGGCGGCTCCGGCGGGGGAGGCGGCAATTGCGCGGGGACCGGAACGTTCGCCGGAGGCGGCGGCGCCGGAGGCGGCGCGCTGATCATTGCCAGTAACGTCTCCATCACCGTGAAAGGTAGTATCCTCGCCCCGGGCGGCAACGGAGGATATGTTCCTTGTCAATATGGTGGCAGCGGGGGCGGTGGGGTAATACGCCTGGTCGCCCCAGTCGTCACCACAGCCGGGTCTCTTTCGGTTAAAGGTGGCACTAGCCAAGATACAGCCGCAAGTGGTATTGCCCGGCTCGAATATTTTCAGGGAAGCATCGGGGGAAGCATTAGCGGCACCTACGTGACTAGCATTCCATTCCCTGCCTTAGCGCCGACCACCGTTCCATCAGCGATTCAAGTCACCAGCATCGCGGGTACTCCCGTCAACGCCAACCCATTCACCTTCCCTAACTCCACCATAACGACGACGGCGCCGGTCGCTGTCGTGATCGGAGCGCAGTACGTGCCCACAGGCACCGTGTCAACGCTTTATGTCTTCTCCGATTCCGGGTCCGACCAGGTAATTCCAGTTCCGGCTCTTGCCGGGACGTTAGCCTCCTCGACCGCCACTGTCAACGTTAGCTTTCCACCGGGCGCCTCGTACGGATACGTGAAGGCGGTTTGGAACAATGGTCCCATTACTAACGTGGCGACAACCACACATTAAACCTTCATGCACGCGCACAAAGACCATCGGTCTGTAATACGGAAACGGAGCACGTGTGTGAATTCGATCCTCCTCGCGGGGATCGCGTGGCATGGAGTCGTGTCGCCCCTAAGCGCACAGTTCAGCAGCGGATCCAGCGGCTCTGATGGGGAGTTGACCTTTCCCCAGGCGAAGCCCGGCGACATCGTTCTATTCGATCCGAGTGCGTTCAATCCTTCGCAGAGACAGCGAATTGACCAAGTCTATCAGTTTACGACCATCCGCATTCCGAAAGACGTAACCATCAAGCTATCCGCAAGCCTCTTAAACGGACCCGTGTTCTGGCTTGCGCAGGGACCCGTTGAGATCGAGGGGACAATCGACCTAACCGGGGGCCAGGGCACAGATCAATTGCCCCAACAACCATCCGTGGCCGGCGCCGGTGGTTATGGCGGCGGCGTTGGGGCCTCGCGTAAGAATCCGCCTCAACAGGGATACGGTCCCGGCGGCGGCGCATCCGATGCGAAACACGCCGGGGGACAGTTCACGGGAAACAAATTCCTGGTACCGCTAATCGGCGGATCCGGCGGGTCCGGCGGCGGTGTGATCACGGAGGAGCCGGGGTGTACCGGCGGGGCCGGCGGCGGCGCGCTCTTGATCGCCAGTTCCGTTTCAATCACGGTGAACGGCCGCGTTCTTGCCAACGGAGGCAACTCCAGCGGGTACACATATGGTTGCGGAGGCGGTGGAAGCGGGGGTGCTATCCGGCTGGCCGCGCCGCTGATTGCCGGTTCTGGCGTCTTGAGCGCCGGCGGCGGGCGGCCAGGAGGAGGGGACGGCTGGATCCGCTTCGAAGCCTCCGAAAACCAGTTCGCTGGACTCTTGAACAATACGCCGGTCTCGCTCGGCAAGCCGTTTGGTCTGTTTCTGCCGCCCAGCCCAGAAGCCACGGTTCAAGTCGTCAGCATCAACGGCGTGCCACTCGCCCAAGGAGGCCATGCTCCAGCAATATCAATCAATCAGACGACGCCGGTCACCGTAGCTGTTGAAGCGAGATTCATTCCGCCCGGTACCATCATCGAGCTAGACTTCTTTTCCGAAGACGGAGTCAGACGATCCGTCAGCACTACGCCACTCCAGGGAAGCCTGGACCGATCGACGGCCGAGGCGTCAGTCGTATTTCCAACGGGCCTTACGCATTGCCACGTGAAAGCGAGTTGGAGGCAGCCGCCAATGCCGTCAGGGAACGAAAGGAAGCAAGACTGATCGCACAACGCCAGCTCGTCGCCATCGTGATCGCGCTTGCGGCTTCGGCAGCGCTCGTGCTTCCGGGGAAAGCTCAAACGCCGATCACGTTCCAATACTTCTACGACGACTTGAACCAGCTCGTCAAGGTTGTGGACTCCACAGGCGTTGTGTTGACGTACGTGTACGACCCTGTCGGCAACATCACGCAGATCAACCGATCAAGCGTAGCGCCGGGCGCGCTCACGATTTTCAACTTTACGCCACAGGACGTCGTGGCCGCCGGTACGGTCACCATTCAAGGCCAAGGGTTCAGTACCACAGCTTCCAACGACATCGTGACCGTGAACGGCGTGGCCGCGCAGGTCGTATCCGCCTCCGCCAACACGCTGGTGATCACGGTTCCGGGATCAGCCACGAGTGGAGCGATCGCCGTCACCGTCGGCGGCAAGACGGCTACATCCACAACGAACCTCACCATCATCCCTTTGGCTGTGATCACATCGATTGCGCCAAAATCGGTGCTGACGGCAGCGAGTGTAAACGTCTCGGTTACGGGGTTCAACCTGACTGGCGCCACATTCTCGTTCAATGGCTCTTCCTTCCCGACACAGGTGACGGTCTCAAGCGCGACCATTGATCCCTCTGGAACCTCGGCAAGCCTGGGACTGGCAATGAGTTCTTCGGCGACAGGCCGGTTCACGCTCATTGCGACAAATAGCGCGGGATCATCGGATTCTACGCAGCGCCTCGGATTCATCAAAGGCTCGACCTCGTACAACACCCTTACGGTGCCAGGGTCGAACCCAAACGCCGATCCAGACCAAGACGGTCTAACGAATGCTCAGGAAATTGCGCTCGGGACCGACCCGCTGAACGGGGACACGGATGGCGACACTTATCCAGACAATATGGAAGTCGTCCTGGGCTCCGATCCGCTGGACCCGAAGAGCATACCCAGTATCAGCCCGCCGACGGCTCAGCAGCCTAGTTTCGTCTTTTCGTTGCTCAATGGACTGAATCCCGGGAGTACTAAATCCATTTCTCAGCAACCCAGTTTCATTTTTTCCTTGCTCAACGGAGAAGACCCGGGAAGCAAACATAAGATCCCGCAGCAGCCCAGCTTTGTTTTTTCACTGCTAAACGGCACGAATCCGGGAAGCAGCAGCCCGGTCTCCCAACAACCCAGCTTCACTTTTTCGTTGCTCAACAGCCTAAATCCAGGCAGTCAGAAAAAAGTCAGACAGCAACCCAGTTTCATCTTCTCATTGCTTAACGGCAGTAATCCAGGAAGTTCTCAACCCGTCTGCCAAAAGCCCAGCTTCGTATTCTCGCTGTTGAATGGGACGAATCCAGGCAGCGCCCGACGGGTGTCGCAGGAACCGTTCACGGTCTTTTCCCTTCTGAACGGCCAAGCCACAGCCGGCGCGGAAGTCAGCGTACCTGAGCCTGGTAATACTTCGGGCGCCACTAATCTCTTAGAGGGGAGCAATCCGAGCAACGGGGCAATGGCGCCCTCGCAACCGTTCTTCGTATTCTCGATTCTGAATGTTGGAAGGCCGGCCCTAGCACGCGAAGAGGTGCCTGGCCAGGCCGCTGCGGGAAATGAGCCGCAGCATGCGAACAAGAAATAATTTTGGAAGGAGTTAATTATGTTTGTGAGACTCGTAACACGATGCGTACTGATTGGAATCCTGCTGGTTGCCGCTTTGCCTGTCAGGGCGCAGTTCACCAGCGGCTCAACGGGTGCGGATGGCGCGCTGGACTATTCCAGCCAACCGCCCGGCACGACCATCATGTTTAGCCCGGCTACATTCAGCCATACGGCGACTCAACCGGTGTACAACTTCACGACCATCACCATCCCGAGCGGTGTGACCGTAAGACTATCCGGCGCGATGAATCCGGCGCCCGTCATCTGGCTGGCCTCTGGCTCCGTGCAGATCGCAGGGAACGTGGACATATCTGGATCCACCGGAGGCTGTTTGACGCCAACGGAGTGCCGAACGCCGTCGGTACCGGGCGCTGGCGGCTCCCCTGGCGGAGTAGGGGGCGGCAGTACGACCACCCCGCCGGAACCTGGGCTTGGTCCGGGTGGCGGCGCGGCAGGGACCGCGAGCACCGATGGACAAGGGGGCACGTTTACAGGTAACTCCCTTCTGATCCCACTGGTTGGCGGATCGGGAGGAGGAGGAAACTGGGGTGGTGGCGGTGGGGGCGCCGGTGGCGGAGCCTTGTTGATTGCTAGTTCAGTATCAATCAATCTCACCGGCTCTATTTATGCCCAAGGGGGCAGTTCTGTTGCCGGCTTGGGCGGCGGTGGAGGAAGCGGTGGGGCGATTCGCCTGGCCGCCCCGACAATCAATGGTAACGGTACGTTGTACCTCTATGGCGGATTATACACAGGCGCATGCGGCCAGGGGATCGTGAGCGGCGGATCTGGCGTCGCCCGCATCGAATCGTACAACGGCGCGAATTTTACCATATCTACAGAGTGCACTACCAATAATGGAACTGAATATCTCGCTGCACCCTATAACACCTTCATTTCCCCGCTCGGACCGACGACGATCACGATAGTTAGTGTCAACGGTGTTCCGGTCACACAGCCGCCTACTGGCAGCTTCCAAACGCCAGATGTGACAATCAACAGCACAGGGTCAGTTCAATTGGCGATCCAAGCGACAAACGTCCCGCCCGGCTCAGTGGTCAATCTCCAGTTTTACTCCGATAACGGCCCTGATATCTTCGTCACGTCGCCGCCACTTGCGGGTACCCAGGCGTCGTCGACTGCAACCGCAAATGTCACATTCCCGACCGGCTACACACGGGGCTTGGTGTACGCCTCATTTACCGGACCCGCGGGCCAAGTCGCCAAACCGCCTGCACAATGAACTCGTGGTAGTGCCCCTGGCGTGTGCTTGAAGAGGAGCGTTTGAAATGAGGAAAGCAACTAGGAACCATCGTCTAAGTGAGTCTCGCGCGAGCAGGATCTGTGGTTACATCTGCCTCCTGCTGGCGCCCCAGCTTGGAGAATCGCAGGACGCAGGCGGGACGCTTACGCTCAGTCCAGCCACGCTCCAGTTCGGGAGCCAGGCTGTAGGCTCCGTTAGCAAAATACAAACGGCGACGCTGACTAACAAGACTACGACGACCGTGACCAACGTTGCGATTGCGATCACGGGCGACTTCGCCCAGACAAACACCTGCACGACTAGCCTCGCCCCTAACGCCAGTTGCTTCATCAACGTCAGCTTCTCTCCAACAGTGTCCGGGATGCGATCCGGTGTCCTAACGGTCACGTCTAGCACCGGTAATCCTCTCACCTCGGCGCTGAGCGGCATTGGTTACTCCCTGATCGCTATCAGCCTGAATCCATCAAACCCTACAATCGCGGCTAAAACCATCGTTGCCTTGCAGGCCACCGGATCTTACGACGACGGCAGCACGCGCAACATCTCGTCATCGGTCCAATGGACATCGTCTGCTCCCACCATCGCCACTGTGGACACCTCCGGCGCCGTGACCGGCGTCGCTCCGGGTCCCGCCACAATCACGGCAACCTCCGGGTCGATATCCGGCTCGACAAAGGTCACGGTAACCTCAGCTACCCTGACCTCCATTCATATTACGGCCCTGCATGCGACCCTGGCGCAAGGCATTACCGAACAGTTGATCGCCACGGGAACGTTCAGCGACCGGACAACGCAAAACATCTCCAACTCCGTGACTTGGAGTTCTTCGGCGCCCACGGTTATGAGCGTTAGCAGCTCCGGCCTGATCTTAACGCTCGCGCAAGGATCATCAACAATTAAGGCCACGCTGGGATCCGTCTCCGGTTCCAAGAAAATCACCGTCACGTCCGTGTCCCTCACATCCATTACGGTAGTCCTGCCCCCACCCCCCTTTGCCGCCGGTACGAAGCAACAAGTTCAGGCGACGGGCAAGTTCAGTGATGGCAGCAAGCAGACGCTAACGGGCTCGGTGAGTTGGACTTCCTCTAGTCCTAACGTGGCGACCATGGACAGCCTAGGTCGTGCCACGGCATTGAAGGCAGGTTCGACCACGATCATCGCCACATTAGGCCCCACATCAGGTTCGGCAACGCTCACTGTGAAGCAGCTAACCGTGGCGTCGATAGCCGTTCAGGCGTCCAGCACATCTATCCCAGCCGGAATCACGCAGGCATTCACGGCTACCGGCACTTTCACGGACAGCTCGACCGAAAACTTCACTTTATCCGTTCACTGGACTTCGTCGGCCCCCGCCGTTGCGACAGTCAGCAACGCCGCCGGAAAGGAGGGCATCGCGCAAGGCTTGACACCTGGAACTGCCAACATTGGCGCCGTCTTCTCCTCGTCCGTTTCCGGCTCGGCAACGCTGACAGTAACAGCGGCTGTTCTGGTGTCCATCGCCATCACGCCGGCCAATTCCACGATTCCTTTGGGCGTCACCGAGCAACTCGCAGCCACCGGCACATATACCGACCACAGCATGCAAGATATCACCGCCTCTGTAACGTGGAGTTCTTCGATGCCCACGGTCGCGCCCGTGAGTATCGGTTTGGCCGAAGCCGACTCGATCGGCACGACCACGGTCACGGCGAGCTCCACCTTGTCCTCGGGAAGTACTATCACTGGGTCTACAGGCTTGACCGTCGGGACGGCCCAGTTGACGGCTATCGTCGTCGCTCCGGCGAACGACTTCATACAGGTCAACGCGACGCAGCAATATATGGCCACTGGAGTGTACACCGATGCAAGCACGCAGGATCTGACCAAGACCGCGACGTGGAGCTCGAGCGCGGCTACTGTGGCAAGCATCAGCAATGCATCCGGCACCCAAGGCCTGGCGACCGCCCTGAAGGCGGGAAGCACGACGATCACGGCCGCCGGACCAGCCTCCGTTACAGGCTCGACTAATCTGACCGTGACGAGTCTTCCTCCGCCGACCATCACGAGTTTCACTCCCCATTCCGGAGCGATTGGCACACCGATCACCGTTAGAGGCTCGAACCTTCAGCCAAGCTCGGGCACGGCAGCGGAGGTGACGCTCGCCAGCCAGAGTGGCGGTACCATCACGGCACCGGCCTCGTCCACCACAGCGACAAAACTGACCTTCGTGATCCCAGCCGGTGCGGCTACCGGCCCCTTCACCGTTATGGAAAACGGTGGCTCGGCCACCTCGGCCACGCCGCTGACGGTCACCGCGGCAACGACCTTCACGATGACGGCTGCGCCCAGCAGCGCCAGTCTGATTCAGGGCCAATCCGTCGCCTATGCGATTACGCTCTCCAGCAGCAACGGCTTCACGCAGCTCGCGGGGCTGAACGTTGCGGGCGTGCCCGGAGGCGTCACAGCCACGTTTAATCCAACTCAAATCACGGCGGGGCAGACGTCCATTCTTACGCTTGTCGCGCCGGCGAGTCAGCCAATTGGCTCAGCGATGCTTACGGTCACAGCCTCTGCGACCGTAAGCGGAATTTCCGTCATGGGTTCGGCCAATCTGAACCTGGCGGTACAGGCGCCGACCACATCGTTCATCGGCCGGACCGTGGTTTCCAATACGAAGGAAACGCCAATCGCAGGGGTCACAGTCAGCATGACAGGGATGGACGGGGGCGGCAACACCACGGGATGCTCGGGCACTACAGTCTCGGACGCGGCCGGTAACTTCGCCTTAACCAATCTATCGGCCATGTGCGTGGGGCCCCAACTCGTTGGCTTTAATGGAACAACCGCGACCGCGCCGCCGGGGCAATATGCGGGCGTGAACCTTGTCTTTACGCTCGCCTCGGGACAAGTGACGGCCTCGCCCGTGTTGGTTCACCTGCCTCAGATCAAGAACCAGGAAACGTTCAACGTCCAGCAAAACGCCGGGAGTGACCAAACCTATGCGTTTCAGACTATACCGGGACTGGTTGTTACTGTCTACGCGGGTACTACGCTCACCATGCCCGATGGCAGCAAGCCCAATCCATTTCCGCTGGTTGGGGTGGAGGTGCCGGTAGACAGGCTGCCCGACGCGAAGCCTAACGTCCCGACCATGTTGCGGGTGTTCATTGTGGCCTTCCAACCCGCGAACGCCACCGCGAGCCAGCCGGTCGCGATCACTTTTCCGAACACGATTAACGCTCCGCCTGGCGAGAACATGCCGCTCATGACGCTCAACCAGATCGGAAGAGCGTCGTGTAGGGAAAGAGTGTAGATCTCGGTG
>OBLT010001230.1_pt1 | contig 16393 bp, 14 predicted proteins | sample 1518721 | NCBI WGS metagenome assembly OBLT01 (sample SAMEA3539307, study PRJEB22396) | soil metagenome | biome: tundra; feature: field; material: soil | place: USA | collected 2010-05 | depth 0.15 m | reverse complement strand
TCTGACCTAGTTCTTGGTTCGTTTCGGTCAAGAAGTCGCATTCGCTGGTTGGTCCCGTTTGTCCCCTTCGCGCTCAGTGCGATGATGGCTGTGCGAATGGACCATCGTTTCCTCAATAGCGATTTCGAAAAGAGCAAATTGGCCGGCGTTTCCGAGCAGACGTCAAACGTCGACAACTACTTACGGGCATCGGAGTTCCTGCGCGAGGTGGTGCCACCGGGTGGTCGATTGGTAACCGACTATGGCGGTATCTTTGCCTACTACACCGATGCCGCAGTTATCGAGATGTGGGGATTGGCCAATGCCATGATCGCCACCCGAGGGAACACGGAAGGCGTTCAACCCTTCTATGGCAGGACATGTGCTGCGTGCTATCCAGAGTTACAGCCAGAATATTTCCACGTGATGCAGCCGCTTGTCCGGCGGGAGCAGGCATTCTCTTCGACGAGTCAGGTCATTGCCAATGTCTGGCAGACCGAGGCGATTGGACGCTACATAGATTTTGAAGCTACATTTGCCGTGGGACGCGCCCTTTTGCCGCAGACCGGCGAAGCGCTATATTTCTTGCAGAAGCGTGATCGCGCATTTTCGCCCGTGCGAAGGACAACGCAACGAGGCTTCGTTATTGATTACCCCTTCGAAGCGGCATTGTAGGTCCTCAACGGCCCCTTCCCTTCGAAGATATCTTGCCAGATCAGAAGTCGACGGACCACAATTCGAGAATGCTCTACACGGCTGCTGGCCAAGCCAAGAGGTCCTTCCTCGTGGTTGCTCTCGCGGTCTTGCTGACGAAAGTGCGATCCCACCAAGGTACCGCACCTGACCAAGCTGGAAGCGGATGGTTTCGGCACCACCGACATCGGCAAGATCACCCTCGTGGGCAAACAGGTGAGCGACGTCGCGAAGCCCTTCGTGGGCAAACAGACCGCCATCTGCCCCGGTATCTAAGTCGTAGTAGATCGTCCATCGAACCATTCCCCTATCTAGTTCTGCAATTCCCGTGATAGTCTGTCTGCCGACACGAAACGAACGCGGTTTCGCGGCGGTTTTCCATGCGGCACTCTCGGTTTTCAGCCTTCGTTGCCCTTGCGCTGTTGGGGATCGTGATCGCCCCAGCGGTCGTGCGACGCTGGGAAGCGTCGCGGATCTTGGGACGGATGGCCGAGCTGGGTTCGCGAGGGGAAATGATCACGGTGCCGGAGGTTCGTGCGAGTGGGAGTTGGGACGCGTTAACGACTCCGGATCCGGCGCTCGTCGTGCGCGTCGAGGAACAAGACGGCCTGGTGGCGAGCTGGCAGACGGTGGGCGGATGCGGCGCGGGCTCGGGCGGCGGGTCGAGCATCGGTCTTAAGTGGATCGGCCGCAATGTCAGTGGCGGCCTATTCAACGTGCAAGAACAGATTAGCTACACGAAGATCGGAGACCCCGGTTACCCCGAGTACAACTTCTTCTCCAACACGCTCATTACCACGGACCTCGGCGAGAAATGGAACGTCGGGGTCAACCTACCGTTCGTCTACAAGTACCTCGTCGATCCAACCCACATCGGCGGGCCCGGGGTCGCACCGGTGGACTACTCCAATGCCGGGCTAGGCGACATCAACCTGCTCTGCACGCGCAAGCTCGGGCGCATCAATGCCCTGGCGCTGACGGGAATCCTTGGGCTCCCCACTGGCGCCTACGACGCGAAATTCAAACCCAGCACGCCCCCCATCAACCAGACCCAGCAGATCGGCTTCGGGCGGCCCACCGCCACGCTCAGCCTGGACCAGACCCTGGATCAGGTGTGGGGCCTGGCTGTCCTGGGAGGGCTCGCCTCTTGGCGCGGCGGAACCAACGACATCCACAACTATCGCGCCCCCAGCGCCACGGGCTACGGGTATGTCGGCTATTTCCTGGGTCCACTCGTGCCGGCCATCGGCCTTTCCGCCACCGGATACACCGGCCACGACCGGGACCAAGACGACATCATGCGCACGCCGCTCTTCAGCCTCGCCGCTAATCTCTCGCTGGAGTGGTCGACCGACTGGATTGCCTTCCTCGTTGCCGCGTCAATTCCGTACGGCTACGATGGCATCAAGACGGACGATAGCGGACTGCCGCGTTCTCCCTGGGGATTCTTGCCCTGGACGGTTTCCTTGGGGATTGCCGCGTCGCCGTTTTGAGGATGGCTACTTATTCGGCCTAGAAATGACGAAATTGGGCGCTTCGAAGGCACAAACTTTTGTGAATCTGTGTACTGCAGGAACAGGAACATGAGGGAAGTGAAGCAATGACGGACTCACCAGTTTCGCGGCAAGGATCCGGGAGGCAGTTTGCTCGTGACTGGGTGGTAGCATTTCCCCTATTTCTCCTTGCCGCGTGCGGGTTGAAGGCGCATCCAGGCAGCCTCGTCGAGAGCGGCGGACAGCCGTCGGGGCCCGGCGGCCAGACAGTGGGGAGCGGTGGGCTGACCGGCAGTGGCGGGCAAACAACCGGCAGCGGCGGGCAATCAACCGGCAGCGGTGGGCAAACAACCGGCAGCGGCGGGCAATCAACCGGCAGCGGCGGGCAATCAACCGGCAGCGGCGGGCAGACGACCGGCAGCGGCGGGCAGACAACCGGCAGCGGCGGGCAGACAACCGGCAGCGGCGGAGTGATCGGGACAGGTGGCAAGACGTCGGGCGCGGGCGGCGCGAGTACCGGCGGCTCGGGCAGCGGCGGGAGCAGCAGTAGTGGCGGCTCGACGGGCGCGGGTGTCACCATCAACGGGAAGTTCGTGCCCAAGGAAAAGGCCGTGGTGTTCATTCACTTCGGGCATTCGAACATGCGCGGCCAGGCCTCGGTGCCCACCAGCCTCAATCCGTACTTCTACAATACCGAGGACGGACTGTGGAGCTACAAGGGCAGTTTCTCCCTCGCCAAGGAGCCGACAGCTCCGGAGGGCACGATCACCCTAGCTGGGCCTGGCATGGCGATTCTTCACTCGGCCAGGGGCGCGGTCGCGTCGAGCAGCGACGTGCAGTTCATCTCGATTGGCTACGGGATTGGCTCGAAGACCAGCGTGGACTACCAGAAGTCGGGAATCTACTACCCGATCTTCATGGGCTGGGCCGGGAAGCTCAAAGGCAACGTCACCTTCGGGGCCATCGTCATCATGCTCGGCCTCACCGACGCCGAGCACCTGGCGTCCAACCTGGTTCCCGGCTTCCCTACGCGCATGGCGCAGATCGTTTCCGACATACGTGCCGATCTGGGGGAGCCGAACCTGCCAGTCCTCTTCTGCGACTATGAAATGGGGGCGACGGGCACTTTCGTTCCGACCGGGGCCATCGGCCAGGCCATGATGCCGCTCATCCACCAGCTTCCGAGTCTGATCAGCAATCTCGTGCTGGTGCCCACGGACAGTCTCGAAATGCAGGACGACCACCATTTCGACATGCAGGGGCACAAGGACTGGGCGGGGCGCGTGATCTCGCTCATGCAGAGCAACAACTGGTTCCCGTGGAAGTAGGCCCTCCCTTAGTCTGGTAGATTCCCTGCATGTCCGCTGGTCCCCTGCCCTCCCTCGAATCCGCGCGGGCGGCCGGGAGCGGATGGCCATCGGCGGAGAGGATGCTCGTCTTCGCGGCGGTGGCGGTGGGCGCTTTCGTCGTCTCGCTTGGCCCGATTTCCGACGGAGACATCTACTGGCACCTGGCCGCCGGGCGCGAGATCGCGCACCGGGGGGCGCTGCTGCACGCGGATCCTTTCACGGTAAGCGCGGCGGGCCGACCCTGGATCGACGTGCACTGGCTCTTCCAGCTTGGCGCCTTTGCCGTCTATTCGTCCTTCGGCTTCGTCGGGCTGGCCGTGGCGAAGGCTTTGCTCGTTGCCAGCGGGGCCATGATTCTCACGTGGGCGGCCGAGCGCTCGGGCGGTGCCAGCGCCCGGGCCGTGGCCGCGCTTGGCAGCGTGGGTGGGCTGATTGCCGACCGGCACCTCGTGCCCATGCGCCCGCTGATCCTCACGCTGGTCTTCCTCGCCCTCTTTCTCCTAGCGCTGGAACGGGTCCGCACGCGTGCGGTCCGGGCGCGGTGGCCGTGGGTGTTGCTGCCGCTCCTGCAAGCCATGTGGTGCAACTGCCAGGGTCTGGCCCCGCTCGGCCCCGCGCTGGTGGCCATGTACCTCGCGTCCGCCTGGCTCTCGTCGCGCGGCTTTCGCCGCTGGCCCTTCGCGCGCGAAGAGCCATCCTCGGTTCGTCCGCTCGCGCTCCTGCTCGCCCTGTGCGTGCTGGCCTCGTTCGTGACACCTTACGGGTTCGACGCGGCCCGGTTGCCCCTGCGCCTGCTTGCCCGCATCACTCCGGGGCACGCCAACATCTTCAGCACCGCGGTCGCAGAGAACATTCCGCCCTTCGTTCTGGCGCGGACCGCCCCCGAATTGGTCTGGCACCTCAAGTGGGTTCTCTTGTCCCTGGCTCTATCCATCGCGCTGCTGCGCCCGCGCTTTAACCTCGCCCACCTGCTGGCGTTCGTCGCCTTTCTCGCCCTGGCCCTGATGGCCAATCGAAACCTACCCATCTTCTACTGGATGGCCGCGCCACTCGTCGCCATCGCACTGGCGCCCAGTCTGCGAGGCTTGACCGAGCTGTCGCGCCGCCGCCCGAGGCTGACGTTCAAGCCCTTCGCGCTCACGATCCTTTTCGCGCTCCTCGGGGGCGAAGTAGCGCTGGCCGTGCGTCTCCAGACGCGTGAGCCGGCCCCGGGCACCCCGACGCCGTTCCATTTTCCGGTCGAGTCCGCGCGCTGGCTAGCCAGGCTGCACGTGGCTGGTCCGGTGTTCGCCGCCGATCAGCATGGCGGCTATCTCACCTTCGCGGCTCCATCCTTGCGCCCGTACATCGATACGCGCCTCGTCCTCCACACCGGCGAGGAATACGCCGACTACCTTGCCCTGTTCGACAGTCCAGAGCGGTTCGACGCGCTCGCCGCCAGCGCAAAGTTCGGCGCGGTCGTGCTGGTCACGACCCACCCGGATCGCTACCTCGGTCTCATCTGGCACCTCTACCGCTCGCCCAACTGGCGCCTCGCGTACACCGACGGGTACGAGGTCCTCTTTCTCCGGGAAGGTCCCAGCCTGGCTCTCGGCGAGCGCGCGGCCGTCGACTCCATCCTGGGCGAGCTCGCCGCACGTTTCGGCGCTGGAGCACCGCTTGCCGAAGCCGCGCGACTTCACCTCGCGCGCTTGCTCGTCGTGCTGGGACAGTCCCAGCAAGCCCAGTACGTGCTTTCCAGCCTCGATTCGCGGCCCGCGGCCGAGCTGCGTGCGCGCGCCCATTTCGCTGCCGGCGAGCTGCGGGCCGCCGAGACCCTGGCGCGCATCCTCCTTGCGCAAGACCCGGGCGACGTGCGCAGCCTGGCTCTGCTGGCCGAAATCGCGGCCAGCCAGGGCCAGCCGGACAAGGCAGCGGAGCGGCTCCGACAAGCGCTGGCCATCGATCCCTACGATCCCGAAGCGCGCTCGCTTGCCGAGCGCCTCGCTCCCTAGATCCTATTTCACGCCGAGACGACGGAGCATCTGCACGATGGCGGTCACGCTGTCGAAGGCCTCGGAGCTGGCCTCGGCGTCGGGGATGCGCAAGCGGTAGGTCTGCTCCAGGAACACCTTGAGCGACACCGTCGACAGGGAATCGATGAGCCCCGCCGAGAGGAGCGGCGTGTCCGCGTCGATAGGCGTGCCCTGCAAGGCGTCCGCATATTCGCGTTCGATGTAGTCCAGGATGGTTCGTGCAAGTTGCTGATCGTCCGCCATGGTCTCGGTCCTTCTAGCTAGTCATCGAGCGACGAGAGATCGCCCACCGGCTCGCCCCATTCCTGGGCGCGCAACATGCGGCGCAGGATCTTGCCGCTGCGGGTTTTGGGAAGCTTGTCCACGAAATCGATGGCGTGCGGCATGGCCACCGGAGAAAGATGCTTGCGCACGAAATTCATGATGTCGAGCTTGAGCTCGTCGCTGCCCGGGTGGCCGGGACGCAACACGATGAAGGACTTGACGACTTCGCCGTAGATCGGATCGGGCTTACTCACCGCCGCCGATTCCGCCACCGCCGGGTGCCGGAGCAAGGCGCTCTCGACCTCGAACGGCCCGACTAGGTGGCCCGCGGTGTTGATCACGTCGTCGTCGCGGCCCACGAACCAGTAGTAGCCATCGCCGTCCGTGCTGCCGCGGTCGCCGGTCAAGTAGTAGTCGCCCACGAATTTGCTTTGATAGGTCTTCTCGGCCTTGAAGTAGCCGCGGAACATGGACGGCCAGGGCGGGCGGAAGGCGATGAGCCCCACGGCGCCAGGCGTGGTGATGGGCTGGAAGGTCTGGGCATCGAGAATGGCCGCCGCAATGCCGGGCACCGGCTTGCCCATGGAGCCGGGCTTGATGGGCAGCCCTGGCACGTTCGCGATCATGATGGCGCCGGTCTCGGTCTGCCAGTAGGTGTCGTAGAAGGGGCGCCCCATCGACCGTTCGGCCCACACCACGGCGGCGGGGTTGAGCGGCTCGCCTACGCTGCACATGTGGCGGAGGCTGGCCAGAAGCTCCGCGGCGGGCGGCGGCGACTTCATCAGCATGCGGATGGCGGTGGGCGCCGTGTAGAAGACCGTCACGCGGTGGCGCGCGATGAATTCGTACCAGCGCTGGGCGGAGAAACCGGCCTCGAATACGGCCTGGGTCGCGCCCACGGCCCACGGGCCAATGATGCCGTAGGAGGTGCCCGTGACCCAGCCGGGATCGGCGGTGCACCAGTAGATGTCGTCGGGACGCAGATCGAGCACGTGGCGCGTGGTCGCGAACTGCGAAAGGACCGAGCCGTGCACGTGCTGCGCGCCCTTGGGCTTGCCCGTGGTGCCCGAGGTGTAGTGCAGGAGCGAAGGGGTGTCCTCGCTGGCAGCGAAGGGCTCAAAAGCGCGGGCGGGAGCAGTTTCGGCGTTCATCGCGGTCTCGCCTGGTGCGAGGGTGGGCGGGGCTCCGGGCTTGACGTCCGTGAGAATGACCCAGGCGAGAGCCGGGAGGCGGGGACGCGTCGAGCGCACCTTCTCTACATGGCGGGCGGTGGTGATGACCGCGCGGGTGTCCGCGTCCGCCAGACGAAGCTCGAGAGCATCGGCCATGAATTGCGAGAAGAGGGGCTGCGCCACGGCGCCCAGCTTGAGGATGCCCAGGAAAGCGAAGTAGAGATCGGGCACACGATCTAGGAACAAACAGACGCGGTCGCCGGCGGCAATGCCCAGCTCGGCGAGCTTGGCCGCCCACACGTCGCTGTACCGCCGCAGATCATCGAAGGTGAAATCCTTGCGTAGCCCAGCGTGATTCTCCCAAATCAAGGCCAGCCGACCGCCCTGCCCCTGCTCGCACAGCCGGTCGGAGAGCAGGGCGCCCAAGTTGAAGGGCTGGCCCGGCACGAGGCCGAGCGCGGCGCGCAGATCGCCGATCCCGTACGAAGGCTGGTTGCTGCCGGCCGCCGGCGCGGCCACGGGGACCACTTTGGAGTCGTTCATGGAAGCCTCGCACCAGGGCGCCCGCATCGTTGCAGGCGACGGTTGACGGAAGGATGGCAACCATAGCATCATTTGCCCGGTCGGGTCACGCGACTCGCGGGTTCAACATGGGTTTTTTCAGCAAAAAGAGTCCTGCCAAGTCCGATTTGAAGTCCGATTCAAAGTCCGCGTCACCCGCCAGGGGAGCGGAACCGGGCTCAGGCTCGGTGCTCGACATGCTGCGGGCGACGGTATCGCGCCTCTCGCGCGACCACATCCCGCCCGAAAGCCTCGAGCTTCGCGCCCACCTGCTCGACAGCGGCTACGTCGACTCGCTCAGCGCCACGGAGCTTTTGACCGAGATCGAGCGCCGGTACGGGGTGCGCATCGACGAGATGGACATCGTCGGACGGCTGTGTTCCATCGAGGCGCTGGCGCGCGAGATCGAAGCCCGCGCGAACGGCACGGCGAAATGACCGAAGCGGATTGGCGCGAGTTCCGGCTGCACGTGGGCATGCCCCACCTCCTGCCCGGCCGCCTGGCCGAAGAGCCCATCCTCAAGCAGCTGGGCGCGTTCCAGTGGCAGGCCGTGGCGGCCCTGGCTGGCCAGCCGGAGAACGCCGTCGTCAGCGAAGCCGGCGAGCGTTTGCACCTTTCGATGATCAGCGTCGAGCTGGGCTTGCCGGCCGGCCGGGGCTGGGAGGAATTCGACGAGGGCGCCGACCTGTGTTTCCGCCAGCGCACCGGGGTGTACGGCCACAAGCTGGTGGAGGGCCTCTTTCTCTTCGACAAAGAACCGATTCCCGACGGGGAATTGGCGGCAGCCCAAGGTCGCGACGACCTCGCCTCCGGCCGCAGGCCGTGGGCCTACGTCACGCACGGGTTCATCACGCGCACCTCGGGCACGTGGGCCAAACTGGAAACGCCGCGCGCCTTCCTGGATCGGCCGGTGCCCGAGTTGCCGAGGATGCCCGCTGGCATCGCCGAGCACCAAAGCGTCGAGCGTTCCGGTGTCATCGAAGGCTTCGCCGATTGGCCGGTAGCCACGGAACTGGCCGCCGATGCCCAGCCCGCCACCTTCGACTACGACGTCTCGCCCGAAACCGACTTCAATGCGGTGGGCGTCGTGTATTGCGCGCGCCTTCCCGCCATCATGACGGGGGCCGAGCGGCGCCTCTTGCGTGAACGCCTGCAGGTGCCGCTGTCCGAGCCCCTGGTCGCCTGCTTGGCAACGACACACCGCCGCGTCTACTACTTCGCCAACGCCAGTCGAGAAACGTGCCTGCGCCTGCGGGTCGCGGCACGTTTCCGGGTCCCCGCCGCGGCCGCGCCTGCGCGCGTGCGCACCCTGGGAAGCTTCCTCTTTCGGACCGACGTCCATCGCGCCTCCGATGGCGTACTCATGGCCAGCTCGCTGGTCGAGCGAGCCCTGCGCGTGCTGGGACAGAGCAAGCCGCTCTTGACCGAGGCGGAGCGCTGGCTTGCCCGCATGCAGGTTCGCGGCTAGCGCCAGATGGTCTTCACCTCCAACATCTTCATCTTCTACTTCCTGCCGCTGGTACTGCTGCTGTACTACGCGCTGCCGTTCCGTTATCGAAACGGCATGCTAACCACGGCGGCCTACGGCTTCTACGGCTGGCACAAGCCGTGGTTCGTGCTGCTCATGATGTACTCGACGGTGTGCGACTACTACGCCGCGCGCATCATCGCGGCGCCCGGCTCGTCGCCCCGGCTGCGCAAGGGCACGCTGGCCGTGGCCATCACCAACAACCTGCTCTTGCTAGCCTATTTCAAGTACGGCGTCTTCGCGCAGGAGAATGCCAACGCGCTCATGCATCTGCTCGGGCAGCAGGGGTTCCGCATCATGCAGATCACGTTGCCCATCGGCATTTCCTTCTACACCTTCCAGACCATCAGCTACACGGTCGACGTCTATCGCGGCACCGCGCCGCCCGCGCACCGGCTGAGCGACTTCACCTGCTTCGTGGCCTTGTTCCCGCACCTTATCGCCGGTCCCATCGTTCGCTACAACACCATCGCCGATCAATTCGGCCATCGCCAGCACACGTACGAGCGCTTTGCCTCGGGCATCGCCATGTTCATCCTCGGTTTCGGCAAGAAGATCCTGCTGGCCAACGCCATGGGGCGCATCGCGGACGCCGTGTTCGCGGCGGAGGGGCCCGATGCCCTGACGGCGTGGTGGGGCCTTCTGGCCTACGCCGGCCAGATCTATTTCGACTTCTCCGGCTACTCCGACATCGCGGTGGGGCTCGGCCGCATGTTCGGGTTCGAGATCCCGCGCAACTTCAACTCGCCCTACCGGTCGCGCAGTCTGACCGAGTTCTGGCAGCGCTGGCACATGTCGCTGTCCAGCTTCCTGCGCGACTACCTCTACTTTCCCCTCGGTGGCAACCGCTACGGCGCACGCCGGTCGATGCTGAATTTGTGGTTGGTCATGCTCATCGGCGGCCTGTGGCACGGGGCCTCGTGGAAGTTCGTGCTGTGGGGCGCCTACCACGGCCTGTGGCTGGCCCTCGAGCGCGGCTTCGCCAAGCGCGACGGGCTGTGGTCGTTCCTACCGCGGCCCTTGCAGATGGCGGTGACCTTCGCCATCGTGCTGCTGTCGTGGGTGCCGTTCCGAGCCGACAACTGGGCCGCCACCATGTCCTATCTGCGCACCCTCTTCGGTTTCGGCGCGGCCCTGCCCTCGGGCCAGCTCGTGCGCGGCGAGGTTTTCGCCTTGAACCACGTGATGATGATGGGCATTTGCGTCTTCGTGGTCACGCGTAAGACCCAGGCGTGGGATCTGGCCCGTGACGTGAGCTGGCCCAAGCTGGCCTATTTGGTACCGCTCTTCGCGCTCGGCCTGGCCGCCATGTACACCCAAAGCTTCAACCCCTTCCTCTACTTCCAGTTCTGACCATGTCGCGCCCCTGCCACAAGACCCTCGTGCTCGCCTTCCTCGGCATCATCTTCCTGGTCCCGCTGTTTCAAGGCATCTGGGAAAAGGCGGTCGAGGGCGAATCCCTGCGCGTGCTCGACGTCTTCAAGAAGGTGCCGAGCGAAACCAACCTGCGCAGCTTCGAGAAAGAGATGGAGGAATCGTCCAAGGTGGCCGATGCGCTTCGGCCGATCTTCCGCCAATTGCGCTGGTGGCTTATGCGCGATCTCGGCGACAAGGCCGTGGCCGCCGCGGACGGGTGGGCCTACTACGGCCCGAACATCCGCTATCTCGGCGAGGGCTACTTCCGCAACCTGAAGTCCGAAAATCCCGCCGATGATCCGGCCACCACGATCGCCGACTTCGCCGACCAGCTTCGCCGTCGCGGCATTCAGCTCTTGGTGGTGCCGGTTCCTTCCAAGCCCGCCATCGCGCCCGAGCGCTTGCGGCGCGGGCTCGCGCCGAGCCTGGCCCTGTCGCTGCACACGCGCCGATTCATGAGCGAGCTACGCGGTCTCAGCGTCGACGTCTTCGATCTCTTCACGCCCTTCGTGCGAGAGCAGCGCGAGCGTCCCGACCGGCCGCGCCTGTATCTGGCCGCCGACACGCACTGGACCGGGGACGGCGCGCGCCTCGCCGCCGAGCTGCTGGCCACGCACGTGCGCGAAGTGCTGGGCGGCAATAGTCTCGAACCGAAGCGCAACTACCATCGGGAGACAGTGACCGTGGCCCGGCGCCCCGATATCCCGCGCATGAGCCGCCTGCCCGGCGAGACGAGCGCTTTTCCACCCGAGAACACCACCGCCTACCGTGTCCTCGACGAGGCGGGCGAACCCTACGCCGACAGCGACGACGCCCAGATCCTCCTGCTGGGCGACAGCTTCTCGCGCATCTACCAGACCGACGAGCCCGAAGCGGCCGGCCTCATCGCCAACCTCGCCTTCGAGCTGCACTCTCCCCTTTCGTCCATCGTGAACGATGGCGGCGCATCGACGCTAGTGCGCCAGGAGCTGGCACGCAATCTGGAGATCCTGAAGGGCAAGCGCCTCGTCATCTGGGCCTTCGCCGAGCGCGACCTGCGTTTCGGCATGAAGGGCTGGGAGAAGATCGCGCTCGAGGAGTAGGCCCTCGACCGAATAACCCCCGCGCGAACCCCAAGAACGGGATGGAGTGGACTGCCCTGCGTGATCGAGAAAGCCTGTCAGGCATGGACCAGGGGCGCCCTAGACGAACGGGATGAGCCTGCGCACACGGCGTTGGTAATCCACATACCCAGGCAGCTCCTTGCGCAGCCAACGTTCTTCGCATGCCGACTTCATCATGAAAAACCCGACAACCAGGCATGCGTACACCAGCGAGAGCGAGCCGGAAACGGCAAATGCCCAGCCGAAGGCGATGAGGATGGCGCCGGTGTACATCGGGTGCCGCACGATTCGGTAAGGTCCCCGTTCGACCAGGGTTGCGCCTTGCTTGGGGCGCGGCACGGCCGCTAGATTCCGTCCGAGGGTTACCATGCCTGAGACAATCAGGCCCATCCCGAGCACCATCAGCGCGATGCCGACCGACAGCGCGATCCGCGCAACCGTAACCAGCCACGGCGGTAGGCTGGACCAGGTTCGAGGACCGAACAGCACGAGGGCAAAGAGGGTGATCTGGATAGCCGTCACCCAGTGAAACTAGGAACGCTTGGGCTCGCAGACCATCACGCCGCGCTCGTCGCAAGCAAAGGAGCAGCCGGCCTGCAGCGCCGTTCGCAGGGCCGCGCGCGCTCGATGCAAGCGGACCTTCGCGTTCTCCAGCGTGATGCCCAAGCGCGACGCGATTTCGCCCGCAGTCAGTCCGTCCAGGTCGTGCAGGAGAAGCACGGTCCGGTACACGCTTGGCAGGTTGAGCAGAAAACGCTGCACGCAGGTGCTCATCTCCTGCTGCTCGACCATGCGTTGCAATCCCGGCGTCCCGTCGTCCTCCGACGGGAGATCCTTCGGGTCGACGTCCTCGACGACCTCGGGCTGCCGGCCGTGTTTGCGCAGATGATCGATGCCAAGGTGGGTGGCGATGCGAAAGAGCCAGGTCGTGAGCGCGCCCTCGGCACGCAGTTGCCCGATACTCTGGTGAGCCTTGACCAGGACTTCCTGCAACACGTCCTCGGCCTCGGTCGGATTCCGGACGATGCTGCGAATATGGTCGAGCAGGGCTTGGCGATACCGGCCGAGGTCGATGGCTTCGCTTGTCTCCACGGTCCGCGATACTTGCATACTTACAGGCCGGAGTCATACCGTGGCAAGCCTGGGTCGGCTCAGGTACAGTCTGTGCCTTTCGCACAGCCACATCCACCGGCTGCTGGCGGCTCGGCCGGCTCGGACCCCTCGCCGCCTGGGCAGCAGGCACTGGATTCATCTTGCAGGGAGAATCCCAACCGGGTCGCCGCTGCCTCGATCTTCGTCGCGGCCTTCCTGGCCACGGTGTGCGCGGCCGCAAGTGCCGCTTCGATCTCACCCTTCGACCAGTCCAGAGCTTCCGCCTCCCCGAGGCAGCGTCCCAGCAATTCGGTCGAATTCGCTGCCAGGGTGGCGCCGGCCAGGACCAAAGCCGTGATCTTTTCCTTCTCCGCTCGAAACGCGGCATCCAGCTCTGGCGCGGCCCCTTGCTCTTTTTCCGCCCATGTCGCCATGTCTCGGGTCGCGCATGTCCCGGCATACAGGCCGGTCTCGATGGCGAGCCGGATACTTCGCTCACAGGATCCTGCTGCGCGTGCCGCGCGAATCAGAGTTCGCGTGCAAGGCCGACACCCAGCCGCCATCGCCGCGCCAATTCCGACCAGGATCTTTTCTTTGGCTGACAGATCATTCTTCGACATCGTGCAATCCTCCGGTGGATGTGGTTTTTCGGATGCCGCTTCAAAGACGATCAAGGTGGGGAAATGGATACGCGAAGACGGCGAAAGTTGCTTGCTGGGACACAGTCAACAGTCCTGACAAGATTTCATCACGTCGCGCACGCAGCCCGGCTGCGCTACTGCCTGGCTGCAAGCAGTCGGAAGCAGTGCGCGCTGGTGCCGGGCTTGCCTTGCATGGCGTAGGCGGTTGCCGTGCAGCCGCCCCGGCAACGCGCGGACTCCGCACATTCCGCGCACGGCCCCGACAACTGGTCGGACGTGTAGCGGCGGTTGTAGCTGAAACGTTCCGGGTCGCGCCAGATCGCCGCGAGCGTCTCCTCGCGCACATTGCCCTCGGTGCACGCATCGGGAAGGGCCAGGCACCCCTTGACCCGGCCGTCGCTGGTGACGCCGAGAGCGTCGAGCCCAGCCCGACAGCCGAGCCAGGGGCGAGGGAAGCCGCCCTGAATCGTCCGCAATTCCAGATCGTCGCTGGTGCAGTACCCGATGTTGTCGGTGATGTGAGGGCGCAATCCCGGCCTGCGGGCCAGGCGGCGAAGCACACGCAGGAGCTCGGGCATCAGGCTGGGCGGCGCGATGAGCTGCTGGTTCTCTCCGGCGCGGCCCAGCGGCAGGGTCAGCTGCAGCTGCCAGCCCAGAACCCCGGTCTCTTCGAGCATGGGGGCCAACGACTCCAGTTCGTGAAGGTTTCCCTGGTTCACCTGGGTCGTCACCCCTGCCTTGAGCCCGGCCTGATCGACCCAACGAATGGCGCGCATGACCTGCGCGAAACAGCCGCGTACCCGTCGCTGGGCGTCGTGCGTGCCCGCCAGCCCGTCGACGCTGAGGGTGACCGCGTGCAGACCGCTTTCCAGCATCGACCGAGTGGTCTTTTCGTCGAGCCCTTGCCCCGAGCTGATCAGGTCGACGATCATGCCGCGCGCGTGCGCGTCCTTGCCAAGCTCGGCCCAGCGCGGGTAGAGCAGCGGCTCGCCGCCCATGAGCGTGAGGCGCCGGCATCCCAGATCGGCGAGGGCTCCAATCACACCGAGCCACGCGGCGTGGTCGAGCTCGCGTGCCCTGGGGGCGCCCGCGCCCGAGCCACAGGTCAGGCACCGGCACGGGCAGCGCAGGGTCAGCTCCAGCGCGACGGCGAAGGGCGCGGGCGACGGCTTCACGCGCACCTTCCACGTACCCGGTGCAGACAAAAGGGGTTCGAGTAGATGCTGCCCGTGGTCCAGTAGGCCATGGTGGTGCAGCCCGCGCGACACAGCGGCCCCACCCGGCAGCGACCGCAGGGACCGGCGAGCCTACCGGCATCGAAGCGGGTGCTGTAGGCGAAGCGCTCGGCATCGTTCCAGATGGTGGCGATGGATTCGTCGTGCAGATCCCCGGCGTCGAATTCCGGTGGCATGATGGAACAGCCGCGCACCCGCCCATCGTAGGTGATGGCCACCGAGCGGATGCCAGCCTGGCAACCGGTCCACAGCGACGGCGCTTCCGGGGAGCCACGCAGACCCAGCTCGCGCTCGGTGAAATACCCGATGTTGTCGCTGGCGTCGATGCGGGGAGGCTTTCCGCCGACGCGCGCGTCGACGATGAACGCGGTCAGGGTTTCCAGCTCCGCGGGCGCGATGACGAAGGGCTGTGCAAGCTCGAGCACGCGTCCCACGGGAACGGCGAGTTGGATCTGCCAACGGCGCACGCCCAGGCCGGCAAGGAACTCGCGCAGGGCGGGCAACTCGGCGAGATTGCGCCGATTGACCACCGTAATGACGATGGTTTCGATGCGAGGCAGGGCGCGTTCGAGGGCGGCCACGGTCTCGCGCCAAGGCGAAGGCCCGGGACCTGGCCTTCGCCGGATGCTGTCGTGGGTGTACTGCAATCCGTCGAGCGACACACCGAGGGAGCCCACACCCGCAGCGACGACTTGGTCAAGGCGCGATTGGTCGAGCAAAGTCCCATTGGTAACGAGGGAGATGCGCAACCCGAGGTCAGCGAAGTCGCGACACAGCTCGCGCCACTGGGGATGCAGCAGCGGCTCGCCGCCAGTAACGTGGACATCGCGACAACCGAGCTGCACCAAGTCCCGTGCCACCGTCCGGAGTTTCTCGTTTGAGAGCTCGCGCGGCGACACCTCGCCGCACAGCTTCTCGCAATGGACACAGCGCAGGTTACACCGATGCGTGATCTCCCAAATGCACGTACGTGGCTCGCGCGCGACGCGGTCGAGCGGATGAAGCTTCAAACGAAACGCACCCCATAGTAGATGAGCACCGGCTGGCAGATACGCGTGGACGCCGGGTCGAACTCGGTGCCCGCCGCCATGGTGCAGGTCATGCTTCCGAAACAGCTCAGATCGGAGACGACGTGCACGCAGTCCTGGCCTGCGAGCACCGAGGCCATGCCCGTGTTCCACGAAGAGCGCATCTGCGAAAGACAGGCGAGGACGCGGACCTGGTCCTCGCTCCCGAGACCGCAACTATCCATGATGTCCTGGATCGTGACCGTCGCCCCGTCCGGACCGACGGTCGCGGCGTCTCTCGGGGGATTCGTGTCGGTCGTGGGCCTGGTGTCGAGCCGGATGTAGACCGAGCTGTCTGGACTGGCGTCGGGCCGCCCGTCGCTCGTATCAGGTAGCGTCGCCGCATCCCGGGCCTGGGATGAACCATGCATGGCTTCGTGCCCGCACCCGATGCTGGCCGCGCCCCCGAGAAGAAGCAGAAGCCCGAGAGCGGGCGCGGAAAGGGTCTTCGCCAATTGGCGAAACGTCGAGATTGGCGCCGCCGCGGCCTGCTTGGCCAGGACCGCGCGGATCTCGTCGATCAGCGCGGCATAGCGTTCGCCGTCGAGCACCTCGTTGTCGACCAGCAGGCCAGGCGCGGCCTGTTGGCGTGCCTTGAGATCGCGCGCCAAGGTCTCGAGCAGCGTGCGCAACGAGGTCCAGAAGATGTCGCATCCCCCCCGCGCGACCAGCGTCGCATGGAGCGCACCCAGGGTTTCCTCGGTGCTCGCCCACGGCTTGACCTTCATGCCGCACATCTCAACCAGAAAAGACCGAATGCGCTGGATCGACGACGGAACAATCAG
>OBLT010001228.1_pt1 | contig 16400 bp, 15 predicted proteins | sample 1518721 | NCBI WGS metagenome assembly OBLT01 (sample SAMEA3539307, study PRJEB22396) | soil metagenome | biome: tundra; feature: field; material: soil | place: USA | collected 2010-05 | depth 0.15 m | reverse complement strand
GTGACATCAGCCGGCTCAGCAGTCCATGCCGGGCGGGGGTACGGCGGCCCCAGTGACATCAGCCGGGTCGGCGGCCTGGCCGGGCAGCAGCACCGAGACCTCCAGCCCTCCCGCGGGGCGGCTGCGGGCGATCACGTCACCGTGATGCGCGATCGCGACCGAGCGGACGATCGACATGCCCAGCCCTGCGCCCGCAGCCGAACCCGCGCTCCCGTCCAGGCGGCGGAACGGCTCGAAGATCTGGGGCGCGAGTTCCTCGTGGATCCGGGGGCCGGCGTTGCTCACCGCGAGAAAAGCGGCGTCCCCGCGCATCCCGGTGGCGACCTGGACCCACCCGCCGGGCGGGTTGTGCCGGACGGCGTTGTCGACCAGGTTCGCTACCAGCCGGTCGAGCAGGATGCTGTCGCCGGAGGTGGGCGCGGCCTGCAGCGCGGTTTCCACCCGCAGGGACCTGGCCCGGATGGCTGGTGCCGCGCCGTCGAGCGCGTCCTCGGCCAGCACCCCGAGGTCGGCCTGCTCTCTGACCAGCACCCCCCGGTCACTGCGGGCCAGGGTAAGCAGCGCCTCGATGAGCGCCTCGGCCCGGTCCGCCGCTTGGCGGACCTCGGCCGCCATATCTTCCAGCTGGGCGGCCGTCCGGCGGGGCTTGGCCAGCGTGACATCGATGGCCGTGCGCATCACCGTCAGCGGAGTCCGCAGCTCGTGCGAGGCGTTCGCGACGAACCGGCGCTGGCTGGCGAAGGCCGCGTCAAGACGCGCCAGCATGGCGTCGTAGGTGTCGGCCAGTTCCTTCAATTCGTCGTTGGGGCCATCTAGGGCGAGGCGCTCGCCGAGATTCTCCTCTGACGCCCGGCGCGCCGACCTGGTGATGGCGTGTACCGGCCGCAGCGCCCGCCCGGCCAGCAGCCAGCCCACCGCGCCGGACATGAGGCCCATGACGCCGAGGCCGACCAGCGAGTAGAGCAGCAACTGCTGCACGGCCGCGGCCCGCTGGCTCGCCGCGCCAACCGCGACGCCGCGGTTGAAGCCCTGCTCGCACTTGCTGATCAGGGCCTGGTCGGGGGGCGCGGCCTGGGTCTTGCGCTCGGCCTGCACCTTGGCGCATTCGTTCTTGAACGCCGCGAGCGCCGCTGACGGGGCCGGCTGGCTGTTGCTGAGGCCGCGGACCACGAAGACATAGGTGAAGGTCAGCAGCATGGCCCCAGCCAGCAGGAACAGGACACTGTACGTGACGGTGAGCCGAAGCCGGATCGTCCGCCGCCCGGAGCGCGGAAGCGGCCACGGCACCCTCACCACGGGGCCCTCACCACGGGCCGCGCAGCCGGTAACCGCTGCCGATGACCGTCTCGATGAGGGGCGGTTCCCCGAGCTTGCGGCGCAGCCGGGCCATGGTCACCCCCGGGCTGGCAGAGCGTGATCATGGAAGTGGCCGGTGCTGGCCGCGTCGTCGTTAGCGTGCGCGTGCGGCCAGGATCCTGCGTCGCCTGGCCGCCAGCAACAGGACGAACGCGGCGGCCAGGCCCGCCGCCGCCACGGCCAGCCCGGCGACCCCGCTGGAGGTGAACGACATGGCCAGGCCAGCCAGGCCGCCGATGACCCACGAGAGCTGGTTCAGGGTCTCGGATACCGCGAATGTGGACGAGCGGATCTCCTCCCCGATCTCGCGCTGTACGGTCGCGTCGAGCGCGAGCTTGACGAGGGCCTGGGCGAGCGCCGCGGCGAACGCCACGCCGAGCGCCGCCCAGAGGCCGAAGAACCAGGCGCACACCGCCGTGATCAGGGTGAGCGCGACGAGCATGCCGAACACGATGAGGTGCGGCATCCGGGAGCGCAGTCCCGAGCCGACTGCGGTGCCGATGAACCCGCCCGCTGCCACTGCCCCGGCCAGGGCACCGAGGGCGACATTGTGGGATATCCCGCGAAAATGGTCGGCTCGCAGCAGGAATACGAGGAAGAACAGCATGAACCCGTTGAAGGCGCGGATCGAGGCGTTGCCGCGCATCGCCTCACCGACGATCGGGCCGACGTCCCGCAGCGTCCGCAGGCCGCGCCCGTTCGCCCGGCGGAGCGGCTTGGTGGGATCAGCGCCATGGCGCGCGCTGCGCGGCCCGTCTCCCCACGCTTCCGGGCTGCCGGGTGGGGCCGGGTTGCGCGGTCCTGCCTGGTTGCGCGGTGCTGACGGATTCCCGGGCGGTGCCGGGCTCCCTGGGTGGGCCGCGCGGGGCGTGGCCGTCCCCGGGCTGGGACTGTCGACGCTGTCCGGCAGTCGCACCCCCATGACCGCTGCCCCCAGGTAGATCAGGGTGCCCACGCCGAGAACCCAGGGGGCGCCCCCTGCCGCATCGATGCCCACGGCGAGCACGACGGCCAGGGTGGAGGCGATCAGTGATGCCAGCGAGGTCCGGGCGTTGGCTGTCACCAGGGTTATCTCGGCCGGCAGCAGCTTCGGTGCCACCGAGCTACGGGTCACCGCATACGCCTTCTGCAGGACGAGGACGCCGAAGGCGGCCGGGAACAACGTGATGGGCTTGTGCAGGGCCGCGGCCATCCCCCAGCACAGCAGGCCACGGGCGAGCAGGGTCCCGGCGAGGATGAACTTGCGCCCCTGCTGGACCCGGTCCAGCATCGGGCCGATGAACGGCGCGAGCACCACGAACGGTGCCATTGTGACGAGCAGGTACAAAGCGACCTGGCTGCGCGCCTGGTCGAGGGAGGTGTTGAAGAACAGGGTCCCGGCGAGCGCCACGGTGACGAACGCATCACCCGCGCTGCCGGCCGCGGTCAGTTCGATAAGGCTGGCCAGGCCGGTCCGGCCGGCGCCGGAGGCCTGGGTCATCCGGTGGATCAGGCGTCCGGTGCCGCGGCCGGTGGCCGCGCCTGCCCGTGCGCCGGATCGTGCGGCGGAGCCCAGGGTGTGGTTCACCCGTCTCGCCCGCAGCCTCGCGCCGGACAGTCCCATGCTCCCAGTATTCTGCGTTAAGGGGCAGGCAACGACCTAACTGGCCGCCGGGGTGCGGGCTATGGCCTTTCCGATGCGGGCATGTGCCTGGATGGAGGACAATTACTCACCGTGAGCCAACTCCGTGTACGGGCCAAGGAGCCGGATGAGGCCTGCGCGCAGGCCACCGATCTGGCGCGCGGCGCTGCCGAGGAGGTGGCGGGCGCCGGGCGGGTAGGCGTGCATGTCGGCATCCAGGCGGACGGCGACCGGGTCGTTACCCACCTGTTCAACTGCCTCGATCAGGCCTATCAGGGGTGGCGCTGGGCCATCACCCTGGCGCGGGCATCGTGGTCGAAGACGGTGACCGTGAGCGAGAGCGTCCTGATCCCGGGCCCTGAGGCGATCCTGGCCCCGGACTGGGTTCCGTGGCGGGAACGGCTGCTGCCGGGCGATCTGGGCGTGGGGGACATCCTGCCCGCCCCGCCGGACGACGAGCGGCTTGTCCCGGTGGCGGTGCTCGAAGGCGATGACGGCGTGGCCGACTGGGGTGAAGCTAGCTGGGCCCCGGCCTTTACCGAGCCGGTGATGCCACCGGTCGGGGAAGTCCCAGGCCGGGAAGACCCGGACGGGGAAGATCGGGCCGGGGAAGACCGGGCCGAACTGGACCCCGCCGAAGAGTTCGCAGCCGGGCAGTTCGCTGGGGAAGAACTCGCCACCGGGGAACTGGCGGCCGAGGACACCCTGCCGGCCCGGGCCCGGGTGCTGTCCGCCATCGGGCGGGATACCACCGCGGCCCGCTGGTACGACAGCGAGCACGGGCCGAAGACCCCGCTCGCGCACGCCGCCCCGGGCCCCTGTGCCGGCTGCGGGTTCTTCGTCCGGCTGGGCGGCCCGCTCGGGCAGGTGTTCGGCGTGTGCGCGAACGCCTACGCGCCCGACGACGGCCGGGTGGTCTCCGTGGACCATGGCTGCGGCGCGCACTCGGAGTCCGTGTTCCCCATCGGCGCGGACCAGCCGCTGCGGCCGGTGATCGATGAGCTCGGTTATGACCTCGTCGATCGTCCTGGTGTCTCCGTGGACGAGACGGTTTTCGAGCCACTCGACCACGGCTGACCGCTGGCTGCCCGGATCGGCTGGCTCTGTTCGTTGCGGCGGGTGGGCTCAGGTTTTGCCGGTGACCTGGCCCGACCGTCGTGCCGCACTGCGGGTGCGGGCGCGTTTCATCCGTGGCACGTACCACAGCGCGAAGATTCCCAGGCCCAGGCCCGCTACGCAGGTCCAGAACCACCACCGGTCGCCAGCGGGAAGACGATCACGCAACGCCGCAACGACAATCAGGGCGACTGCCCAGGCAACGGTGATGACCGCGGTCACCAGCTGGTCGTTTCCTTCCAGGGGTGGCGGCGCGGGCCGCCGGGTGCTGCTCACATGATCCAGGCTAACCGGCCGCTTCCGTGGTGTACTTGCCATACGCCCCGCTGGGCGCCCACCCGTTCGCGCTGCTAACGTTTTGACGGAATGCCGTGCTCCCGTCTATCGTTAGCAAAGGTAATGACTCAGGCTAACGATAATGACATCAGCGCAGACCAGGTCGGACGCCGGCCTGGCCAGCAGTCTCCGGATATCGGTAGGCAGGCTGGCCCGGCGGCTCCGGGTCGAACGGGCCGCGCCGGGGCAGACGGAGCCGTTGCTCTCCGACACCCAGTTCGCCGCCTTGGCGAACCTGGAGAAGCACGGCGCGATGAGCCCAGGGGAACTGGCCGAGCACGAAAAGGTCCAGCCGCCCTCCATGACGCGCGTTATCGCCGCGCTGGAGGAGTATCACCTCGTCACGCGGGCGGCCCATCAGTCGGACAGGCGGCAGGTGGTGCTCACGGTGACGTCGGCGGGCCGGGACCTGGTGATCAAGTCACGGCGTCGCAGGGACGCGTGGCTGGCGAAGCGCCTGGCCGAGCTGACCCCGCAGGAGCGGGCCACGCTGCGGGCCGCCGCGCCGATCCTGGAGAAGCTCAGCCAGTCCTGACCGGGGCTGGCACCACGGGCGCTGGCACCACGGGCGCTGGCACCACGGGGGCTGGCACCGGGGCGCAGCCTTCCCGGCGGGGGTTGTCACGGCTGCGCACGTTCCACTCGCTGGGTACCCGCAACTACCGGCTCTTCGCGGCCGGCCAGGTCGTCTCCAACAGCGGTACCTGGATGCAGCGGGTGGCGCAGGACTGGCTGGTGCTGGAACTGACCCACGGCAGCGGCACTGCCCTGGGCATCGCCACCGGGCTGCAGTTCCTCCCCCTCCTGCTGCTCAGCCTCTGGGGCGGGGCGATCGCCGACCGGTACTCCAAGCGCCGCATCCTCATGATCACTCAGACCTTCATGGGCGTGCTGGCGCTCATCCTCGGTGTGCTGGCCGTCGCCGGGGCGGTGCGGATCTGGCAGGTCTACGCGCTCGCCTTCGCGCTGGGCCTGGCCACCGTGGTGGACAACCCCACCAGGCAGACGTTCGTGGTCGAGATGGTCGGCCCCGCTGACCTGCCGAACGCGATCGCCCTGAACAGCGCTATCTTCAACCTGGCGCGTATCGCCGGCCCGGCCCTGGCCGGGCTGGTCATCGGCACCGTGGGCACCCCGGCCGCGTTCTTCGTCAACGCAGCCTCGTTCGGCGCCGTGCTGACCGGCCTGAAGCTGATTCGCCCCGGCGAGCTGAATCCGGTCGTCCCGGTACCCAGGTCCAAGGGCCAGTTGCGGGAGGCGCTGCGGTACGTCAAGGATCGCCCCAGCCTCTCCATGCCGATGGTGCTGATCTTCTTCGTCGCCACGTTCGGGATGAACTTCCAGGTGACCAACGCCCTGATGTCCCGTCAGCTGTTCCACACCGGGGCGACCGCGTTCGGCCTCGCGTCCGCGGTGTTCGCGGCCGGGGGCCTGGCCGGCGCGCTGCTCGCCGCCCGTCGCGGGCGGCCCGGCATCCGGCTCCTGGTGACGGCGGCCTTCGCGTTCGGAATCCTCGAGGTGGTCACCGGCCTGATGCCGTCGTTCTGGTCATTCCTGGTCCTCCTGGTGCCGACCGGGCTGGTGTTGCTGACCTTCAACACCGCGGCGAACTCGGCCACGCAGCTCGGTACCTCGCCGGAGATGCGCGGCCGGGTGATGGGCCTGTACATGCTCGTGTTCCTCGGCGGCACGCCGCTCGGGTCACCGCTGGTCGGCTGGGTGGCGGAGGTATTCGGGCCGCGGATGAGCCTGGTCGCCGGCGGCGCCATCTCGGCGGCGGCCGCGGCGGTCATCGGGCTGCTGCTGGCGCACCGCCGCGGCGTCGGCGCCCGCGAATACCTGCGCCCGGCGGCCCTCGCCCGCATGGTGATCTAGGCAGCTTTCCGGGCGGATCGACGGGACGACCGGCGCGTGCGGCCGGAACCTAGCCTGTGACCTGCTCCTTGGTGCTACCAATGACGTATGAGGTTGTTTGTTGCGGTCGCTGTGCCAGAGCAGGTAGCGGGTGAACTCGAGGCCGCCGTAGCGCCTCTGCGTTCCTCGTGGCCCAGCCTGCGCTGGACTGGCATCGACGCCTGGCACCTCACGCTGGCCTTTCTCGGCGAGGTGAATGACGTCGTCGCCGCCGGGCTGGCGGATCCGCTGAGAATCGCCGCGGCGGAGCACGCCCGCCTGGCCCTGTCGCTCGCGGGGTCCGGCGCGTTCCCTGGCGCCGACCGTGCCCATGTTCTGTGGACTGGCGTGCACGGGGATCTGGAGCGCCTCGACGACCTGGCCGGATCGGTGGCCGAGGCGGCGAAGAACGAGGGAGCGCCGCCAGGGGAGGAGGGCCGGGTATTCCAGCCGCACCTGACACTGGCCAGGTCCCGGGCGGCGGTGGATGTCCGGGCTCTCATGGCAGAGCTGGCGGAATACGCCGGAACGCCCTGGATGGCCGAGGAAATCTACCTGATTCGGAGCCGCCCCGACTCGCGGCCACGCTACGAGACGCTGGGCAGCTGGCCGCTCGCCGCGACGACGCCCCCGGCCGAGGGGCGTGCCGCGCCGCTGCGGACGTAGGCTGCGTGCTGTGAACGTAGGCTGCGTGCTGTGAACCGCATGCCCCGGTGGCTTCTTCCTGCAGTGCTGGCGATCCTCGTGGTCGGCGCCATCCTCGGTGCCGCCGTGCGCTGATCAGCCGCCCTCGCTCCGGGGTGGTCCGTGCGGCCGCTCGATAACGTCGCTAGAGCCGCTCGATGACGTAGTCGATGCAGGCGGTCAGCGCCTCGACGTCGCCGGGGTCCACCGCCGGGTACATGGCGATGCGCAACTGGTTGCGGCCGAGCTTGCGGTAGGGCTCGGTGTCCACGATCCCGTTGGCGCGCAGGACCGTCGCCACGGTGGCGGCATCGACCGTATCGGCGAAGTCGATCGTGCCCACGACCTGTGAGCGCTGCGCGGGATCGGCGACGAACGGGCTGGCGTACGCCACCTTCTCGGCCCACGTGTACAGCCGCGCCGAGGAGTCGGCCGTGCGCTCGGTGGTCCAGGCCAGCCCGCCCTGGCCGAGCATCCACTCCACCTGGTCGGCCAGCATCAGCAGGGTCGCCACCGCGGGGGTGTTGTAGGTCTGCTGCAGACGCGAGTTGTCGATCGCGACGGGCAGCGAGAAGAACTCGGGGATGTAGCGGCCGCTGGCGGCGATCTCCGCCGCCCGCTCCAGGGCGGCGGGTGACATCAGGGCCAGCCAGAGCCCGCCGTCGGAGGCGAAGCACTTCTGCGGTGCGAAGTAATAGACGTCACACTCGCTGACCTGTACCGGCAGGCCGCCCGCCGCGCTGGTGGCGTCCACGATGACCAGGGCACCCGGGTCGGCGCCCGGCACCCTTCGGACCGGCATGGCGACACCCGTGGTGGTCTCGTTGTGGGTCAGCGCATAGGTGTCCGCCCCCGGCTCGGCCAGCGGCTCTGGGTGGGTGCCGGGCTCGGCGCTGATGACCGTGGGCGCATCCAGCCACGGAGCGGCCCCGGTGACCTTGCCGAACTTCGCCGAGAACTCGCCGAAGGCCAGGTGCTGTGACTTCTGCCGGACCAGGCCGAACGCCGCGATCTCCCAGAACGCCGTGGTGCCCCCGTTCCCGAGCACGACCTGATAGCCGTCGGGCAAGGTGAACAACTCCGCCAGGCCCTCCCGGGCGCGGCGGACGAGAGAGCGGACGGGTGCCTGGCGATGGGAGGTGCCCAGGTAGCTGCTCCCGGAGGCGGCCAGGGCAGCCAGCTGGGCGGGGCGGACCTTGGACGGGCCACTGCCGAACCGGCCATCGGCGGGCTTGATCTCGGGGGGGAGGAGGATATCGGCCACGGGCCAAGACTAACCGGCGGCCAGCACCGGGCCGTGCGCCCACCCTGGGGCCGCCGCGCCGCCCCCCGGGGGGCGGCGCGGAGCCCGGGCCAGGTCAGACCTCGTCCAGCACCTCGTCCGCACCGGGAACGGTGCTGACCGGGCGGGCCGGCGGACCCACGTAGCGGGCGCTCGGCCTGACCAGCCGGCCGGTGCGCTTCTGCTCGAGGATGTGCGCGGCCCAGCCTGCCGTCCTGGCGCAGGTGAACATCGACGTGAACATGTGCGGGGGCACGTCGGCGAAGTCCAGCGTGATCGCGGCCCAGAACTCCACGTTCGTGGCGAGCACCCGGTCCGGCCGCCGGGCGTGCAGTTCGTCCAGCGCCGCCTTCTCCAGGGCTACGGCTGCCTCGTACCTGGGTGCGCCGAGATCCCGCGCCGTCCTGCGCAGCACCCGCGCCCGCGGGTCCTCGGCCCGGTAGACCCGGTGCCCGAAGCCCATCAGCCGGTCGCCCCGGTCGAGGGCAGTCTTGACGTAGCGGGCGGCGTCCCCGGTCCGCTCGACCTCCTCGATCATGCTCAGCACCCGGGCCGGCGCGCCGCCGTGCAGCGGCCCGGACATGGCTCCCACCGCGCCGGACAGCGCTGCCGCCACGTCGGCGCCGGTGGACGCGATCACCCGGGCGGTGAAGGTCGAGGCGTTCAGGCCGTGCTCGGCCGCCGAGGTCCAGTAGGCGTCGATAGCCTTCACATGCTGCGGATCCGGGTCACCCCGCCAGCGGATCATGAACCGCTCGACGATGTTCTGTGCCTCATCCACCCGCTGCTGGGGGATGACCGGCAGGCCGGGCCCGCGAGCCGACTGCGCGACGAAGGACAGCGCCATCACCGAGGCACGGGCCAGGTCGTCGCGCGCCTGCTCGTCGCTGATGTCCAGCAGCTGGCGCATGCCCCACGCGGGCGCGAGCATGGCCAGTGCGCTCTGCACGTCCACCCGGATGTCGCCGGAATGTACCGGGATCGGGTAGGACTCGGCGGGCGGCAGCCCCGGTGCGAACTCGTTGTCGACCAGCAGCCCCCACACATGACCGTACGAGACGTGGCCGACGAGTTCCTCGATGTCCACCCCCCGGTAGCGCAGAGATCCACCCTCCCTGTCGGGCTCGGCGATTTCCGTCTCGAAAGCGACCACGCCCTCGAGCCCAGGCTTGAAGTCGGACATCTGCGCTTCCTCCGTCTCCCCGTGAGGGCGTCCCATGGGCCAGGGGAACAACTGGACAAAACCCCCGTGGCCGATGTTCCCCTCCCAGTCTGGTCAATTCAACCGCGCCGGAACTTGTTTCGGTAGCCGTGCGATCGTGACAAGGGCCACGTCCGCTAGCCTGGCTGGCTGCATCGGAGCAGGCTGCGAGAGGATCATCCCGTGGATGCGACCCGTCACCCGCCGGAACGGCCCGGTGGATCACTCACTGCCATGTCGGCTGGCCTCGATGAGGCGGCCGCCCCGGCCGACCCGCTGACCCTCTTCAGCAGCTGGATGGCCGAAATGATCGCCGCGGACCTGCCGGAGCCGAACGCCATGGTGCTGGCCACCGTGTCCGCCGCTGGCTGGCCGCGGGCCCGGACGGTGCTGCTCAAGCAGTACGGCCCCGGCGGGTTCGTCTTCTATACCAACCGCACCTCCACCAAGGGACAGGAACTTGCCGCGAACCCCCGTGCGTGCCTGCTGTTCCCGTGGCACCCGCTGCAGCGGCAGGTGATCATCCAGGGTCACGTCACGGCTCTGACCAGCGACGAGAGTGAGCCGTACTTCCATTCACGCGCGCACGGCTCACAGGTCGGAGCCTGGGCCAGCCGGCAGTCGTCCGTCCTCGGGTCCCGCGGCGAACTCGACGAACGCTACGAGAAACTGGAACGACGCTGGCCGGAAGGGGAAACGGTACCCATGCCCGAGTTCTGGGGCGGCTACCGGGTCGCCGCAGAGACTGTCGAATTCTGGCAGGGGCGCGCGAACCGGCTGCACGACCGCCTCCGGTACCGCCGGGAAGGCGAGCCCGGTGATGATCAGCACTGGGTCATCGAGCGCCTGGCACCGTAGAGAGTGCCTGGCACCGTAGAGAGTCCAGCCCCGGAATGCTCCGCGTGCCGCTCCGCCGTCCCGCCGCTGGGCCGCTGGTTTTTTCGTCCGATCGCGATTGTGGCGCGCCGGCCATAGCATCAGGTGAGAAGGGAGGACCGTTGACGGCGCACGGGCTTATCGACACGACGGAGATGTATCTCCGCACAGTTTTCGAGCTCGAGGAAGAGGGCATTGTCCCGCTGCGCGCCCGGATCGCCGAACGGCTGTCCCAGAGCGGGCCGACCGTCAGCCAGACCGTGGCGAGGATGGAGCGCGACGGGCTGCTGCGGGTCGAGGGTGATCGCCAGCTGTCGCTGACCGTGGCGGGCCGGGCCCTGGCCGTGGGAGTCATGCGCAAGCACCGGCTGGCCGAGTGCCTGCTGGTCGGCGTGATCGGGCTGCCCTGGGAAGAGGTCCACATTGAGGCCTGCCGCTGGGAGCACGTGATCTCCGAGCAGGTTGAGCGCCGGCTGGTGGAGTTGCTCGACTACCCGGTGCGCTGCCCGCACGGCAACGTGATTCCGGGACTCGATGAACTCGGGGTACCCGCCGATGCCAAGCAGCGCGGGCTCGCCGCCGAGCGGGAGCAGGCCGTGGCCATGACCGAGGTGGCATCGGAGCGGCCCGAACGTGTCATTGTCCGGCGGATCAGTGAACAAGTCCAAAGCGATGCCGCCCTGATGCTTAAACTCAAACGCAGCGGGATACAACCGGGACGCGAGGTCACGCTCGCGCTAAACGACGATGGTGTGCAGGTGACCAGTGAGGACAAAGCCGGCGGTATCACGGCGGAATTGCCCCGCCTGGTTGCTGCGCATGTCTTCGTCACCCGGCTATGAGCAGCATGGGGGCCGGGCGGGCCGCCGCGGGGCCCGCGGCCGGGGACACGGCCCATGACCAGCTGGGGTAACACGGGATACGGGGCATATCTCCCGGCTGAGACCGTTCTCGGGCAGATAGCCGCTGCGGTCGTGGTGACTGACCGGCTCAGCAATCTCTTGTACGCCAATGCCTTCGCGGTACAGCTTTTCGACTTCCCCGAGGAGCCCGCGCAGCTGGTCGGCCGGCCCATCCTTTCCCTCGGGTTCGAGGAAAGCGACGCAGGAAAGGCAGCGGACCTGGCGAAGCAGGTGCTGCGCGGCCGGGCCTGGGACGGGACCTTCGCCAATGTCCGGCGAGACGGGTCCCGCATACTCGTCCGGGCCCAGGCGGTGCCGCTGCGCCATCCGTCCGGAGCCATCGACGGCATCGTGATCATCGCGCGTGAGGCCACCAGGCGGGGCAGCCAGCGTAAACGGGACCAGATTGGCCTGCTGGAGCGCATCGGGGAACGGCTGGCGGGATCGCTCGAGCTCAGCCTGACCCTGCGGCACGTGGCGGAGACGCTGGTGCCGCACTTCGCTGATCACTGCGTGATCGACCTGTTCCAGGGCGAGAAGCTGATGCGCCGGGTCCAGATGAACGCCAACGGCTGGAAGCCGCCCCCGGAGAGCTGGGCCAGGGTCGGCGACCAGATCAACTACCCGGAGGGCCACTTCTGCCAGCAGGCGATGGCGCGCCTGGACGCCGTGCTCGTGGAGAACCTGCAGGAAGAGGATCCCCGGGCGCCCAGCCCGGGAAGCCTGGAAGCCGCCCAGAGCGTGGGCCTGGTATCCGTCATCGCGGCGCCGCTATGCGCCCGCGGTGAGCTGCTCGGCGTGATGAGCCTGGCCACGTCCAACCTGACCGAACGCGAAGAGGAGCGGTACGACGCCGATGACCGCGAGTTCCTCAGCGTCATCGCGAGCAGGGTGGCCATCGCCATCGACAACGCGCTGCTGTTCGAGGAGGAGCGGCGCACTGCCCTGGCGTTCCAGACCAGCCTGCTGCCGCAGGATCTGCCGACGCTCGACGGGCTTGAGGTGGCCTACCGGTACGTTCCGGCCAAGCCGCTGGAGACCCACGGGCAGGGAATCCAGACCCAGGTGGGTGGCGACTGGTACGACATCATCCCGCTGTCGGCCGGGCGGGTGGGCATCGTCATCGGCGATGTTGAGGGGCGTGGCGCCCGTGCCGCCGCCATCATGGGCCAGCTGCGGGCCGCGTTGCGCGCGTTCGCCCAGGACGACAAGCCACCCGCGGAGATCTTGCGCAAGCTCGATGACTGGTGCCGCACCCTGGCTCCGCCGAAGAAGGGCGCCGATACGCCCGACCCGCCGATCGTCAGCTGCACCTACCTCATCTACGACGCCTGGTCGCGCACGCTGTCGTTCGCCAACGCCGGTCATGACGCACCGTTGCTCGTCACCGATGGTGAGGTCGGCGAACTGGAGATCGAGCACAAGGGCCTGCTGCTAGGTGCGCGCGGCAGGAACATGCCCGGCGCTCCCACCTATCGTGAGGAGACCCGCCACCTTCCCGCGGGCTCGGCGCTGGTGCTGTACACCGACGGGCTGACCGACCGGAGGGAGCGGGCCGACGGGACCGGCCACTACACCGAGGCCGAGGCGCTGGAGATGCTCAAGGAGTCGGTTGGCCGGGTGGCCACGGGCCAGGTTGAGGCGATCGCGAAGGCGGCGGAGCAGTCCGTGCCCGGGGACATCGACGACGACATGGCGATCCTCGTCGTCCGCACGTCTGCGGTGGACCTCGCCTGGTGGGAACGCTCGTTCCCGGCCGAGCCCATCAGGGTCTCCGAGGCCCGGCGGCTGGCCCAGGCGACGTTCCTCGACTGGGGCATGGATCCCGAGCAAACCAATCTGACCTGCCTGCTGGTGTCAGAGTTGGTCACTAACGTGGTGCTGCACACTGCCACGTCGCGCACTCCCCGGCACGAGTTCGCCCTCGAGGTCGCGGGTGGCTCTCCGCCGGTGGCCCCGGTGCTGGTGGGGGGCTGGGACACGGCCCCGTTCAGCGAAGGGTTCTCCGGATCAGGCAGCAAGGAGTTCACGCTCCGGTTGCGGCGCGGCGCGGAAACGGTGTGGGTCGAGGTTTTCGACGCCGACCTGCGGCTGCCGCGGATCCGTAGCGCGGGAGAGACGGACGAGGGGGGGCGGGGGCTGTACCTGGTCGACCAGCTGGCGAGCCGCTGGGGCTCGCGGCCGACCAGGGACGGCAAGGCGGTCTGGTTCGAGATGCCCCTGCGGGACGATTCGCGGAGTCGCTGAACTCGGTCAGCTGCTCAGCGAAGCCGCCCACGCGGCCAGCGCAATCAGGCAAAAACCCACAATTACCACAACGAAATGGTGCCCGGTCACGCTCAATCCCAGGCGACGCCGGAAACGCGTCCAGCCGAAAGCCACCAGGACGCCGAGGAACACCAGCAGAATCGCTCCTGTCACAACCGCAGCCTCCGTCCATCGCTCCTGTTATTGAGCATAAGGCCGTTCGGCTGTCACGTCTCCGCCTGCCATTCGTGGGCGCCTGGCCCGGTTGTCACCGCTTCAGGGCCGGTGACCGAATCGCGGAGCTTGCGCAGGACGGCCACCTGCCGGTCGAGCGCCTGGATCCGGTCCTCCACGAGTTGCGTCGCCCTGGCCCGCTGGCCTGGGCTGATGGCGCGGCCGAGAGCAAGCCTGGCCAGTGGCTTGACCTCCTCAAGCCGGAATCCGAGGTCCTTGAGCGCGAGCGTGGTCTCGATGTAGCCGCAGTATTCGCGGGGGTACTTCCGGGTGCCGCCGCTGGTGCGGTGCGGTTCGGGCAGGATGCCGAGTTCCTCGTAGTAGCGGATCGTGCGACTGCTCACCCCGGCCGCCCGGGCGAGCTGGCCTATGCTCACCAGTCCCGAGGCTTCGTCGATGGTCTCCATCACAGTCCCCGTGTCTCCCCGTGTCCGTAGTCCCGGTGGTATGGGCCACCTGTGTCGGCAGTCGCCTCTGACCTGCACCTAGGCGTCAATCCATTACGGATAGTAGTCGAATTAAGACTCTTCGATGGAGCGATCCGCTCGTCTCGGGCCGTGGCCGTTGGCGAGCCCTGGCCTTTGCGGAACGGGGCGGTAACCTCAAAGTGAGCCATTACACCAGGCCGGGGCCGATACGCCCCCGCAGACCCGCCGGAGGGCAAACGTGGCGCAGGCATACATCGTCGGTGCGGTCCGGACTCCCGTTGGCAGGCGGGGCGGCGGCCTGGCCGGGATGCACCCGGTCGACCTGGCGGCACATGTGCTCACCGAGTTGATGGACCGGACCGGGGCCGACCCGGCCGCGGTCGAGGACGTGATCATGGGCTGCGTCTCGCAGATCGGTCCCCAGTCCCTCGACATCGCCAGGAACGCCTGGCTGTCGGCCGGGCTGCCGGAGAACGTCCCGGGCGTGACCATCGACCGCCAGTGCGGGTCGTCCCAGCAGGCCGTGCATTTCGCCGCGCAGGGTGTCCTGTCCGGTACCCAGGACCTGGTTGTCGCGGCCGGCGTGGAGAGCATGAGCATGGTCCCGATGGGCTCCACGGTGTCGCTGGCGATGGAGAAGGGAATGCCGCTGCCGTTCGGGGCGGGCTGGTTCGGCCGGTACGGCGACCAGGAGATCTCGCAGTTCCGGGGGGCGCAGCTGATCTGCGAGAAGTGGGGCCTCACCCGGCGGCAGCTTGAGGAGTTCGCGCTGGAGAGCCACCGGCGGGCAGTCCGGGCCATCGATGAGGGACGGTTCGAACGTGAGATCAGCCCGGTGGCAGGGGTCAAGGCTGACGAGGGGCCGCGCCGGGACACCTCGCTGGAGAAGATGGCAGGCCTCGCGCCCCTGCGTGAGGGCTGGGAGCTCACCGCGGCGACCGCATCGCAGATTTCCGACGGCGCCGCGGCCCTGCTGATCGCCTCCGAGGCGGCCGTCGAGCGGCATGGGTTCACGCCACGGGCCCGCATCGCCGCGCTCGCCGTGACCGGGGCTGACCCCGTCTTTATGCTGACCGGGCCGATGCCTGCCACCGAGCAGGTGCTGGCCAAGGCGCGCCTCGGGGTGGATGACATCGACGTATTCGAGGTCAACGAGGCGTTCGCGCCCGTGCTCCTGGCATGGTCAGCGGACACGGGCGCGTCGCTGGAGAAGACCAACCCCAATGGCGGGGCGATCGCGCTGGGGCACCCGCTCGGCGCGACCGGCGCGATCCTCGCCACCAAGCTGCTGCACGAGCTGGAGCGGACCGGCGGCCGGTACGGGCTGCAGACCATGTGCGAGGGCGGCGGCCAGGCGAACGCCACCATCATCGAGCGGATGGCCTGACACTCAAAGGAAATATGCAAGTCGAGTGCGGGAACTCGAATGTGATGCGCTGCGCGCGGTGATAGCCGAGCTGGGCGACTAGTCATCACCGCCCGGCAATGCGGCGCGGTCAGACGTCGGCCCGGTAGAAGTTCAGGTAGGACCGGGATGGTGTCGGGCCGCGCTGGTCCTGGTAGCGCGAGCCGTAGACCGTGGAGCCGTATGGGTGCTCGGCGGGCGAACTGGTCCGGAAGAGGCAGAGCTGGCCGATCTTCATGCCCGGCCACAGCTTGATCGGCAGCGTGGCCACGTTGGACAGTTCCAGCGTCACGTGGCCGGAGAAACCCGGATCGATCCAGCCTGCCGTCGAATGCGTCAGCAGCCCCAGCCTGCCGAGGGAGCTCTTGCCTTCCAGGCGCCCGGCCACGTCGTCTGGGAGCGTCACCACCTCGAAGGTTGAGGCGAGCACGAACTCTCCGGGGTGCAAGACGAAGGGCTCATCGCCGGACGTCTCTACGAGCCGGGTCAGATCGGGCTGCTCCACCGCCGGGTCGATGTGCGGGTACCGATGATTCTCGAAAACCCGGAAGTACCTGTCCAGCCGTACATCAATACTGGAGGGCTGGATGAGTTCGGGTGAGTATGGGTCGAGCCGGACCCGGCCAGACTCGACCTCGGCACGGATATCTCGATCGGAGAGCAGCACGCTCGCAACCTACAGGTTCCGGTACGATGTCGTGGCGAAGGCACCGTGGCCGGACCGGCCGTCGAGCCCGCGGGTGTAGTTCAATGGTAGAACGTCAGCTTCCCAAGCTGATAGTGCGAGTTCGATTCTCGTCACCCGCTCCACAGCAAGAG
>OBLT010001227.1_pt1 | contig 16401 bp, 12 predicted proteins | sample 1518721 | NCBI WGS metagenome assembly OBLT01 (sample SAMEA3539307, study PRJEB22396) | soil metagenome | biome: tundra; feature: field; material: soil | place: USA | collected 2010-05 | depth 0.15 m | reverse complement strand
TCGCGGCCAGCGCCTTGCCGATCTCCGCACCGGGACCGGTCACGACGTTGATCACGCCCGGCGGCAGGACGTCCTCGATCGTCTCCATCAGTTTCAGGATCGACCACGGCGTCGGCGAGGCGGGCTTGATCACCGAACAGTTACCGGCCGCCAGCGCCGGCGCGAGCTTCCACGCCGCCATCAGCAGCGGGAAGTTGAACGGGATGATCTGACCGACCACGCCCAGCGGCTCCCGGAAGTGGTAGGCGACCAGATCCTTCTCGATCTCAGTCGAGCGCCCTTCCTCGGCGCGTGCCGCGGCGGCGAAGTACCGGAAGTGATCGACCACCAGGGGAATGTCGGCAGCCAGCGTCTCGCGGACCGGCTTGCCGTTCTCCCAGCTCTCAGCGACCGCCAGCATGTCCTGGTTCTTCTCGATCACATCAGCGATTGCGTTGAGCACCTCCGCTCGCTCGGTTGCTGACGCCTCGCCCCAGGCGTCCTTCGCCGCGTGGGCAGCGTCCAACGCGAGCTCAACGTCCTCCGGCGTGGAGTCGGCCACCTCGGTGATCGGACGGGCGGTCGCGGGAGCCAAGTCCAGGCGGTACTTGCCGTGCGTCGGCGCCAGCCACTTGCCGCCGATGAAATTCTCATACCTCGGCTCGACGGAGACAATGCTGCCGGGCAGGCCTGGCGGGACGTATTTCATGTCGTCGCTCCTTTGGGGAATAGTGACGACCGGAAATGCAAGCCGCCGGTACGGGACCGGATTATTTGGCGCAAGTACCTATATCTGAATGAACACCCCGCACCGGTTTTTCAACAGAGGCGAAGGTCCCATCGAATCCTCGACACCATGTCCCCCCCACGCGGCGGAACATGACGCGGCGGATCATGACAGAGTGCCTGATCGCTTCAGATCGATCCTCGACGCAGAATCTTCGGACTCACCAAGGGGAGCCATGAGATTGCCGCCGGCGCGAACTGCGGAACTCGGTACGGGATTCCTGCAGCGGGACTCGGCTTGAAACGCCGGCTAAGGGAGAATACGTGGGCGCTACAGTCGTGCTCGACGCCGACGAACAGGTCGGGACGCGGTATGCGTTCGTCGGGCTGACTGCGCAGCTAGGACTACGGGCTCGGCGGGAAGGCCTCTGACTGCTTGCCCGACACCGGGAGGAGCAGCCGCGCGGTCGTATCGGAAGAGGAGTGAGAGGTCATGAGCGTCAATCAAGATTCCGGCATGCGGGTGCTGGAGGATCCACTGACGAACAAGGGCACCGCCTTCTCCGAGGAGGAACGCTCCGAGCTGGGCTTGCGTGGCTTGGTGCCGACCGCGGTGGAGACGCTGGAGCAGCAGGTGCGCCGCAGGTACCTGGCCTACCGGGAGCAGCCCACCGACGTCGCCCGGCATATCAACCTGCGCGCGTTGCAGGACACCAACGAGATGCTGTTCTACCGGCTGGTGTCCGATCACATCGAGGAGATGCTGCCCATCCTCTACACCCCCACCGTCGGGCTGGCCTGCCAGCGCTTCAGCGAGATCTACCGCCGTCCGCGCGGGCTGTTCATCGCTTACCCCGACCGCGGCAGCATCGGGGAGATCCTGCGCAACCGGCCCCGGCGGGAGGTCGACGTCATCGTCGTCACCGACGGGCAACGGGTTCTCGGCCTGGGTGACCAGGGCATCGGCGGGATGGGCATCCCGATCGGGAAGCTGTCGCTGTACACGGCGCTGGGTGGAATCCACCCTGCCCGCACTCTGCCCATTCTCCTCGATGTCGGCACCGACAACGCCGAGCTCCTCGACGACCCTATGTACCTCGGCTGGCGGCACCGCCGTGTCAGCGGTGCCGCCTACGACGAGTTCGTCCATCGGTTCGTTCAGGCGGTGCGCGCTGAACTGCCGGACGTGCTGCTGCAATGGGAGGACTTCGCCACCCCGCACGCTCTGCCCATCCTGGAGCGCTATCGCGGCCAGCTGCTCACCTTCAACGATGACATCCAGGGCACTGCTGCCGTTGTCCTGGCAGCGCTGGCCGCCGGGGCAGCTGTAGCCGGGTCGCGGCTGCGCGAGCAAACGGTCGTGATGCTCGGCGCAGGATCGGCTGGCGTCGGAGTCTGCGAGCAGGTCGCGCGGGCGATGGTGGCCGACGGCCTGTCCGAGCAGGATGCTCGCGCAAGGATCTACGTGGTCGACATCAACGGGCTGCTCACCACGGACCGCACGGACCCCGACCCGGCGCAGCGCCGCCTCGCCCAGCCGCCGACCGCGGTGCCCGGCAGGAAACCTGGCCGGCCAGCCGGCCTCACCGACGTGATCGATGCTGTGCATCCCACCGTGCTCGTCGGCCTGTCGACTGCCGCAGGCGCTTTCACCGAAGATGTCGTCCGCCGCATGGCTACGCACGTGAAGCGGCCGATCATCATGCCGCTGTCCAATCCGACTAGCCGCAGCGAGGCGCGGCCACAGGACCTCGCCGACTGGACCGAGGGCCGCGCACTCGTCGCCACAGGATCGCCGTTCCCGCCTATGAAGATCGGTGACGCTAGCATCCCGGTCGCCCAGTGCAACAACGTCTACATCTTCCCCGGGGTCGGCCTGGGGGTAACCGCCGTGCACGCGACGCGTGTGACCGACGCGATGATAACCGCAGCCGCGACGGCCGTCGGTGACTCCGCCCCGATCCACCACGACCCGCACGGGATGCTGCTGCCCGACGGCGCCCATCTGGCCGGCACAGCGGCCGCCGTGGCGGCCGCCGTCGCGGAGGCCGCGGTCGCCGATGCCGTCGCGCCCGCGCTCACCGAGGACCAGATCGACCAAGCCATCCGCCGCACTAGGTGGCTGCCCGGCTATCGGTCCTCGATACCAGGAAGTCGCAGGTGAGGGGCCTGACCGCCGGATACGGGCGGTTAGGCCTTTGGGCTGCGTGGCGGCAGTTCGTTGGCGGGCCCGGAGAGCGGCACCTTACTTGCGCGATCACGCACTCGCAGTTTCTACGGGCGGCCGATGCCGCTGAGCGCATAGATCGTCGGGGACCGTGCGTGGGTGCAGGCGGCCCTGGACCGGGCGCCCGTTACTACGGTAAGCCGTATGGGCAACTGGTCAGGAGACGGGCACCGGCTGATGCTTGAACATGATGAAACGGGACGCGTCTCGCTGCGGCTGGCGCGACTGCGGCCAGCTGCACCGGCCACCTCAAGTTCGTCTCGGCCGACCGCTGCGGCGGCCGGGAGGCTGCCCCATGGCGCGCGACAGGGTTATCGCTCGCCCGTGCTGCCGTGGAGCACCTGACCGGGGAGACGGTGATGATCTTCTCTGAAAGGAGAAGCCGATGGCCGATGATCAGAAGAGCACGTCCGGCGAAGTTCCAGACTTGATGCAGGAGTTCATCGCTCAGCTCCGCGGAGCCGCCGAGCGACTGGAGGGCCTGACCGGGCTGGGTGGATCCCTCCCGTCGGGGTCGGCGCTGCCTTCGCTGCCGCCCTGGCTGGCGCCTGGCGCCTCTTCGGCGGCGCAATTGGAGACGGTCACCGCCAGCGTTGCCGCGCAGCGACGCAGCATCGAGGCTCTTAAGACCCAGCTGACAGCGTTCGACGAGCAACTCGCGGTCCTGGAGCAGATCCTCGAGCCGCTCGCCGAGTGGAGCAGGACCTGGGCCGTCCTGGAGCAGCGGCTGATGAACGTGCGTCGTGGGCCGGAGGCTGAAGGACAGGCCGACGGTTCGTGACAGGCCGCTCGTTCGCCTGATCGACAGTCAATGAGCCATGCCCACGACCGCGCTTGGTCACTTGCGTTACTCGGAAGATATAGCCGGGCGGCGCCGACAGGAGTATCCAATCCCAAGGGCCAGCGCAACAAGGTAGATCACGTGAGCGGCCCGATCCGCTGCACCGAGTGCTATTCACCGCGGCCACTACCCGACTGCTCCCCGCGGACGTTCCGTGAGGCCTGAACTCCGTTGCCGATGCCAAGTAACCCGCTGGCGGAGCGGCTATCGGGCGCGCGCCTGGATCGCGGTAAGCGCCAACGTGTAGATGATGTCATCCACCGAGGCGCCGCGGCTGAGGTCGTTCACCGGCTTGCCGAGTCCCTGCAGCATCGGGCCAACGCTCACTACTTGCGCGCTGCGCTGGACAGCTTTGTATGTCGTGTTCCCGGTGTCGAGGTCTGGGAAGATGAAGACGTTGGCGCGTCCGGCCACTGCGCTGCCGGGCCGCTTGCTTTTCCCTACCGAGGCGATGGCGGCGGCGTCGTACTGCAAGGGGCCGTCTACGGCCAGATCGGGTTCACGTTCGTGCACGATCTGGGTCGCCTCGGCGACCTTGTCGACATCGATGCCCACACCGGAGGTGCCGGTGCTGAAGCTGATCATCGCCACCCGGGGTTCGATGCCAAAGGCCCGCGCCGACGCCGCGCTCTGGATGGCAATGTCGGCCAGGTCCTCAGCGTCGGGCTGAGGGTTGATGGCGCAATCGCCGTAGACGACTACCTCGTCGGGCAGGCACATGAAGAACACCGACGACACCAGGCGGCTACCTGGCTTGGCGCCCAGGATCTGCAGCGCCGGGCGAACGGTGGCCGCGGTGGTGTGGACCGCGCCCGCAACCAAGCCGTCCACTTCACTCTGCCGGAGCATCATGGTGCCGACCGTGATTGGGTCGGCGAGGTGATCGCGTGCCATTTCTTCGGTCCAGCCGCGGTGCCGCCGCAGCTGAGCCAGCGGAGCGACGTAGCGCTCGGCGACAGCCTGGGGCTCGACCACGGTGACGCCGTCGGGCAACTGAAGCCCGAGGCTGCGGGCCAGCCCGGCCACCTGGTCTGGTGGCCCCAGCAGAACGCTGCGGGCGATACCTCGCTTCGCGCACGCGACCGCGGCCTGCAGGATCCGTGGCTCAGTGCCTTCCGGCAGGACCACGCACGCGCCGGCGGCGCGGGCTTGCTCGACCAGGTTGTAGCGGAAGGCGGCGGGGCTGAGCCGGCGGGGCCGGGGGGAGCTGGACAACGTCTCTAGCCAGGAAGCGTCCATCGCATCGGCGATGTTGTCTGTTACGGCCTCGATCCGTCCGATGTCATCGATCGGCAATCCCGGGTCGAGGTCACGCACCTGCGTCGCGGTCTCGTAACTGTCGTCCTCGACGACAAGGATGGGCAGGCCGGTGGCGCGCGTAGCCCGGGTGAGTTCCCATACCCGTGGGTCCGGCTCGGTCCCGACGCTTAGGAGCAGGGCGGCCAGCCGGATTCCGCTGAGCTCGGCGAGGCAGGCAGCCATGACCACGTCGTGGCGGTCTCCGGGGACGACGATGAGCCGGCCCTCGGTGAGCACGCGGAGGCCGCCCGGGACGCCCTGGGCGAACACCGCTACCTCCTTGATACGCCGGGACAGGTCACCCTCGCTGAGCACCCGCGGGTTCAGCTCGCGGACGAGATCGCGCACCCGCAACCACGTCAACTCGGGGCGATGCGGCACCGCACCGATGGAGCGGAGCCCGCGCTCGGCCAGGGCCCCGTCCAGCCGTATTGCCGGAGACGGATCGTCCGCCGGCAGGCCGTTGACGACGCAGCCGACCACGCGTGCGTGCTCGCCCGACCAATACCCGCTTGCCGTGATAGCGAGCGTCTCGGCCACAGCCTCGACAGTGCCTGCGGTCGGGTCTAGCTCAGGCTGCGACGTGTGATCCGCCCGGTCCTCGCCGCCTCCCGGGCCTGCCACCGGCCAGCTGGCGACGAGCAGGACGTCGGCGTCGAGCGCTCTGGCCAGCGCCTGGTTGAGCCCGCTGGCGTATAGCTTGGTCGGGCCAGGGCTGAGCGCCTCGACGACGACGTCATCGGATCGGTCATGGACCGGCTGCCAGGCAGCGACGATCGTCTCGAGTACCACGTCGAGTCCGCCCGCTCCGAGTTGCTGCTCCAGCTGGGCGGCGGGGATCGGCTCTGGGGGATGCAGCGCAGTTGTGGCCACGACCAGCGCGGTTGAGCGGTCGGGGCCACCGTCGGCCCGGGGCTGGGCCACCGGCTTGACGAAGGCGACGTTCACGCCCCGCCGGTCGAGGGCCCGCACCAGGCCAAGACAGGTCCTGGCCAGGCCGACGCCAGCTGCGGTGGGCGCTACCAGCAAGGTCCGGGCCATGACGTCATCCTTTCGCGCGGTCGATAGTTCGTCTATCGCCAGCGATGATGCGGGCGGTGTCGCGGGCGATCAGGAGTTCCTCATCCGTCGGTACGACGAGGGCCAGGACCGGGCCGCCGAGGCTGATGCGCCCCCCGGTGTGCCGGCCGTGCTCGGCATTGGCTTCGACGTCCTCAGCCAGGCCGAGGAAGCCCAGCCGACTGAGCACCAGGCTGCGGACGACGGCGCTGTTTTCCCCGATTCCGCCAGTGAAGACCAGCGCGTCGAGCCGTTGAAGCCCGACCACCAAGGCGGCGATCGCCTTGGACAGCCGGTAAACGAAAACGTCGAGGGCGAGCCGGGCCCGCTCGTTTCCGTCAGCGGCGGCCTCTGCGACGGTGCGCATATCGTTGCCCACGCCGGACAGCCCCTGAAGCCCGCTGTCGACGTTCAGTGCCTGGGTGATCTCGTCGATATTCATCCCGGTCCGGCCGGCCAGGTAGCCGATAAGGCCCGGATCGATATCGCCGGAGCGGGTCCCCATGACCAACCCCTCCAATGGGGTCAGCCCCATGGTCGTGTCCACCGACACGCCGTCGCGCACTGCGGTCGCGCTGCACCCATTGCCCAGGTGGGCAGTTACCAGCCGGAGCTCACCGAGGGGCCGGCCGAGCATGGAGGCGGCCTGCTCGCTGACGAAGCGGTGACTGGTGCCATGGAATCCGTATCGTCGCACCCCGTGGCGCACATACCACTCCTCGGGTACTGCGTAGCGAAAGGCGTGGGCCGGCATCGTCTGGTGGAACGCGGTGTCGAACACGGCGACCTGCGGCAAGCCGGGCAGGGCGGCACGCACAGCCTCGATCCCGGCAAGATTCGCCGGGTTGTGCAGCGGCGCCAGGTGGTCGAATGAGCGCAACGCGGCGATAACTGCGTCGTCCACCCGGATCGAAGAGGTGAACCGCTCTCCGCCGTGGACCACCCGGTGACCAGCCCCGAGCAGTTCAACGTCGGCGTGCCCGGCCTCGGCCATGTGATCCAGCACCCGGGTCGTGACCGCCCGGTGAGTGCCCGCGGGAACCCGTTCTTCGGTTGCTGCGGCCGGAAACCACTGAACCCGCAGCAACGCCTCAGGCGTGCCGAGCCGTTCGCCGATCCCGCCCATGAGACGCTCGCCACTCCCGGGGAGCATGAGCGCGAACTTGAGCGATGAGCTACCCGCGTTGAACACCAGCACCAAGCTGCCAGCAGCGGGGTGGTGGTGGTGGTGGTGGTGGGAACTCACGGTCGTCGTAAGAGTCCTCGGGATGCCAACCGGCGCAAGTGGCGCCCTAGACACCGTCCCGGTGGCCGATCCCGAGTGATGCTGGTCGTCGTCGCCGTGGTGGGCGATGACCGCATCGGCGTCGCTTGAATCGCCCGCTTGCCGCAGATCAGCGAGGCCTGCGACTGGCGGAGCAGGCCTGGTGCCGCTCTGTGGGAGCGCCTCGTGCCGAAGGTCCCGCTAGCCGACCTCTTCGAGGCCGGCACGCTGCCCGTCAACTATGACTTTCACTGCTGCCGAAACCTCAGCTTCCCGGTGACCGGACACTTCTACAGCGAAGTCTCCAGCTCAGCCTGCTGGTTAGCCTAATGGCTCTGTCTTGGGAGCTCAATGCTTCTCGCCGCGGGCGTGCAGCACCTTACGGTGCACGCGCTCCGCGAGGAGCCGGCTCGCTCGGCTGCCGCCGGTCTTGGTGCCGGCCCCGGCGGCCGGTTGGTTCCCAGTGCTGGCGAGCAGGAACGAGGTGACCGCGTCGGTGAAACCGTCTGGGTCCTCCCAGAACAGCAAATGGCCCAGCTCCGGGAATATGACGAGCTGGGCGCCCGGGATGCGCTCCGCGAGCAGCTTGCCGTTGCCCGGGTCCACCACAGTGTCGGCATCGCCGTGCACGACCAGCGTGCGTGCGTGGATGCGCGTTAGCTGCAGACGGCCCGCGTAGCGCGCCCCTGCGGCCGCCTGGGCCGACAACGCCCTGGGATCCGCTGGCCGGGAACTCTGGAGTTCGACCAGGCGGTCGGCGACTTCCGGGCGGTGCTTGACGGTGCGCGCGGACAGGGCATTCTCCGTGTGGCGGCGCAGCGCAACCTCGCGGGTCATGCGGCCGGTCGCCGCGATCAGCGCCACGGATGCCGCTGGCATGGGGTAGGCGAAGGGCCAGCCAGGCGTCGTGGACACCAGGACCAGACCGTCGACCCTCTCCGGATGGTCAACCGCCAATTGCTGAGCCACCATGCCGCCCAGGCTCACCCCCATCACGTGGGCTCTGCGGATGCCCCCGCCATCGAGCACGGCGAGGATGTCGGCGGCCATTTCAGCGACGCTGAACGAGCCGGCCGGCAGGTCGCTGCGCCCGCTTCCCCGGTTGTCTGCCAGCACAAGCCGGAAGTGCCGCCGCAGTTTCCGCAGCACTGGCTCCCACCCGAAGCGGTCGAAGCCCATCCCCTGGATCAAAACCAGCCATGGGCGCCGCCTGTGCAGCGTTCCACGCAGCTCGTAGGCGATCCGCGACTCACCAGTGCGGGCATACCGCGTCCTGCTCACATCGACTCCTCAGGCACTGTCTAGCGCCGCCAGCCCTCGTATTGACCGCCCAGGTCGGCCCGCAGTGCCCACGCCTGGGTAGCAGCGGGCCAGAAAGACTCCTCGTCCGTCCGCGAGCTGGCGGAGCGGCAGGCGCTGTGCTGGCTGCTGATGAAGAACGCCGAGGTTCTCCAGCGGCACTTTCCACGGATCCGGACGGCTGTCCGGGTGAGACCGATGCACATATGGTGCGTCTGCGAACTATAACATGCACGCGCGTGGTATGACAAGCACAGCTGATGAGCCGCGGACGGGATGATCGGGCTTTCCGCGCACGAGGAACAACTCCAGCGTCGTCAACCCACCCACCTGCGGAGGGCGGTGGAACCCGCCGGTTGCATCGCCGCCTGCTTCTGGCTTACCATCCCCCTAGATGGTAAGGAGATGTTCTCTGGATGGTCCCGAGTGAAGGCGAGAAGACCGAGAAGATCACTATCAACCTGGGATTGGTGGACCTCGGACAGATCGATCTGCTGGTCCAGGAAGGCTTCTACACCAACCGCACCGATTTCATCCGAACCGCCATTCGCACCCAACTCGCCACCCGGGGCGAGGCCCTCGCCCAGACAGTGGCCCGGCGTACGCTCACTCTGGGTAGCTGCCACTATGCCCGTCGCGATCTGGAGGAGATCCGCGACGCCGGGCAGATGATCCACATCCGGGTGTTGGGGTTGGCGAGCATCGCGGCCGATGTCTCTCCCCAACTGGCCCTGGCCACGATCGCCTCAGTGGAGGTGCTCGGCGCCTTCCGTGCCCCGCCCGCGGTGAAGGCCGCCATAGCGACTCGCATCGCCTAGGCCGCTGCGATCACAACGGCTTAGCCCGACCGCCGGCCCGCTCAGAGTACGGGCCGCCCTGCCAGGAAGATCAGCGAAGACACCACCAGGAGGGATACCGCCATGGACGCACGCCAGATGGCGGCGATGGTTGAGGCCAGCCGCTTGACCCGCCAAGGCCGCCTCGTCGAAGCAACCGCGTTGATTCAACAAACCTTGACCACCCCGGCTGTGACACGGCGGGCGCCGGATGCGCAGTGCGCCGAGGAGGAGGCCGGTGGCGCGTCTGGCCGTCCCCCCGCTCCCTTGCCACCGCTACCCGCCCACGGGGGGACACTACTGAGGCAAATTCCGTCCTGCTGGACTCACGGCCGCCGCACTTTCCCCAGCCGGCGCGCTTCGAGTCTCGACCTCGTAAACGGGCCCGCGGCCCCGGCCGCGAAGCGACCGGCGGGCCGGTTTGACGCCTTTTCCTACACCAACGCCGCCGGTACCCGCGCCTATCGGCTCTATGTCCCCACCGGCGGCACCGGCGGGCCCCTGCCTTTGGTCGTGATGCTGCACGGCGGCACTCAAGACGCCGCCGCCTTCGCCATCGCTACCGGCATGAACGACCTCGCCGAGCGTCACACGTTCCTCGTCGCCTACCCTGAACAGCCCCCCTCGGCGAACGCGGGCAAGTACTGGAACTGGTTTGTCCCTGGTCATCAACGCCGCGACGCGGGTGAGCCGTCGCTGATCGCAGGGATCACCCGCCAGGTCATGGACCGCTACGGGGTAGCTGCCACCCGGGTGTATGTTGCCGGGTTTTCTGCCGGGGGCGCGATGGCCGCGGTGATGGCCGCGGTCTACCCCGATCTCTACGCCGCCATCGGCGTGCACTCCGGGCTGGCCTATGCCGCCGCTCGCGATGTGGCCTCCGCGTTCGCGGCGATGAAGCAAGGCCCGTCACGCCCGGCCCAACCCCCGGCGAGCCCCCTGCCTTTGATCGTCTTCCATGGTGACCGGGATGCGACCGTGGCCCACGCCAACGCCGCGTGCCTCATCGACCATGTCTTGGCGGCGGAGAGCCCGGACCGTTCCCCAGCCACCCCGCCCACCGCGGTGACCAGCAGTGGGCAGGTGCCCGGCGGGCATGCCTACACGCGCACCTCCTATCAGGGCTTCGCCGGGGTGACCCTTGCCGAGTGCTGGACTATCCACCAGGGCGGACATGGCTGGTCTGGTGGTGTACCGCACGGGTCCTACACCGATCCCCGCGGGCCCAACGCCAGCGCCGAGTTCATCCGCTTCTTCGACGAGCATCCCGCCCACGCACCGGCCCGCTGACCGGCGCCCCCCACCAGAAGCGGCATAGACGCTCCCGTGGCCACCGTCTATGAACACCAACCAGGCAAGCCCTCAACGGAAATCGCTGTGAAAGCTGGCGACGCCATCGGGCGGCTTCCGTGGTCCTCCCGGCCGCGGAAATGATCGTGGGCCGCGATCGAAAATGGTATCCCGGACGTCCCTGATGGCCTGGTCCAGTTCGTCGATGGCGTGGCAGATCTTGCTAGCCGCCCGCTGATCGCCGATCAGGCCCAGCGCGGCCTGGAGATCCAGTCCGGCGGCGAAGATCCGGTGGATCACCACGTCGTTTACTTCCCGGGCGATCCGATCGTGATCTTCGGTGAGATGGCGGGTCAGTTCCGCTGAGTCGGCCGCGACGGTGCCCTCTGGCACCCGGCCGCGGCCAGGCGGGGGACCCCGGGTCAGCAGCACAGGCGCCGCGCCCGGTGCCGATATCGTGGCGGCGGCTGCGGCGGAAGGCTCCCTCGCTGATCGGTGCATCGCTGAGGCTCCGTGGTCTCTACCCGGCCTGGGCTGGCCGTGCCACCAGGGTCTAGAGCGACGCGGTCGCCTGCACCTGCGCTCTGGCCTGGTGCAGACTGATACAAACACTTCTGCAGGTAAGACTACGCTCGTGTCCCCGTCCCGGACAGCCCCGGCTGTCAGCCATTCGCCCAGAACCAGCCGGTCACCGTCATCATCAGCGCGACGGCCATGGCCAGCCGGTCCGGTGGCACGCTGCAGGGCTACGGCCGGGCGTGTCACGGCTGGCGCGTCAGGGGGCGGAGCAGCTCCGACAGGGCGGTTGAGTCTGTGATCCGCCCGGCCACGTCGCGGCCCAGGGCCCGCATCTCGGCGTCGGCGTGCCGTGAGTGCGCCGCAAAGCACAGCTCGCCCATTGGCGAGCGCATGGTCCGTGCCCAGTAGCGGACGGCAACCGCCCTGAGCAACGGGCTGTGCAGCACGGCGAGGTTGCGCGGCAGCCCGGCCGTCCCCTTAGCGCGCAGGAAGGCGAATGCCTCGCTGATGGCCTGGCACATGAGTGTGAGGGTCGTGCGGTCCGCGGCGAGACGGACGGGGTCGGTTCCGCACGCGCGCCGTAAACGGTTCCGATCACGCCCGCGCCCACGACAAGCACCCTCATGATGACCTCAAGACCTGATTCTTACTCCAAATAGCTAATTGTTAACATTGTCGATCTGCTGGCTCATGTGCTGCCAGCGTCAAAGGTCACGTCTAACAGAGGACTCTGGCAGAGAACGGCAGTGGAGGCGGCCAGACATCCACGCTGCTTGGGCCCTGGTATAGCGGCGCGCCGCGCCGGGGAGCAGCGGAGTGCTCACACGGTCGCGCCAGAAGCACTACCCACACTCCCTGCCGATTCCGGCGCGGTTATCCCGCATCATCGACCAAGCAGTGGGCTCGTCTCCGTAAGTTATCCCGCCGCCGCCGGGGCTACCGCTCCTGCTCGGTGGGGCGAATCAGCATCTCGTTGATCGCGACGTGCCGCGGGCGGGTGACGATGTATAGGATCGCGTCGGCGATGTCGTCGGCTTCCATTCTTTGCCCGAACTGGTTTCGCATGCTCTCGAGCACCTCGGGCCGGTTGTGGCCGGCCAGCTCCGTCGCGGTCGCGCCCGGCTCGACCAGGGAGACGCGCACGTACCGCTTGGTGACCTCCTGGCGCAGCGACTCGCTGAACGCGCCGACGCCGTGCTTGGTCAGGTTGTAGACGCCACTGCCGTTGCGGGCCACGCGGCCAGCCACCGAGCTGATGTTGACCATGTCGGCGACCCGGCGCGGACTGTCCTCGGCGGCACGCAGCAGATGGGGGATCGCCGCGTGCGCGCAATAGAGCAGGCCTAGCACGTTGAGCTCAACCATCCGCTGCCACTCAGACAGGGGCGCGCCGACCGCCGGGCCGAGCAGCATCACGCCGGCGTTGTTGACGAGCGTGTCGAGACGGCCCAGTTCGGCGACCGTGCGCTCAACGGCGTCGGTCGCCTGCCGCTCGTCAGTGATGTCGGATTCCATTACCAGCGCGGTGCCGCCCTGCTCGCGGATATCGGCGGCGAGCGTGTCCAGCCTGTCCCTGCGCCGCGCCGCCAGCGCCACGGTTGCGCCCTGGGCTGCTAGCGCGGTGGCCGTGGCCGCGCCGATGCCGCTCGAAGCCCCGGTCACCAGCGCAACAGTGCTACCCAGTATCGGCTTCATCGGGAACTCACCTCTCTTGCTCATCGGGCCAGCGCCGGCAGGGAGGCACCCCCGAACGAAGCCTCGGTGTGCGCTCCCGCTGGCCTCTCCGTTCAGGGTAGCTAAGTACCGTGACAAGGCGGCTGCCCGGCCATTGGGCTCCCGGGGCGCGTCGCGTGGGGTGGGCGGCGGCACCATGCCGCCCACCCCATCGTGCCGGATTGCGCTGATCGCGGCTAGCTGGCCGCGATCGCCGCCCGGGCGCCGTTCAGGCGGCGGGTGGATCCTCGATCCGGTGTCCCGAAGGGCCGCCAGGCGATCCCCTCCAGCGCCAATACACACGACCTGCGGCATGACAGCGCATCGACATCGGGCCGGGATGGGCCATTGATCGCAGCGTGACTGGCGGCGCCGAGGACGCGGTTTGTGAAGGGCCCGCCACAAGCCGATGTTCCGCGCGATGATGTAGGACGTGGGACTGTCGCCGAAGACTCGATGGCGTAATCACCTAGCGGCAAAGGGCGCGTGTCATCATCCATGACGATGCCGGGCTGGGATGCGGCGTACGCTTCGGGAACGCCTGCGCCTTGGGACATCGGCCGGCCTCAGCCGGCCTTCGTTCGCCTGGCGGATAGCGGCCTGCTTTCCGGGCGGGTGCTCGACGCGGGCTGTGGCACTGGGGAACACGCACTGCTGGCCGCCGCTCACGGTGCGGACGCTGCAGGCGTCGACATCTCACCACGGGCCATCGAGCGAGCGCGCGAGAAAGCAGCCGAGCGTGGCCTGATGGCCCGCTTCGAGGTCGCCGACGCGCTGAACCTCGGGCAACTCGGCATGACCTTCGACACGGTCATCGACAGCGGGTTGTTCCACGTCTTCGACGACCAAGAGCGCGCCCGGTACGTCACCAGCCTGGCGTCGGCGCTGCAGTCCGGCGGCACCTGCTACCTGATGTGCTTCAGCGACCGCCAGCCCGGCGACTTCGGCCCTCGGCGGGTGCGCCAAGACGAGCTCACCACGGCCTTCGGCGACGGCTGGACCTTTACAGACATCGCAGCGGACACTTTCGAGATCAACCCTGGACTGGGCACAATGACCGCAAAAGCATGGCTGGCTGCCATCCGCCGCTGTGATCCCTCAGCCTCGGCGTAAACACACTGATGGCCTGAGGCATCAACGCAACCCGCGCCGCGGCCGCCACGCGCAGAGCGGCATGACAGCGTGGCGGCCATTCCCCTGGTTCACGGCCTTGTCGCGCGCCGGAGGCTGCCGGACCTGCCTGACCACCCTGCCCCTGACCAGGTGACCGCCTGGCTCGATGCTGCCGGGTATTTCCGCGGCCCCGATTTCCGTCAGTTCGCCCGGAAGGTTGCGCCAGTGCTCGATGCCGAGGCCAGCCTGCTGCGTGAGAGCAGCGAACTGCTCCTCGCGCAGGGATCGGTATCTCTTACCAGAAGCACCGCAGTCGTCAGGGCCACGCTCAGGACTCCTGGCCGATGGCGGCCAGGAGCCATTCACACGTCGGTCGAACGAGCGGACGGCAGCGTTCCTGCACGCAGCTTGATGCCGCTTCCCAGCAGGATGGACTCCGCGTCCGTCATCAGCGAGGTCACCCTTCAGCTTGCGATCGCGCTGGCGTCGCTGGACGCCGACCCTGACGGGGCCACCGGGTCCTGCGTACCCTGCTGCACGCGCCAGAGTTGTCGGCGCAGGCGGGGGGCGGCGGGGCCCGCCGCCGGCGGGGTGCTTAGCTGCCCGTCATCCCCAACGGCCTCAGCATTGCTCAGGCGCAGCCGGAATGCTCCGGCGTGCCTGAAGGTCTCCGCAGACGAAGGTGAACGCCAGGATGGCTGCAATCACGGAGTCCCGCTTCCCGATGGAGCGAAAGCCCGCAAGGCTGGCAGCGGAGTCGAGCGAATCACTCGCCAATGCTGTTGCGGTCCAGCGGCGGACATCCCTCACGTCGTCCGACCGTGCCGCGGCAACGGTGCCCAGGCCCAGGACGAGGTCCCTGATGCCGATTGTCCGCATGAGCAGCAAATCGGCACCGGACGGCTCCCGCTGGCCTGACAACCGCATCGGTGCTCCTGGCGCCGCAATGAGCGCGATGCCGACTGCGGTCCGGAGCCATCCCATCGTCTCGTATCTCGTGACTGGCACGGTCGCAGCGTAGTTCGCGCCCGCCCGCCCGGCCAGACCCAGCTGCTCAGGGCGCCCTCGTCCCCCGGCGCCATTGACGGCAGGCGTCACGCCCCATGTGCGGCGGCCGGCACGTCCGGTGCCCGGGCACTCGCCATGCTGGCGGACGACAGGCAGCGCAGTACGCCGGCTGCCGCCCGCCAGGCCGTGTCGCAGTGGCGGCCCGGGAGGGCTGCAACGCCGCTGGCGGCCGGGGCAGGGCCCGTCGTGCGCTGCTCACGGCTTGTTCCACGCTGGGAAACACCGGGAAGACGTCGATCAGGCCGGTGACGTCCAGAACCCGGTGTACCTGCTGCTGCGGGGCGGCCAGTGACATCTCACCACCACCGTCCCGCGTCCATTTCAGCACCCGCACCAGCACCCCCAGACCGCCGTAGCCAAGAGACTCCAGGGCCGCCAGGTCCACGATGACGAAGGGCCCGCAGGCCGCCACAGCAGCGATTAGATGAGATGCGGCACCCGGGGTCGCGGCCAGGTCAAGCTCCCCGCGCAAAACAACGACTGCCTGACCGCTTACATCACGGATGCTGACATTTACGTTGGGCACAAGCCCTCCCTCATAATCTGGCAGCCGGGCAGGCCCACGCCTGCCGATAACCAATGACGCAGGCCGATGGCTCGGAATGCACTAGATGCCGCCCTGCCCGGCCTTGGCCGGATCGTCAGAGGTCAGCAGTCCATGCCTGCGCAGTCCAGCTACATGGCGGCCGGGCACGTTCGAATTCCGGTCACCGGAAGTGCCGATAGTGGCAGAAAATGGAGCGAAGGCTCTTTTGCTGAATCTCAGCATGAAATGCCCCGGAGTATCTGGGCATCATTCACAGTCAGTGAACGTGATCAATCGCCAGGGTCCAGAGCGACTGACTAACACTACCACGGGCGCACTGCCCTGGCGAGCCTCATTGTGGTATAGGCAGGCATTCCGGGCCCGGCCGCAATTCAACGCCCATGTGGCTGCCCGTGTAAGGGAGATTCATCCTCTGTCACCTGTTAGCGTGGGTGGCTGATAATGTTTTCAGGATAATTACTAATAAGCATATGAACATGCCAGATAAGACAGCAATCATGCCGGCCAGACTACGACTCCCCAGGTGCCGTCATCCGGGCAGGGTTCGGGGGAGTCCGAAGCGGGCCAGTGCACTGTTGTCAAACCGGGTCATGGCGGTGATCTGGTTGCCTGCGAGAGTGA
>OBLT010001226.1_pt1 | contig 16403 bp, 19 predicted proteins | sample 1518721 | NCBI WGS metagenome assembly OBLT01 (sample SAMEA3539307, study PRJEB22396) | soil metagenome | biome: tundra; feature: field; material: soil | place: USA | collected 2010-05 | depth 0.15 m | reverse complement strand
TGGCGGCTGGTTCCACGATTGGTGCTTACCAAATCAATCTGACCGGCGCGTCGACTGTGCCGGAACCTTCGACTCTCGCGTTGTGTGCGATTGGCACATTCGGGATCCTCCGCATCGTGCGTCGTCGTAAATCCTCGGTCTAAATCAACGCGCGGTCTCGCGCGTGCTTGACGAGGAAGTTCGGTCGCTTCTGCTTTCCGAAATGCGTCCTCCATTTTTCCTCGGCTTCATCGCCGGGCTTGCTGTCGTTCTGAGCTTTGCGGGATGCGAGAAAAAAAGTGGGGAAGCGGTAGTTCTAGAGAAAGAGCATATCGCTGCAATGGAGACTCCACCGAAAAATGAGCAAACCGCGAGTCCGACTAAATCAGCTACGAATGATGATGCTCAAGTCACTAAGATGGGTAAGAACGTCCGCGGTACCAGTCAGTATCCGCGAGCTGGCAGCAACGAGCAATGGCTCGTAAAAGTCCGAATGATTGATGGCGGACGGCAGTTCAACGTCCAGGCCGATCAAGCGCGCTTTGAAAAACTGAAGGAGGGCGACCGAGTAAAAGTCTCGCATCGCATCGGCAAGTACACCGGAACTGTTTGGGACTCCGAGATTAGATAGCGACGACAATCGCGTTGTGCGCATGGCTGAAATCAACCATGGGAGCGCAAACATATGATGGTGAACGATTTACTTTTGGGAGGAACTACCCACAGGGACAGAACGGATTTTGTAAAAAAAGTGAAAAAAAAGATTGCATTGATTTTCTACATCCGCCAAGATCGGCGCGTTCGATAAAGAGAGTCAGTAAATATCACGAAATTCTTTACCCCTATACCCACCCAATAACGTGAAAAAATCGAAAGCCATTCTCGCATTGATCGCCTGCGGTCTTCTTATGGCCGGGGGCTTCTCGCAAGTTTACGCTGCGACACCGATCTCGGGTTCCATCTCATTTTTTGGCAGCGCCACGGCCTCCGGTTCGAGTGGGCCAGGCAGCACAACCATTACTTTTGGCAATAACTGGGACTTCCTCACCGGCACGGGTATTTATTCGGGCATCTTGTTTTTGACCCCGGCCACGTTCACTAACTTTAGCTTTACTGGTGATGGGCTCGCGGCCGCGTTGGGTGGTCCGATTGCGCCGCTCTGGTCGCTTACTTATAGCGGGAATACTTACACTTTTGATCTTCTTTCTCTCACCAGTGCGCATGTCGCTCAGGGGGATATGGCTTTTACCGGTAATGGTCTGCTCCACGCCACTGGTTACGATAATACGGCAGCCTCTTTTGGTCTTACTGGTTCCGGCAATAACTACGTTTTCACTCTTTCATTTACAACCGATGCGGCCACCGTACCGGAGCCTAGCTCCGCCGCTCTGGTTGGCGTCGGGCTGGCCCTTTGTGCGGCAGCCATCTACTATCGCCGCCGCCGTCAGAGTGCTTAGCAGTTTCGCTTTTTGTTTTGGCCGTATCGGCCGCGCTCCCTTTCCGCGTTCGCTCGATTGTTACTTAAGCGGAACAGCTAAGCATACGATATAGAATAGTTCCGACACAGGCGTAGCGCCGAGGGATTACTTTCGTCCAATTCGGCTAGTCGGATTTTTCGCGCAACCCGCCGGATTTTTCGCTAAAGCATAACGAATGGCGGAGTACGAACCGACATCGCGCCGGCCAATTGCACAAATGTTCCGTCGAACGGCTGAAGCTGCGACGCAGTTGTGCGTGCGGCTCAGCATTCATCCCGACGCGATTTCGTATTTGTCGATTTTGGCGGCGCTGGTCGCGGCAATCTGCTTTTGGAAATCTGGCGAGATTCCGTCGTTGCTGATTGTCGCGCCGCTGTTTTGTTATCTTCGGCTTTGGTTCAACATGCTCGACGGCATGGTCGCAGTCGCCGCCGGGAAGGCGAGTGCACGCGGCGAAATCCTGAACGATCTGCCCGATCGAATCTCCGACGTGATTATTTTCATTGGTGTCGCGCACAGCGGCTTGATGAATCCGATGATTGGCTATTGGGCTGCAATCTTCGCACTGCTCACGGCTTATGTCGGACTTTTTGGACAGGCTGTTGGCGGGCAGAGAGAGTTTGGGGGGATGATGTCGAAGCCATGGCGAGTGGTCGCGCTAAGTCTCGGAGCGTGGACGACATTTGTATGTCAATCTTACGGCGCTTCGTTCAACTTGGGCAGGCTGACCATTCTCGATTGGACATGTCTCGTTGTCATCGTCGGCTGTTTACAGACAATAATTGTTCGCTTGAAACGAATCATGGCCGCGCTCGAAAATAAGCCGAGATGATGTCACCGCAGACTGCGCTGCACGACCCGGTCTTTCGCGCCTATCTCGTCATCGTTCCTGCTTCGCTCGTAATCGGCGGCGCGATCCTCAGTTTCCTTCGCTTTGGATTGAAGAAGGAACTGGGCTCAATTTGGAACACCTACCGCTCGTGGTTGGTCATGGCGTCGATTGGATTCGTGGTCGTCTTTGCCGGACGCGTCCCGGTGATCCTGGGCGTCACGTTGCTGGCGATTTTTGCCTTCAAGGAATTTGCGCGCGCGTCTGGTTTGTATCGCGATTGGTGGATGACCGGCGCCGTTTACGCTGGCATCATCGCGGTCGGCGTCGCATCGTTAATGCCGCACCCGCGCGGCGAGGAACCGGGCGCCGGCTGGTACGGTTTCTTCGTGGCTGTGCCGGTTTTTGCGATCGCCTTAATCCTGCTCATTCCAATCCTGCGCAATCGCGCGCGCGGCGAATTGCAGAAAATGTCGCTCGCCATCGTCGGTTTTATCTACATCGGCTGGATGTTCGGACATCTCGGTTTTCTCGCCAACGCGACCAATGCTTACGGTTTTATTTGTTACATCATTTTCGCTACCGAGCTGAACGACGTGGCCGCGTTTACCTTTGGAAAACTGTTTGGACGCCATCCGCTTCGCAGCGAAATCAGTCCGAGGAAAACCTGGGAAGGCGCGATCGGCGCAATCGTCGTGGCAATGATCTTGCCGTGGCTGCTTCGTTTCTCGTTTCCTTTTTTCGGCGCATGGCAGTTAATTCTGGCCGGATTGATTGTCGGAATCGGAGGGCAGCTCGGCGATCTTTCCATCAGTTTGATCAAGCGCGACATCGGAACAAAGGACATGGGTTCTGCGATTCCTGGGCATGGCGGAATTTTAGATCGCATCGATAGCTTGATTTACGTCGCGCCGCTGTTCATGCATATGGCCGGTTATTATTACGGATTGCGATGAAGCGATGGCATTACGATTCCGCACAGGATGTCGATCTCACGACGGTCGATCGCCTGCGGCGTTTCCCGCGCGAGCCCGACATGCTCGTCTATGGATTGCGTTCGCTTGTGGCGCTGCTCATTCGGGTGTGGCTGCGCGTTTATCACCGCTTTGAAATCGTCGGGCACGAACATCTGCGCGCCAACCGTTCGTTCGTCATGGTGGCGAATCATTCGAGCCACCTCGATACCCTCTGCCTCCTCGCGGCGCTGCCTTTGCGCAAGTTGCACTGCGCTTTTCCGGCGGCGGCGGAGGACTACTTTTTTCGAAGCGTGTCGCGTACCTGGATCGCGGCCGTCGTGGTCAACGCCTTGCCCTTCGCGCGACAAGCACACGTTCGCCAGAGCCTTTCCATTTGTTCCGAACTTCTCGCGAATCCGGGCAACGTTCTGATTATATTTCCGGAAGGCACTCGATCGCGAACGGGCGAGACCCAGGAATTCAAATCCGGAATCGGCGCGCTTGTGGCCGGGCGCGACGTCAATGTTCTGCCGTGTTATTTGCATGGCGCTTTTCACGCGTGGCCGAAAGGCCGGCGCTTGCCGCGACCAAAAAAAGTTCGGCTCATTGTCGGCGAGCCGCGCAATTATTCATCGCGTAATGCGGACAAGATCGACATCTCCACCATCGCCTCCGAACTTCAGCGCGCGGTGACGGAATTGGGAGAGACGAATGGAAGCAACTGAGCATACCATGGCGAGTTGGGATGGCGCAGAGCTGTTCTATCGCTCGTGGATTCCGGCAAAGGCGACCGACAAGGCGCTTTTGCTTTTTCACCGCGGCCACGAGCACTCCGGCCGTTGGCAGGAAACGGTCGATTCGTTGGGTTTCGATGACGTCGCGATCTTTGCCTGGGACGCGCGCGGTCATGGTCGCTCGCACGGCGAACGCGGCGCCGCGAATAATTTCTCGGACGTGATCAAAGATGTGGACGCATTCGCGCGCCATATCTCCGGGCGCCACGGCATCGCATTCGAAAATATGATCGTGCTCGCGCACAGTCTGGCCGCGGTCAGCGTGACGGCTTGGGTGCATGATTACGCGCCGCCGATTCGCGCGATGATTTTAGCCACCGCCGCATTTCAGGTGAAGCTTTACGTTCCGTTCGCCATTCCCGCCTTGCGTCTGAAACAAAAAGTTTCCAAAGGCGGTTACGTTCAGAGTTACGTGAAAGCGAAGATGCTGACGCACGATCGCGACCAGGCAGCGCGATACGACTCCGATCCGCTGATCTCCCGTCAAATCGCGATCAACGTTCTTCTCGATCTTCACGATACCGCGAACCGATTGGTCGCGGACGCAGGCGCAATTTACACGCCCGCTTTAATGCTCGGCGCGGGGCGCGACTGGGTAGTTAGTCTCAAGGCGCAGCAGAAATTTTTCGACCAACTCTCTTCGCCCATCAAAGAGTTGGAGATTTTTCCGGCTGCCTATCACGCCATCTTCCACGAACAAGATCGACATTTGATCGTCGATCGCGTGCGCAAGTTTATTCTCGAACGTTTCGCGCAACCTGCCGCTACGCCTTCGCTTCTAAAAGCGGACGAGACCGGACACACGTGGGGCGAATACGAGCGGTTGCGGCGAAACGGCAAAGCCAAATTTGCTGTCGCACGCGCGGGTCTGAAAATCGCGGGCCGCCTGAGTCGCGGTATCGATCTTGGTTGGCGCAGCGGTTTCGATTCAGGTTTGTCGCTCGATTACGTTTACAAGAATGAGCCGCGCGGTTCGTTTGGCGTTGGCCGTTTGATCGACAAGTCGTACCTCAACAGCATTGGCTGGCGCGGCATCCGGCAGCGAAAAGCCAATCTCGAGAGCGCATTGAAGACGGTTATCGGGAGAGTTCACGGCGAAGGACGTCCGGTCCGGATTTTGGACATCGCGGCTGGCGTCGGCCGTTACGTGATCGAGACAATGCACAGCGCACGGAAGATTCCGATCACGGCGAGGCTGCGCGATTACAAACAAGAAAATGTCGATGCCACGCGCGCTCTCGCGAATGAATTCGGAGTCGACAACATAACGGTGGAATCCGGCGATGCGTTTGATCGCGAATCGATCGCCGCAATCACGCCGCGCGCCACCGTCGGAATCGTCTCTGGTCTCTATGAATTGTTTTCATCGAACGAATTGGTTTTGAATTCACTTCGCGGACTGGCCGGCGCGATCGAGCCTGGGGGTTATTTGATTTACACGAATCAACCGTGGCATCCGCAGGTCGAGTTTATCGCGCACGTTTTGCGCAATCGCGAAGGCAAACCCTGGATCATGCGCCGGCGCACCACCGCTGAGATGGACGAACTGGTGCGTGTGGCCGGCTTCGAAAAAATTACGATGGAAGTGGACCAATGGGGCATGTTCACCGTCTCGATTGGGCGACGCTCCGAATGCTGTCATCCCGAACGGAAGTGAGGGAACTCTCAAAATCACGGTGCGCATTCTGCGATTCGCGAGAGTTGCTACTCCGAATGTGAAATCCTTCGCTTCGCTCAGGATGACGCGCGCCAAAGCGTTTGGCACTTCCGCCGGTCTATCGCTGCTATTCCTCGTCGTTTACGGCGGTTGCATCTGGATCACTTCGCGCCGCGGCGGCATCGGCAGTTTTTATTTCCAATGGGAACGCGCCATTCCATTCGTCCCGTTCATGATTCTTCCCTACATGTCGATCGACCTCTTTTTTGTCGCGGCGCCGTTTCTCTTGCGAACCGATCGCGAACTGAAATTATTTTCGAAGCGAGTCGCGATTGCGACCATCGTCGCCGGCATTTGTTTTTTGCTTTTCCCGCTGCGCTTCGCTTTTCCGCGACCGCACGCGGAAGGATGGCTCGGCGCTGTCTTCGATTGGTTTCGCGCGATGGACGCGCCCTACAATCTTTTCCCGTCGCTCCATGCCGCGCTCTGCCTGCTGCTGGTCGATCTTTATGCGCGAAAACTTCGGGGCGTTGTTTTTGTCGTCGCAATGACTTGGTTCGTTCTAATCGGTCTCTCTCCGGTCCTGACTTATCAGCATCACATCATCGACATCATCGGCGGCTTTATCCTGGCCGGATATTGCTTCTACTTGTTTCGCGAATCATCTCCAACGCTGCCGATCGTCGTGAATCACCGCATCGGGTGGTACTATGTAGCTGGAGCCGCGATCGTGTTGATGGTCGCGCCGATCTTCTGGCCATTGGGCACTTTGCTTCTCTGGCCAGTTATCGCCCTCTGCATTGTCGCGGCGGCGTATTTTGGGGTCGGCCCTATCATTTTCCGCAAACAGGATGGCAGGATTCCGTGGAGCACGCGCTTTGTGCTCGGACCTTGTCTGATCGGTCAATACTTGTCGCTGCTCTATTATCGTCGCCAATGTCGATCTTGGGATGAAGTTACGCCGCAGATTTGGATCGGCGGCAAACTTGGCCGCCGCGCTGCGAGCAAGGCAGTGCGATCCGGCGTGACCTCGGTGCTCGATTTGAGCGCCGAGCTTTCGGAAACACAACCGTTTCGCCAAATCGATTATCGAAACATCCCGATCCTCGATCTGACGGCGCCGGCGCAGGAGCAACTCCGCGAGATGGCCGAGTTCATCGATGAGCGATCTCGCCACGGAATCGTTTATATCCACTGCAAGATCGGTTACTCGCGCAGCGCCGCCGCGATCGCTGCATATTTAATTATGTGTGGCAAAGCAAACACCATAGAGGAGGCGTTTGCCCTCATTCGCCGAGCGCGGCCATCCATTGTCATTCGACCCGAAGTAGTCTTGGCGTTAGCGAGGTTTAAACTGCTTCACGCGCAACACTTTCTCCTCGCCTCGGGACATAACGCGCGCCCATAATCGCGCCGCCTTATGAACTACAACGAATTGATTCAGCTTTATTTCGAGCGGTCGAACGCGATGCAGGCGTATTGGAATCTCTACGTCATCATTATCGGTGGCCTTCTCGCCTTTTCTTCCGTGCGCAAACAGCCGGGCGCAGTCAGCACCGCGATCGTCTGTATTCTGTTCGCGTTGTTTGCTTATAAAAATCTCGATGCCATGCACGACACGACCGCGCAACGATTCGCTATCTTGGAATCGATCCAGCAGTTCGATTCCAATGGCGCGACTGTGGCCAGCGCCAAGAAAGTGCGCGATTCAATCGAGCCCACTCTCACGCCCGCGACTTTCGGAAGCGTGAAAGCAACGCATATCACCAGCGACATCCTGACCATCGCCGCGCTTTGGGCCATGGAATTTCGCAGACGAAGACTGCGCGGCACGGCTCCGACTGCGTAAGAGATTCCTTTGCTCAGCGATAGTGCAGCTGGAGCAGGCGCGGCTTTTCGTCGATCACCACGACAAAGAGATTGTCGTAGTCGGTCTCCGCGATGTTGACCAGCGTTTCGACGCCGAGCGCTTTGATCAGATCGGGAATGGTATTCCCATGGCCGACGACAAGGGCATTTCCGTGCAGATCGCGCAGCTTCGCCGAGAGCGTCACCGTATCTTTCGCCGGCACGATTGTTAACGCGAGGCCGAGAGCTTTCGCTGCCGGTGTGGCCGTTTGTTGCGTGCGTTTGAATTCAGTCGCGTAGATCGCGGTGATGTTCGCGTTCTTCAGCATCTTCGCCAGCGACTCCGCTCGGGCGCGACCAGCCTCCGATAAATCGGGATCATTGCCGCCGCTCTCCGCTTTCTCAGCATGACGCACGACAAAGATGGTCGACTGCGCGGCCGTCGCGGAAACGAAGAGAACAAAGACCGCGAGCACCAGCAGAAGAGAAGCGAAACGTTTCATCGGCAATGTCCCCACTATACAGGAGATCAAATCGAGCGGCGACAGCGTCTTTGCTTAGAAAAACCTGGAAGGATCAGCCGACTTTTCCACGTATTCCTCAGCGTCTTCATCGCGTGGCGGACGAGGGACAAGAGTATCGAGCAAATCGTGCAGCTGTTGCACGGTCACGGGTTTCTGCAATATCGCGCAGGCGCCGGAACGAGTTAGGGACAACTCTCGCGGGTCTACGGCACCCGATACGAGAATGATTCGCGCAGTCGGATGTCTCGCCAAAATATTGCGGCAAGCCGTCACGCCGTTGAGTCCGTCCATCAGGTAATCCATGACGACAACGTCAGGTTTATGACGTTCGTAGGCCTGGATTGCTTCCAACCCGGAGGCCACCATCTCGACTACCTCGTGATTGGAAACGTCAAGCATCGCGGCCAGAGTCCCGGCGACCATTCTGTTGTCCTCAGCAATTAGCACGCGCACCTGTCCAAAATGCAGAAAGTTGCATACCAAAGTTGCAACGGTTTTGGGCCGCTCGGATGTTCTGAGCCGTTCGGTCGAGAAAAACTGTCGCGAGCGCCGTAGAAACTCAATTCACCGCCTGAATTTCGTCTAACATTTCGGGTGGTAAACGCCGGGCGATTGGCGACCGTCAATCCATGGCAACGGAGCGCGATTACGTCCTGGGGACGCACGACGAGGAGATTTCCAGACTCGGACTTCAGCATTCCGTTTGGCGTCCGACGGTTTTGAATTGCTGGGAGAAGGCTGGCATCACCGTTGGCAAACGCGTGCTCGATGTCGGTGCCGGGCCCGGTTATGCGACCACCGATCTCGCCGGGATTGTCGGACCGGCCGGTGAAGTGGTCGCGATCGAACGCTCGAACAAGTTCGTGCGCGCGATGGAAGAAGCATGTCGCGCGCGTTCGCTTACCAACGTGAAGATTCACGAGTTGGATTTGATGACGGACGATTTGCCGAGACGAGATTACGACTTCTCCTGGTGCCGATGGGTCGCGACGTTCGTGACCGATCCGGCGCTACTGATCAAGAAACTCAGTAGCGTCATACCGAAAGGGGGTGTCTCGATCTTTCATGAATACGCGCATTATCTTACCTGGCGTTTCTCTCCGCGTCTTCCGATCCAGGAAGAGTTTGCGCTAAAGGTCGCAGCGAGCTGGCGTGCGACCGGTGGTGAACCCGATATCGCGTTGGAATTGCCCCCGCTGCTGGAGAAGAACGGTTTTGTCGTGCGCTCGGCCGAACCAAGAATCTTCTGTATTCGACCCAGCGACCCAATGTGGCAATGGCCATCCACTTTCATCGAGATCGGTCTGGCGCGTCTGCAAGAATTAGGTCGAATCGATCAAGAATTCGCTGAGACAATGCGCGCGGAATTCGCCGCCGCCGAAGCGAATCAGAATTCTTTAATGATCACTCCGCTGGTCCTGGAAATAATCGCCGAAAAACTGTAGGGATTATTTGATTCCGATGACCATTGAGTCAGGGCCAACCAAATGTTCGACGCGCGTTTCGCGAAAGCTGGCTTCGCGCATCCACGATTGGCAATCGGCCCCGGTGTAATCGAAACCGCCCGGTGTTTCAATCAACATGTTGAGGCTCATGAGAAGTCCGAACGCGTTCTCGCGCCGATCGTCGTCGATCAACGCTTCATATACGATCAGCGCGCCGTTGGCCGGCAGTGCTTCGTAAGCTTTGCGCAATAGCATTTTTTTCTCGTTCAAATTCCAATCGTGTAAAATGTGGCCCATGACGAGGACGTCGGCGCTGGGGATCGATTCGGTAAAAAAGTTGCCCGCGTGAAATTTCAAGCAATCCGATAAATGGTGCTTGGCCACATATTTCTCGAACACCGGACGGACTGGGTCGAGATCGAAGCTGCCGCCGGTGATGTGCGGATGCGCGAGCGCGACTTGGACGGGCAAGGCACCCTGGGCGGCGCCGATGTCGATAAAGGTCTGGTAGTTTTTCCAGGGAAACTTTTGCGCCATCGCCATGGCTGCGCCGAGGCTTACGCCCGTCATCGCGCTGAGGAAGTTTTCTACCTTCTGCGGATCGGCATACAACGCGGCGAATGGATCGACGCCGTTTTCGTCTCCATTTTGAGGTTGCCCAGTGCGCAAGGCCTCGGTCAATCGGCCCCAGTTTGGATATAGCCTGGTGTTCGCCATTTCGAGCAAGCCACCGACGTAACTTGGTTTCGCCCGATCGAGGAACAAATCCGTCTCCGGGGTGTTGCTGTATTTTCCGTCGGCGTTGCGCTCAAGCATCCGCATCGCGACGAGGGCATCGAGGAAGTCGCGCACGCTGCGCGCGTGTAACTTCAAACGGGCGCGGACTGCGTCGAGATTAAGCGGGCCTTTGGCCAGCTCGCTGAAAAGTCCGAGCTCAATAGCACTTAAGAAAGTTTTCGAGCCCCAATAGCCAAGGCCAAATTGCAGGATGTTTTCCGGAGTAAGCTCTTTGCTCATAAATTGAACTTAAGAATAAACCGCGGATTACGCTGATAAACGCGAATTTTTACATTCGAACGAATTAAAATGCAGCGGCAGGCGCGCCGCCGCGAGATGTTGGTTTTGTAACTGATAGAAAATCCATTCTACCTTACGCGGTTCCGACGAGACCGAGCCGCTCGGCGTCGGCCTTGAGCGCGGTAATGACTTCCGCGATCACGTTGTCTAACTCCATTCCGAGCTCGGCTGCTCCACGTACGATGTCCTCGCGGTTGACGGCGCGGGCGAACGCTTTGTCTTTCATCTTTTTCTTCACCGCCGCGACGTCGACCTCTCGGATGCTTTTCGATGGACGGACGCGCGCGACCGCGGTGACGAAGCCGCTCAATTCATCCACCGCGTAGAGAGTTCGCTCGAGCGGTATCTCGCGCGGGATATTGGCGTAATCCGCGTGGGAAAGAATCGCGCGGCAGACTTCCTCGCTCCAGCCATTCTCGCGGAGCCAGGCCACCCCGACGAACGGATGACCCTCGGTCGGGCTTTGCTCCTGATTCGGATGGCGCTCGTAATCCATGTCGTGCAACAGACCAACCGCTTCCCAGAGGTCGGCGTCCGCGTCACGAAGCTGCGCGAAATGTTTCATCGAATCGGCGACCGCATAGCAATGGCGTCGCAAGCTCTCCGACTGGACCCACTCGTGCAAAATTGCGAGCGCGCGCTCGGCGTGCGTTGGCATGACCGTTATTCGACGACGACGCCTTTCCAGAATGCGACTCGGTCTTTGATGTTGGCGGCAGCTTCTTTCGGATTCGGATAATACCAAGCAGCATCTTTGTTCACTTCACCGTCGATCGAGACGTGGTAGTAACTCGCTTCGCCCTTCCACGGACAAGTCGTGTGCGTGTCGCTGTCGGTGAAGTAAGCGCGATTGATCGAATTAGCGGGGAAGTATTGATTTCCTTCGACAACTATCGTGTCATCGCTCTGGGCGAGCAGCGCGCCATGCCATGTTGCTTTCATATTACCAGATTCGGACGCGATCCTTCGGATCGACAAAAAGTTTCTCGCCGGGCTTCACACCGAACGCGTCATACCAGGCGTCGATGTTCCGCACCACGCCGTTGACGCGATATTGGCGAGGCGAATGCGGATCGCTCACCACTTGTTTGCGAATGGCGTCGTCACGCAACTTGCCGCGCCAGGCTTGCGCCCAACCGAGAAAGACCCGCTGATCGCCGGTTAATCCGTCAAGCACCGGCGCGGGTTTGCCTTTGAGCGAAGCGCGATAGGCATCGAGCGCAAGCGTGAGTCCACCGAGATCGGCGATGTTTTCGCCCATGGTCAGTTCGCCGTTAACTTTCGCGCCGGGCAGCGGCTCGAACTTTGAGTACTGCGCGCCCAGAATGGCGGCGCGCGCTTCAAAAGTCTTGGCGTCGTCGGCTGTCCACCAATCGTGCAACTTTCCTTCCGAATCGAACTTGCGGCCTTGATCGTCGAAGCCGTGGGTCAGTTCGTGTCCGATGATTCCGCCGACCGCGCCATAATTAATCGCGGGATCGGCGTTCGGATCGAACACCGGCGGCTGAAGAATGCCGGCGGGGAAAACGATATCGCGCAACGCACCATTGTAGGCGTCGTTCGTTTGCGGAGTCATGATCCACTCCGAGCGATCGACCGGGCCGCCGAGGCGATTGACATAGAACGTCCAATCCGCATTGGCAGCGCGGCGGACGTTGCCGGCTAGATCGCCGTCGCGGATTTCAACTTTAGAATAATCGCGTGCCTGATCGGGATAACCGACCTTGATATTGTAAGTGTCGAGCTTCTTCAACGCTTCGGATTTTGTCGCGGCGCCCATCCAATCCAACGCCTCGATCCGCGCGTGCATCGCCACCTTCAAGTTCGCGACGAGTTCTTCGATCTTCGCTTTCGCCTCGGGTGGAAAATATTTTGTGGTGTAAAGTTGGCCGACCGCCCAACCTAGATTGCCGAAACGATCGTAACGATCTCCGGCGCCGTAATCGCCGCCGCTGACGGCGTGCACTCCGCGCTTCCAGCGAACTTGCTGCTCGGCCTGACCGGAAAGTGTTTTGTTGCGCATTTCAAAGAGCGCATCGGTGAACGCCTTCGAAAGGTACAGCGCGGCGTGATCGGCGATGTTGAACGCTTGCCACGCTTGAAGAGTTTCGATCGGCGTCTCCGCGAACACCGAAGCGAGTTTCGGAAACGCTGATTTCTCGGCGACGACCAGCCGATCGATCTTGTCGAGGCCGGCTTGTGAAAGGAAGGGCCGCCACGCGAAGTTCGGAGCCAGTGCTTCGAGTTCCGCGATCGACATCGGATTGTAAATTGCAATCGGATCGCGTTGCTGCGCTTTTGTCCAACTGGCCTCAGCAATGCGCGTCTCGAAATTCACAATCTCGCCGGCACGCTTGTCGGCATCGGGCCAATCAACCAGATGGAGTAACTTCGCGACGTAAGCTTGGTATTTCCCTTTCTGGGCCGCGAAATCGGGCTTCAGATAATAATCGCGATCGGGAAGGCCGATTCCTGATTGGCCAAGATAGACCGAGTAGCGGCTTGGATCCTTCAAATCGACATCGATGAATATCCCGAAGATCCCGCCCTCGAAATCGGAATTCTGCCGGCCCATCATTGCAGCGAGATTTTCTCGCGTTTTCGCCGATTGAATCTCCGCGAGTTTCTCCTTCAACGGAGACGCGCCCGCCTTCTCGATCTTGCCTTCGTCCATGAAGGATTTGTAGAAGGCGCCAACCTTGCCCTCGATTGTCGGCGGGTTGTGGCCGGTTTTCTTGGCCGCTTCTTCGATCAGCGCGCGCAGGCGTTTTTCCGTCGCGTCCGTCATCGCAAGACGCAAACTGTAGGCCGCCTTGTCGGCGGGAATTTGCACATGATCGAGCCACGCGCCGTTGGCGTAGCGAAAGAAATCGTCGCCCGGTTTTGTTTTCATGTCGGCGCCGGAGCCGTCGAAACCCCATTTGCCGTATTGCGGAGCGTTCGCGGTCTTCTTTGTTTCAGCATTTGCGGCGATGCCAAAAATTGCAACGAACAGGAAAACGAAAGGAGCGTAGATCGGTTTCATTGCCGAGAGATTAGCGTAGTCGAAAATAGAGGAGCAAACAGATTTAACGCTCAACGCCGCAGCAAATTACTTTATTCGATCATCGGCTTAGGTAGAGAGGCGTGACCTTGCCAAGACAGATGCGCGCGAGTCAAGAATCGACTAAATTGCGGGCGACATGTCGAAATATCTAGTCGTCAGCACGAGCGGAAATCTTGAAAGCAACAGCCGGATCATGGGGCGTGTTGCTTTTGCCCATTTACAAAAGGCGAAGGTCGATTGCGATTGGATCGACACCAGTGAGCTCGACCTGCCGCTGTGCGACGGTGATAAATGTTACGCGAATGCGGCGGCGCAGAAACTGAAGAAGACGATCGAGGCGGCGGACGGCATCATCATCGCGGCGCCGGTATATAATTTTGATGTGAGCGCTGCGGCCAAGAACATGATCGAGCTGACGGGCAAAGCGTGGGAAGACAAGGTGATCGGGTTTCTTTGCGCGGCGGGCGGCACGAGCAGCTACATGTCGGTCATGGCCTACGCGAACAGTCTGATGCTCGATTTTCGATGCGTGGTCATTCCGCGCTTCGTTTTTGCGACGGGCGACGCGTTCGATGACGACAAGCTTGCGGACAAAAAGATCGAGGAGCGGATCAAACAAGTCGCCGACGAGTTGGTTCGATTCACAAAGGCGTTGCGCGGCTGATCTACAAGGTGCTCGTCTTCATCGCGCGTTGCATTCGTTTCAAACACGGACGCGATTCCGTTCGAGCTAATCGTGGCTATTTGAGCGCGGCGTGAAATGTGACGTCGAGCTTTGTTTCTTTTTCGCCTTCGCTCGTTTTTGCTGTGCCGGTCAAATCTTTGCTCGTCGGATTATCGATCTTGAGCTCGAAAATTCCTGAGACGCTCGCCTGCCGTCCGTTCATGTGCACGTCCGAGCGGAACACGTTTCCATCCTTATCCAGGCAGAACATCATTCCACTCCATTTCGAGGCGTCTCGCATCATGTCGAACTCGCTCGTCCATTTCTCGGTCGGAAGTTTCTTGTCGGTGATGAGCAGGATCACCGGCTTACGTTCGTCCTTTTGATCGATAAACGCGGAAGCAAATTTCAATTCCGCGGTCGCGCCTTCGTAGGTGAGCGATCCTTTGGCCGAGCCGCTCGGCATATCGGCGCCGGCGTAGGCAAAGCCGGTGATCGAAAGCGCGCCGAACATAAATTGGAGAAAGGCTTTCATGGCCGCCAGCGTATCCCGTCGGTCGTCTCCGCGTCAAAGAATCTTTAGTTCGCGCCGATCAATCTGATACGCTCGGCGCGATGAACGAATCGAAGGCGCGCATTTGGAAAAAGATCGGCTGCTTTTACGGGCTGACCATGATCTTCAGCGGTCTGTTCGACGCATTTGTTATCCACGCGGGCAAGATGGATGTGGGCGGTCTGATTTACGTTACTGGCTCGATGTGGAGTCCGGCGTTTGCGGCATTCGCAACGAAGAGGATTTTTGGAGAGAGCGTGCGCGAACTTCCGTGGAAGTGGGGGAGCGCGCGTAACGCGTGGCTTGGCTATCTGATTCCGATCGCCTACGCGTTGCCGGTTTACATTATTGTTTGGATCACCGGTCTGGGTGCGTTCAACCTGTCGATCTTACCGAAGATCGCGCAAGATTTCGGTTGGCCGAATTTTCCGGCGGGTCTGGCACTCACACTGTTTATTTTGTTAACGGCAACGCTCGGAATGGTCGCGAAGACATCGCGTGCGCTCGGTGAAGAGATTGGTTGGCGCGGTTTTCTCGTGCCGGAGTTATCGAAAGTGGTCGGATTTTCGGGAGTAGGAATCATCAGCGGATTGATGTGGGCGGCTTACCATTTCCCAGTTCTTATTTTTGCCGATTACAACGCCGGAACTTCTGCCTGGTACGGTCTGACCTGTTTCACCATCATGGTGGTGGCGGACAGTTTTATTCTGGCGTGGCTGACGTTGCGCTCGCGCAGTCTTTGGCCAGCCGCAATTCTTCACGGTAGCCACAATCTGTTCATTCAATCGATTTTCACGCCCCTGACGCGAGATACCGGCCCGACGAAATATGTCATCGACGAATTCGGCATTGGCCTCGTAATCACAATCACGATCGGTGCGATCGTCGTCTGGGGAAAAAGAGCCGAAGTTTACGCGAAAGCGTAGCGACTGGCGTCAGTCGTCGATCGGTTCGAAGCCGGCAAACATGTCATCGGCTTCGGCCAGAGTTTTGAGCGGCACGCAATCGCAGACGGCGAAAAACTTGTTCCACATCGCGAGGACGTTTGGATTTTTGTGCGCCGCGTCGATCGCCTCGCGTGATTTCCATTCCGATACTTCGATGATCGTCCCGTCTTTCGTGCGCATCATCGTCGGCACGCGATCCGTCACCAGCCCTTCTTTGCGCAAAGTCGGGACACGGTCGCGTACCAATTCCAGAATCTCCTGCTCTTTTCCCGGCTTCGGCCGGTAAGCCACAATCACAATGACGCCGCTCATCTTAGATCTTCGCTTTTTTTGGCTGGGGAAGTTGTTGCGCGCGAGCGGTGGCGCGTTGGGCGTCAGCTGCGCGCCCAAGGGCGGCGTATTCCTGCGCGAGATATTGCCAGGGAAGACGTGTCCCGGGCATGATTTGTGTGGCTCTTTCGAATGCTTTCACGGCATCGGCGTGATGGCCCTGCTTTTGATACGCTAAACCGAGATGTAACCAAACTGGGCCGTAATTTGAATTCAAGCTCGCGCCTTTTCGCAGATAACTGATCCCGGCATCAACTTGTCCGACTGTCATCAGAC
>OBLT010001225.1_pt1 | contig 16405 bp, 16 predicted proteins | sample 1518721 | NCBI WGS metagenome assembly OBLT01 (sample SAMEA3539307, study PRJEB22396) | soil metagenome | biome: tundra; feature: field; material: soil | place: USA | collected 2010-05 | depth 0.15 m | reverse complement strand
ACGTAGTCGAAGTCATGTCGACGACCAGTGCCGCAGGCCGCTGGCCGAGCGCCGAGAGCAGGTCTTCCTGGATCGCGGCGCCGTTGGACATGTCAATTTCCTCAGGCATAGTGACGACTGCCAGTTGCCCGTGCCACTGCACAGGCAAATGCCCTGACTGCACGATCTACCACCCGCCTGAGCGAGATTGAAGCCGGCTCAGCGTGGCCGGTGAGCCAGGTACTTTACAGCAACGATTGGCGTCAGTGAGTATCTTATCCAGGCCGGGCGGCGCAAGCGCGGGACGATCTCGCTGGCGCCACCTGGACGCCGGGCTATGGGGTAGGCGCGCAAGGTTGTCGGACGGGAGGGAGTCACTGAGCCGGCTCGAACCGCTGAACCTCGCCTTCCACGCTGATCCGGACGAGCTTGCGGCAGTCCGGCGGCAGCTCCGCGGCTGGCTCGGCCAGCTGAGCCTGGACACGGTCGTGGCCCAGGATGTCCTGATCGCCGCCTGCGAGGCCTGTGCCAACGCCATCGAGCACGGGTATCGGGGCTCCCGGGAGGGAATTGTCCGCGTCCGGCTCGAAGTCAGCGGTGCCGGCCTCCGCGTCACCGTCTCCGACCGCGGCGGATGGCGCCCACCTCGTCAAATTCCTGACCGCGGCTACGGCCTGAAGCTGATCCGCGCCACAATGCGAGACGTCACCATCACGGCGGACGAGATGGGCACCACCGTCGAGATGCGCGCCAGCACGCCATGACCGCTTTCGGCGCAGCGTACAATTCTCGCTGCGGACGACACCTGATGCGGCCGGCGTCGACTACTGCGATCTCGCGGGACTGCGCGCCATCATCAGCCTCACTGGTCGTGGCCGTGACGGCGGTGCTGGCCGTGACGGCGGCGCCGTCCTGAGACGCATCGTGCTCCATCAGGTGGCGCCGGAACTGGAGAAGGTACTGCGATTCTCGGCTGGGACTCGACGCCTGGCCTGGCTCTGGATCGCTCTCTCGGAGCCTGACCTCCCCCGCGCACGGCCCAGTTGACATATTCTCATATGGGAATATAATTCTGCCGTGGCGCGAGCAGCGACGACGGCAGATGCGTTCAACGCCGTGGCCGAGCCCCGGCGGCGGCAGATCCTGGACGTCCTCGCCGGCGGGGAACGGCCGGTGAACGATCTCGTCGAGCTGGTCGGCCTGGCGCAGCCGCTGGTGTCCAAGCACTTGCGGGTGCTGCGGGAAGTAGGGCTGGTGGAGGTGCGTGATCAAGGACGCCAGCGGATGTACCGGCTCAACGGCCAGGCGCTCAAGCCCATCTACGACTGGGTGAAGAGCTACGAGCGGACGTGGTCGGAGCGTTTCGGGCGGCTGGATGCCGTGCTGGAGGAACTCAAGGACATGGAGGACGGAGATGGCAGCGGTGGCGAGTAGCGGCACGGCAGTGGTGGTGCTCCCGGCGGACACGCAGGTCCTGATCACGCGGGAGTTCAGCGCACCCAGGCACCTGGTCTACAAGGCGTGGACCACACCCGAGCTCATCAAGCGCTGGTGGAGCGGAGACCGGGGCGAGGTCACGATCGCCGAAGTCGATCTGCGGGTCGGCGGCACCTGGCGCTACGTGATGGTGGCCAGCGGCGGATTCGAGGTCGGCTTCCACGGCGAGTACCGCGAGATCGTCCCGGGCGAGCGGATCGTGACGACCGAGATCTACGAGGGGATGCCCGACGCGGAAGCGGTGAACACGATCACGCTCACCGAATCCGGCGGCCGGACGACCCTGACCATCCTGGTCCAGCACGCGAGCCAGGAGCACCGGGACATGCACATCAACTCCGGCATGGAAGACGGGATGCAGGAAGCGATGGACCACCTCGAGCAGGTCGCGGTCTCCCTCCGCTGAGCAGGATCACCCGTCATGGGCCACCCGGCAACGCTCCCGGTGGCCCGCCGGGCTGGCTGTTACTGATCGCTGATGGCGTCCGCGCGCCGCAGGCGCCACCGGCGCCAGGGTGCCAGCAGCCGCCACGTCCTCGCGCCGATCAGGAACGCCGCGAGCATGTAAGCCAGCTCGACAGAAGTCACGGTCAGCGACCAGCCAGGCGCGATGTTCCTGCCATCGGCGAACGTGTATGTGAAGTCAAGGCCCAGGAACTTCAGCCTGGTGTAGTGGAAGACGCCGGTGGCGTGCGGGATGGCCCGGACGCCGTCGAGGAAGGACCATTTCCCGAGGTCTTCGAGAGCGAACATGATGGGCAGCAGTAGGACCATCCCGGTGATTCCCCTCCAGAATGTGGGCCGCGGTCCATGCTCGCCGTACTGCGCGTCGAGGTACTCGGCCGCGAGTTGCCGCAGGCTGCCCAGCTGGCGCAGCGCTTCGGCAGTGCCCACGTCGGCGGCGGCGGCGTGCAGGTCGGCGCGCATCTCGCGGCGCTTGGCCACCCTTAACCGGTGGGGCATGTTGATGAGACGGTATTCGAAGGCCCAGACCGTCCATTCGATACGCAGCCGGTCGATTCTGGTCGGGTTGCTGGTCATGTCATGCCTCCTTGGCAGGTGGGGCGGGCTGAGCTGGCACCGGGCGGGCCAGGACGGGGGTAACCACCTCGGCCAGGGACAGCCAGCTCGCGGTTCCCTGGGCCAGGGCCGTGTGACCGGTGCCGGTCGGCTGGTAGTACTTGCGGGCAGGCCCGGAGCGGGAGGCAACGAGCCGGGTGCTAACCCGGCCTTCCCGCTCCAGCCGGGCCAGCGCCGGGTAGACGGTGCCGTCGGAGATTCCGGCCAGCCCGGCCTCCCGCAGCCGCTGCACCAGCTCATAGCCGTACGACTCGCGTTCGGCTAGCAGCCGTAGCAACAGCAGCGACAGCACGCCCTTGAGCAGCTGCGGGTCATGGGTGGAGGTCACCCTTAGAGGCTAAGCCAGCTACTATGCTTAGTCAAGTAGCTGGCTAGGGCGCGTAGCCGGGCTACGTGGACGATTTCAGCTCGGTGTCACCATGCGGCCACCGACCACCTGGGTCCGGCTCGATCCGACGATGACAATGGCCCGCGTATCCACGGCTCGCGGATCAAGCCCGCCTAGGGTGATGAGCTGGACCTGCTGCCCCGGGCGTCCCGCATCGCGGACGATCGCAACCGGGGTATCCGGTGGCCGGTACTCGCCGAGGATGGCCAGCGCCGCACCGAGCTGCCGGCCCGTGCTCGGGCTGGGGCTGGGTAGCGTGCTAAGGGTGATCACGAAATCGGCTTCAGCGACGGCCCGTACCCGGCGCTGAGTCACCTGCCACGGTGTCAGGCCAGACAGCGAGATCACCGCATTGTCGTCCCCGAGCGGCGCTCCGAGGAGTGCCGCAACGGCCACGCTGGCGGTGACGCCAGGCACCCCCACCACGTCAATGTCTTCGCCCGCGACCTCGGCAGCGGGGCCGGCCAGCGCGCGCGCACCGCCGTCGCCGGAGCCAACGAGTGCGACCGCGTGCCCTCGCCGGGCCTCCCGCACCGCGGCCCGGGCGCAACCCTCCTCCTCGCCAGGCCCGCTGACGAGCACCCGCGTGCTGGGCCGGAGCAGGTCGGCGATCCGGTCCAGGGACTGGCCGAGGCCAGCCACGACCGAGGCACGGCGTAGTTCGGCAACGGCGCGCGGAGTCAGCAGGTCTCGTACGCCGAGGCCGATGTCGACCAGGGCCAGCCGGCCGCGGGGCCGGACCCGGGCCACCGCCACCGTGGCGCTCGCGGACCTGCGCCCCGGAACGACCAGCTCGTGAGCCCCGGCTAGAGCCGCTGCTTCGGCTATGCCAGGCGGGTCGGCCCGGGCCAGTACCGACCGGCTCACCCGTGGCACCTGGACCTTCGCCAGCTGGCTGGCAGAGTAAGTGACCAGCGCCCACCCGCGCGCCCGGGCGGCCTCCGCGATCCCCGCCTCCCCGGCCTTGGCGTCTACCGTCGCCATGGCGGTCACGCAGGCGCGCGAGAGCCCGGCCTCGCCCAGGGCGGAGTCCAGCAACCCCAGCACCTCATCCGCCGCCACGCTGCCGTCGGCGTCGACGCCGACGATCAGCGACGGCGGCCGCAGGAGCACCGTCTGGGCACCGACGGGCACGACCCGGTCGGTGATGCGAATCCGGTACTCGCCGACATCGCCCACGGTGGCCGGGAGGGGCGGCAGCGGCCACGTGGCGTCCGCTTCCAGCCGCACCAGTTCGCCGTCGAGCAGGGCCCGGCTGACCGTGCCGACGGCGCCCTCGGTCTGCCAGCCCAGCGTGTCCAGCCCGGGCAGGCTGACCGCGTCGGTGGCCGTGGTAATCACCGCGGCCGCGCCGAAAACCCTGGCCACCCTGGCCGCGAGCGCGTTCGCGCCCGCCGCATGGCCGCCAACCACCGCCACCGCGTGCCGCGCCGACTCGTCGACGCACACCACGGCGGGATCGGTCCACTTGCTGTCCAGCAACGGCGCGATGAGCCGGACCGTCGCGCCGACGGCGAGGAAGCACACCAGCCCGTCACACTGCGCCCAGGCCTGCGGCAAGGCCTGCCGGGCCGGGCCGTCATAACTGCATGTCTGGCCAGGCCAGGCGTCCGCCAGCCGGGCGGCAGCGGTCCGGCCCGCCGCGGTAACCGCGATCAGGCCGATCACCGGTGCCCTCCCCGGCGGCCAGCCCGGCCCGCGGCGAGCGGCTCACGATGCGGGCGACCCTCAACATCGTCACGCCGCAGTTCCCGGACCGCCGCGGACACGTCGCCGCGCTCACCGCTGGCTATGGCGTGGTCGTCACCGGCGAGGGCCACCATGTTCCAGCGGCGGCGTTCGAGCACGCGGTCAAGCAGACCCCAGCCAGTGGTGGTGTGTCAATTCGCTCTGGGGATCATCCTGCTGCCTTGTTCTTACCTATTTATCCTATCGATATAATCGGCTATGGTCGGAAGCATGTACAGCTTGGATCCGCTGGAGGGCCGCGGCCCTGTCATCGCGGTCGTCGGCGGGGGCGCCAGCGGCACGCTGGCCGTGATTCACCTGCTCCGTTCCGCGGCAGCCTCTCAGTGCCCGCTGCGGGTCGTCCTGATCGACCGTCACGGCCGTCACGGACTGGGCCAGGCGTACTCCACGGCGCATCCGGCTCACCTGCTGAATACGGCCGCCGGCCAGATGAGCGCCCTGGCCGGTGACCCGGGGCATCTGATGCGCTGGGCCGACGCGGCCGGCATCACCCACGACGGGTTCCTGGCCCGGCACGCCTACGGCCGCTACCTGCGCGAGACGCTGTCGGACGCGGAGCGCAGCGCGCAGCCGACGGCGCGGGTCAGCCATCTCACCTCGCACGTCGTGGCGGTCAGGCGCAACGCCCAGGGCCCGGCGCTGCGACTGCGCCTGGCCGATGGCTGCATCGACGCCGACGCGGCCGTCCTGGCCATCGGTAACCTGCCGGCCGCGCCGCCGTGCCCGGTCCCGCAGAGCCCCCGGTACATCGCCGACCCGTGGGCGCCCGGCGCGCTGGACGGCGCCGGAGACGGCAGTCCGGTGATCGTCCTGGGCACCGGGCTCACCATGCTGGACGTGGCCATCGCCGTGACAGACGGCAACCGGGCCACCCGCGTGCATGCCGTATCGCGGCACGGCCTGCTCCCGCGCGTGCACCGAGGCCAGCCCGCGGCGGGCCGCACTGGCTGGCTGCCCGCCACTACCGCCGGGGCCGCAGGCCCGGTAGGGCTCACGGATCTCATGTGGCAAGTCCGTGCCGCCGTCGCGGACCGCCCCGACTCCTGGCCGGACGTGATCGACGGGCTACGGCCGCATGTGCCCGGTCTCTGGCAGCGGCTGCCGATCCGGGACAAGCGCCTGTTTCTCCGCCACGTCGCGCGCTACTGGGAGGTCCACCGCCATCGCATGCCTCCCGCGACCGCCCGCCGGATTACCGAACTCCGGTGCACCGGCAGGCTGTCCGTGCTCCAGGGCCGTATCACCGCGGTTGCCGGGGACCGCGCAGGCCTGCGCGTCCGCATCGACCGTGCCGGAACCAGCGCCGAGCTCACCGCCGGCTGGCTGGTCAACGGCACCGGTCCCGCTTCGGACATAGCTGCCACCGCCGACCCGCTGCTGCAGGACCTTCTCAGTAGCGGGCTCGCCCGGCCGGACCCGCTGCGGCTCGGGATCGACGCCGACTCCAGCGGCGCGGTGCTCGACGCGGCCGGCCGGTCCAGCAGCACCATTTTCACGCTCGGCCCGCCCCTGCGGGGGCACTGGTACGAGACGACCGCCATCCCGGAGATCCGGGACCAGGCCGCTGCGCTGGCCCGCCACCTGATTGCCGGCCGCCAGGCACGCCACCGCCCGGGCAGCGCCGCGTAGCCCCCACGCCTACCGGGCCGCTTGGGCGAGTTCAAGCAGGGCGTGCAGGTCACTGGCCGCTTCCAGCGCGGCTACCCCGGCGAGCACGACGATCGCAGCCGAGGCGGCGAGCAGGATGGTCCGCCGCCGCGGTGGCGCAGTCAGCAGGGCGGCGACGCGCCGGGGCACCGGGCCGGCCCAGGCCACTGATACGCGCCGGGGCCGCGGCCTGACGATGCCCAGCGCGATTCCGGCCGCCCGCCGGCGACGGGGGCGGGCGAGCAATGCCACCTGGCCGATGGTCTCCGCCACCAGCCTGCGGTCGCCGGTGACAGCGGCAGCGTGCTCGTCAGCCCAGCGCTCCACGGTGTATTCCACCGAGCGGGAAATCGGCAGCAGTAGCGGGTTGGCCGCAGCCGCCAAGCGGGCCACGGCGGCGAAGAGATGGTGCCGGCCGGCCAGATGCGCCTGCTCGTGGGCGATCAGCGCAGCCCTTCGCCGGCTGTCCAGGCTGTCGAGCAGGTGACCCGAGACCACGATGCGACCGGGCCAGCCGGGCAGCGCGTAAGCCTCGATGAACGGGCCGGGCACGACAACGATGCCGTCGTCGGCTTCGAGCCCGGCGGCGCGCCGGTATGACTCAGCCAGGGCACGTGCCCGGTTGCGGAACATGACCGCGACTGCCACCGCCGCACCGGCCAGCGCCAGCGCGGCAGCCGCCCCGGCGGGCGCGGAGATGGGATCACCGCGCCGCATGACTGCCTGCGAGTATTCCCCCACCGCTGCCAGTACCGGCGTCCTGGCTGCGGCGAACGCGGCCAGCAGCGCCAGCGCGGCCGTGCTGCACCCGGCCAGTGCCACCGTGGCGGATGTGAGCAGCCAGGTCGCCTGGCGCGGCTCCAGCCGGGCCGCCAGCGGGCGGGCGGCTGCCCCGGCCAGTGCCGGGATGATCAGTGCCGGGATGATCAGTGGCAGGTACAGATGCCACATGCGCCTACTCCCGCCCTTCAGCCCGGTCACGATCCGCGGCCGGCGGGTCCCCGTCGCCGGCCAGCAGGCGGCTCAGCAGCCGGGCATCACGCCCGGAGAGCCCGGACACGAACCGGCTCAGCACTGCACCGCGGTCGGTACCGGTGCCCAGCGCATGCCTCATCCGGCTGGCCGCGAGGCTGGCCTCATCGACTGGCGTGTAGGTGAACCCGCGCCCGACCCGCTGGCGCGTCAGCAGGCCCTTCGCGTGCAGCCGGGAAACGATGGTGACGACCGTGCTGTACGACAGTTCTCCCTGCTGCGCTTCTCCCTGCTGCGCTGCCGCGAGCTGCTGGCGGACCTCGCCGGGGCTGAGCGGCCCGCTCGCCTGGCGAAGTATCCCGAGGATCTCGGATTCCAGCGCTCCTGCGGCACGCCGCGCCGCGCCAGCCGAGCTTCCGGAGGCATCCTGGGGGCTGTGATCAAGCACGCCGGACGCCTCCTGTCCCGGTTATCATCTACGAATCCTGTAGATGCTCTACAGTTGCTGTAGAACCCGACGGGTTCGAGTATGCCATTGCGGCTTCCCGCCGGGCGCGCCCCTTCGCGGATTGCCCGGTGGCCGGGGACGCGCGCGACACCATTGATCCTCAGTGAAGGGGCCCGGCATGACCCACCTGACCTACCTGGAGGCGGCCGTCGTCGGCCTCGTCCAGGGCGTCTCCGAGATGTTCCCGGTCTCCAGCCTGGGCCATAGTGTGCTGATACCCGCCATCGTCGGTGGCAGCTGGGCCCGCGACCTCAACGTCGCCACGACCGAGTCGCCCTATCTCGCGTTCATCGTCGGGCTGCACGTCGCCACCGCGATCGCGCTCATTATCTACTTCTGGCGGGACTGGGTCAGGATCGCCGGCGGCTTCTTCTCCTCGATACGAGATCGCGAGGTTGACACCGCCGACCAGAAACTGGCCTGGATGATCATCCTGGCGACCATCCCGGTCGGGATCGTCGGCCTGGCATTCGAGCACGCCTTCCGGGTCATCTTCGGCAAGCCGGTGATCGCCGGGATCTTCCTCGCCGTGAACGGCCTCATCCTTCTGGCCGGGGAGCGTTACCGGACCCGCGTGTCGCTAGCGGCCGACTCCGCGATCGCCGAAGCACGGGAGCCCGCTGAGCTGGTGGGGGGGCCCAGGCACTCGGCCGACGGCCGTTACCAGCGCCAGCGCGAGCAGGCCGGGACGGTCCAGGCTGACCGGCGGCTGGCCGCGATGAGTTACCCGCAGGCGGTAACCGTCGGGTCCGCGCAGATCCTGGCGCTGCTGGCCGGAATCAGCCGGGACGGAGTCACCATGGTCGCCGGCATGACGCGCGGGCTGTCCCGCGAGGACGCCGCCAGGTTCGCGTTCCTGCTCGCCACTCCCGTCATCCTGGCGGCCGGCGCGCTGAAGATCCCGGACCTGCTCGGCCCGCTCGGCGCCGGGATCCACGGCCAGATCCTGCTGGGCAGCGTGCTGTCCGGCGTCGGCGCCTACCTGTCAGTCCGCTTCCTGCTCCGCTACCTGCGCACCCGGACCCTCACCCCGTTCGGGGTCTACTGCCTCATCGCAGGCCTGGCCAGTGTCGCCTACCTCGGCCTGGTGAAGTGATGCCCGGCCCGCCCCCAGCCACCACGGGATCCCACTACAGGAAGTAAGCAAGTCCGTGCAGCACTTCATAGCCACCTACGGGTACCTCGCCATCTTCCTGCTCATGGTGGCGGAATCGGCGTGCATACCGGTCCCCTCTGAGCTGATCATGACTTTCGGCGGCGCGCTCGCCGCCGGCGCTGTCCCGGGGACCAGGCTCAACCTGATCGCCGTGATCATCGCCGGCGTGGCGGGCAACGTCGTCGGCAGCTACATCGCGTGGGCGGTGGGCCGTTACGGCGGTCAGCCCGCGCTGCGGCGGTGGGGCGGCCGGTTCTGGCTACGCGAGCACGACCTCGATCGCGCCAACCTCTGGTTCGCCCGGTACGGTGCCAGGGCCGTCCTGATCGGCCGCTTGCTGCCGGTCGTGCGAACCTTCATCTCACTGCCGGCCGGGATCGCGGGCATGGAACCGGTGCGATTCGGGATCTACACCACCATCGGCTGCATTCCGTGGACGGCCGCGCTGGCCTACGCCGGATATGCCGTGGGCGCCAACTGGCAGTCAATCGTCAACGGCTTCCACGGCCCCACGTACATCATCGCCGCAGTCGTTGTGATCGCCCTGGCCGTCGCCATCTGGCGTTACTCCCGGCAGCGCAAGGCCGAGAACCCGGCTCCGTGAGCAGATCCACCCGAGCCGGCCATGGTGACGGCCCCGTCGGCGACCCCGCCTAAGGAATGGGTGCGGCGGCCGGTGAAGTACGTGACCACGGTCCCGGCCAGCAGGACGAGTACCCCGTAGGCTCCGAGCGGAGCGGCCGCCGCGGACCCGAACGCCGCCGCCGCGATCCCGGCCGCGACAGCGAAGTCGCGCATGGCAACCGGAAGCAGCACCGCCGCCGCGCGGCCGGCCGGAAGGCGCAGTGACAGGACACCGCCGAGCACTGCCGAACCGGCGATGTAGGCGACGAGCGCGGCGATGACCCGGGTGTAGGCGGCATCGAGCCTGATCTCGCTGGCTACTTGCCACAGCAGGACCAGCAGCGCGACCACCGTGACAATCCGGACAAGGGCATCAAGGCGCTTCCCGGGTGACCAGATGGCACGCAGCCCTGCCCCCACGGCCAGCGGCAGCGCGACGACGACGACCAGGGTGGTGAGCAGCCCAGCCGATGACACGGTGACCGACGCGCCCATGACCGAGAGGATCGGGCCGGCCGCCAGCACGGTCACGACCGTGGACGCCACCAGGATCACCGCGCAGACCGCCGCGTCGCCACCCGCGATGACACACAGCGCCACGGTGGCCACTTCAGCGGGCGCAACGCCGACCGTCTGCATTCCCGACCGGAGCACCGGATCCGTGATCAGGCGGCTGGCCGCCCAGGCCAGCGGGGGCAGCGCCGCGGTGCTGACGACCAGGACTACGGTGATACGCCGCCGCGCCATGCGGACAGCCGCAAGGTCCGCCATCCGCAACGACAAGCCCGTGGCAAAGACCAGCACAGCCAGCGCGGCATCGATGCCATTCCCGGCGGACACGGCGAGTCCCGGCGCCGGTAGCGTGATCCCGGCGGCCGCCACCGCGACCACGAGCAGCAGCAGGAAGCGCTCCAGCGCAGCGGCCACCGCTCCCGGAATGCGCCCAGGTTCGCGCGCACCCGGCCGCCCGCCGTCACCGCGCATGTGGCACCCTCTCCGGTCCACGCAACGGTAGAGCACCGGGACAAGCCAGGTGGCCGCTGGCTAGTCCGCGGCGGTACGGGCGCTGTCCCGGATGGCTTCCAAAACCCGACGGTGGTCCGAGGACAGGGCATCCTGGTGCGGACGGGCCAGCGCCGCGGCACGGGCAAGTGCCCGGCGCGGCGCGGCGCGGAGCGTGGCGTCGAGCAGCGCCCAGGACACCTCGTTGAGGCCACCGGCCACCGCGATCGGGTCTGACGTCCGCTCACAGATCTCGTCGAGTGCCGTCAGGAGCTTGGCGCTCGTGGGGTCGGGTGCCATCTCCAGCCGGAAGGCATCGACTGCCGGGCAGGGTGACTGACCCGCCGCGACAGCCTCGAAGGCGTTCAGCAGCGGGCTCACGTCGCCTGCGGTCGCCGGGTCGTACAACCCTGGGAACGGGACCTCCTCGTAGCCGCGCTCGTATCCGCTGAAGTAGATCGGCGACGCGGAACCGGTGCGCGCCAGCACCCCGAGCGCAATGTCCAGGAGGCCGACTGGCCAGCCGAGATCGGTGATGGCGTTTACCCGCAACTCCCCCCGCCGGCTGCCGAGGCCGGCCAGGAGCAGCAGTTGCGCCGATTCCAGTGCAGATTGCACATAGAACGCGATGTCCGCGCTGTGCAGCCGCACCATCCCATCCTCGGCCCAGCGCAGCAGCCGCTGGTAAATGAGCGAGTTGTCGAGGACGTGAGTGAACCTCGCAGCCGCGCACAACATCTCACCGCTCGCGGCCACACCCGACGCGACCCACTCCGCGGCGCGCTTGGAGGCGGTGTACACATCGGGCGAGTAGGGCCGCAGCGCCTTGCCGGTCGAAGCGCACACCACCTGTGGCACCCCAGCCTCCGCCGCCGCGGTCAGCACGTTTCGGGTACCCAGGACGTTGGTGGACACGGTCCGGTGCACCTCCACCTCGGCCAAGGCAGGGTTGCGCTGCGCGGCGAGGTGGAACACCACGTCCGGCCGGACCTCACCAATCAGCCGGTCCAGGGCACCCCGGTCCCTGATGTCGGCGTACAGGTACTCCGCGCTCGCCAGGCTCGGCCGGCCGGCCGTGACACCGCGGCTCACGCTGACGAGACGGCCGGGACATCGCGCCGCCAACTGCCCCATCAGCACCGAGCCGATGCATCCTGTTCCACCGGTCACCAGCAGGGTCGCACCGCTGAGCCAGCCGGCCAGCTCCACCTCGGGCAGGCACAGCCCACGCTGCCCGATGGCGAGGAACCGCGCGTGCTCCTCGACGGCGCCCGGCTTGGCTGTGATGAGCGATTGGGTCAGCTCACGCAGCGCCCGCAGCGCTGCCTCATCGAGGCGCGGCTGCCCTGCGGGCGCCGCCGCGCGCATCCTCCCGATGATCTCCGAGACGGTGTCCACCCCATGACCTCCGACATAGGTACTCACGCCGTGCCGCGGCACGCCCGACTACCAGCTGTCCGGGCGGGGTGGATCGGACATCTGGCATGACCTGGAGAACATAGCGTGACAGAAATATCTCCATTAAGGGACACATCCCTTGATAAACTCGGTCACAACGGCGAAGTCAGGATGGGCTGGCTATTCCGCTGGCTATCCCAGTTGTGAGCGGGCGCGCCCGCGACAAGCAGTACGGGACGGCGGGGAAACGAGCGCGTAACATTAAGCATGAATGTTACGCTTTCGTTACTCAATATCGGATGATCATGAGATATATATCCAGATAGAGCCGAATCCGGCTATGGTCCGACTTACCCCGCTCGACTCGTAGCCTGCCCGCGCTCGTAATAAGCCGGGCGGGCCCGCCGGAGGGTGGCGGGCCCGGTGACGCACGTCATCGGCGAGTTCCCGGGCATCGAGAAGCCCCTGGGCGCTGAAGCCCAGGCAGCAGAGCAGTCCGAGGGCCGTGCCTCGCGCGCTGACCCGGCGGCATGGCTCAGCACGGGAAGTACCTAATTGGTATAGACATCGACGTATCGGACGACCATCGTCCCCTGCGATGAGGTCTGGCTGGTGGGAGTAGTGCACCGGCACTGTGCGTTCGGAAATGAGCCACCTATGGAAACGTTGAGCAAAATCGAGAAGCCGTGGTCAACGGCCGCGGTCCATACCGCCTGACCGACCCGGCGCTCGCTTACGCTGAAGAACTCATGCCCGTCGAAATACCAGCGAATCTGCTGGTTGGTGGCATGACGGCGGTCGACGATCACGCTGTAGGTGTGGAAACCCCGCTGGCATCCGGCGCATGTCCGCGACCCGCTCCCCAGGCCGTCGGTTTCATGGCAGGGTCCGAAGCTGCCGTCGTGATTGCGCTGCGTGAGATTCCCGCAGTGCAGGGTGCCGGAGTGCTGGCTGAGGCCGTTGACGTCCTCCAGGATGTCGATTTCCCCATCCATCGGCCAGGCCTGCCGCCCCAGCATCCAGAAGCCTGGCCAGTAACCCAGTTCGTGCGCCGCGTCCGGTTGCCTGATGGACGCCGTCACCATCATCTCGCCGCCCGCGGGTGCGGCAAACCGACTGCTCCTGGTCTCCACCCGCCCCGAGGTCCACGTGTAGTCCCTGCTACTGCCCGAGCCATGGCCAAGAACGATGAGATCGAGGTTGCCGTGGCCGTCGAGGTGAACGTTGTGCCGCGACGTGGTCATCGTCTCGATCTCGCCGGTGCCGAAAATGCCCCGGCCGGTGTTGTGCTCCCAGTACCTGGTATTGATGCTGCTGCCCGCGGGACCGTTGAAGGTATCGGACCAGACCTTTTTCCACGGGGGGATGCCAGCGTGGGTGGCCGAGCAGCTAAGACCGGTCAGAACCATGAAAACGCCCAGCCCGGCGATGAGCAGCCGCGGCGAGCGTGCGGCCCCCGTGCGCAGTCTTGCCTCCCACGGCCGTCTGCCCGGACCGGAGCCCACCAGCTTACCCCCCCAGATGACCTGCACAAATCTTAGCTGCTTCCATTCGTGCCGACGGTGCTCTCCCGGGCAGTCACCGGCGTAGGCATGGCAGGAGGCTGGGCACGAGCGTCGGCAGGCCGGTACCGAGGTTGACATACTGGGCGTCACGAAGCTCAGCGGCAGGACGGGCGGCCGGCCACCCAGCTATGCCGCTTCGGCGTTAAGGAGTCAGCGGTGGTTGACATCGCCACCGGCCCGATGGCCGGCCAGACGGTTCTGGTCACCGGCGGCACCGGCGGGATCGGCAAGGCCACAGCCATCGGCCTGGCCGCGATGGGTGCCCGGGTCGGCCTCACCGGGCGCGACATCGCCCGGACCCGGGCCGCGGCGGCGGACGTCGCTACAGCGTCCGGCAATCCTGCGGTGGATCCGTTCCCCGCCGACATGTCGTCGCAGGCCGAGGTGCGGCGGCTGGCCGGTGCGGTTCTGGCGGCGTACCTGCGCCTGGACGTGCTGGTCAACAACGTGGGCGGGTTCTGGGCCACCCGCCGGGTCACCGCCGACGCACTGGAGCACACCTTCGCCGTCAACCACCTCGCCCCGTTTCTGCTCACCGATCTGCTCCTCGATCGGCTCAGGGCCAGCGCCCCGGCCCGGATCGTGACCGTGTCCTCCGGCGCCCATGCCATGGGGACGATTAACTTCGACGATCTCCAAGGCGAGCGCCGCTACTCCGGACAGCAGGCCTATAGCCAGTCGAAACTGGCCAACGTCATGTTCACCTACGAGCTGGCGCGCCGTGTGGACGGCACCGGAGTCACCGCCACCGTGCTGCATCCGGGCGTGGCACGCACCGGATTTGCCGCCGAGGATCCCCCGCCGATGTGGAAAGTCTTCCTTCCCCTGATACGGCCATTCCTGAAGACGCCAAAGAAGGGCGCGGCCACCTCGATCTACCTGGCTTCTTCACCGGAGGTCGAGGGCGTCACCGGCAAGTACTTCGCCGACAGCAAACCGAAGACCTCCAGCCCGTCCTCCTACGACACCGCCGCGGCGGCGCGGCTGTGGCAGATCAGCGTCGACCTCGTGGGACGCACTGCCGGCGTCTAGCCCCCTCGGCGCGGGGGTAGACGGTTTCGCACGCCGCTTCCTTTGAGCCCTCCAGGTAATCGCCGTCGTCGGCGCTGACGTGCTGCTTTACTGGGGACAGGCGCCGTACCGAGGCGCCGCGCGCCGAACTTGAAATCAATTGCTCTATTTCATGGCAGGGCATTCTACTAGACCGGTTTAGTTATCATTTAATTATCGAAGTCAGCGTCGCGGCGGCGTCTGGTCGTCCATCCTGGGATTGCGAGCGGGGCAAGGATGCCTGGGATCAACGGTGAGCCGGGCGGGAGGCATTTCTCGAGGGCATCCGTAGGTGCTGTTCAAAAGTTACCCCGCGTAGCCAAATGGTGGCTGCGCCATCCCTCGTGGAGGTGCATGTCATGAGATCCCGGAAGCCACGCACGGCCAGGCGGGCCAGGTGCCTGGCCTGCCTGCTGGCCGCAGCCGGGCTCACGGCCGGCGTCGTGGTGGGCGTCGTGGTGGCCACCGGGCGTCCTGTGGTGCCCGCCGCGACCGCCGCCGCGACCGCCACCGCGCCGCAGCTGCACGTGTCGGGGAACAAGCTGGCCGACGCGAGCGGCACGCAGGTGGTGCTGCACGGGGTGGACCGGTCCGGTACCGAGTATGCCTGCGTGCAGGGTAATGGGATTTTCGACGGCCCGAGCGACCAGGCGTCGATCACGGCGATGAAGAACGTGGGCGTCAACGCGGTGCGGGTGCCGCTGAATGAGGCCTGCTGGAACGGTGAGTCCTACGTCAACTCGGCATACGCGGGCGCGAACTACCAGGCGGCGATCGAAGCCTACGTGAACCTGCTGAACTCCAACGGGATCGTGGCGATCGTCGAACTGCACTGGACCGACGGCGTGTACACCGGGAACTCGTCCGGGTGCTCGTCCGCCGAGGCCACCTGCCAGAAGCCCATGCCGGACTCGGCCGAGTCGGTGCCGTTCTGGTCCTCGGTGGCGACCGCCTTCAAGGGCAACGACGCGGTCATTTTCGACCTGTTCAACGAGCCGTACCCGGACCGGGCGCTATCCACCGGAACTGCGGCCTGGCAGTGCTGGCTCAACGGCGGCTCGTCGTGCACGGCCGGCATCTCCTACCCCGTGGCCGGGATGCAGACCCTGGTCAACACGGTCCGCGCTACCGGGGCGAACAATGTGATCATGCTGGGCGGCTTGGCCTACTCCAACGACCTGACCCAGTGGCTGACATACAAGCCGACCGACCCGGACGGAAGCCTTGCCGCCGCGTGGCACTCTTACAACTTCAACGTCTGCAGCACGCAGTCGTGCTGGACCAGCCAGATTTCCCCGGTGATCGCGCAGGTCCCGCTCATCGCCGGTGAAATCGGCGAAAACGACTGCGCCGATACCTACATCAGCCCACTGATGAGCTACCTCGATTCCGGGCACACCAGCTACCTGGCCTGGGCCTGGAACGCCGATTTCAACTGCGCCACCGGCCCCGGGCTGATCACCGACTACACCGGCACGCCCACCGCGTACGGTGCCGGATACGAGTCCCACCTGCGGTCCCTCGCCGGGCTCTAACGAGCCATCGACCGTGGCGGTGGTCAGCGTTGCTCGACGATCTCCATGCCGTTGCCGTCTTGATCACGGAAGGCGAACATGGGTGGGACGCCTTCCCAGCGCAGCACCTCGTCCGCGTCGACGCCGTTGGCCCGCAGGTAAGAATGCACCGACAGCTCATCGACGTCGATCGCCAGCGCGTCGAGCTGGTCGAGCGCGGCCCCATCCACAGTCCGGCGGCCCGGGCCGGCGCCTGGCCTGTGCGTATGCTGGTGG
>OBLT010001222.1_pt1 | contig 16413 bp, 14 predicted proteins | sample 1518721 | NCBI WGS metagenome assembly OBLT01 (sample SAMEA3539307, study PRJEB22396) | soil metagenome | biome: tundra; feature: field; material: soil | place: USA | collected 2010-05 | depth 0.15 m | reverse complement strand
GTCTCCTATCTGGACAGTCTGAGGCCTGTCTGAAACAGGTGCGTCCGGAACCCCTGGTACAGGAACATCTGTTCGCCATATCCGTACCAACGCCACTCGGTGTTCCAGTATACGTGCTTCCCGGCCGGAATGGAAAGCCGCGCCAGCGGTTCGTAGAACCGCGAGGGCCGCGTTCCGTTGGTGATCGCCAGCGAACCGCCCATCGTCAGTTTGGCCGCGATTCCCTTAACCGCCGGGATCTTCACGTCGATGGCCGAAGTGGCGATGTGCGCGTTGTCGTTGTACGACGAAACGTCCGGGGTCAGGAAGGGCGTGAACAGGTAATTGATGGACGACCGTATCGTGGCGCGGTCGTACTCCGCCAGCAGGCTGATCCGCTTCCCGCCATTGGGAGCCCAGTTCACCGACAACGAGTTGTCGCGGCTCCGGAAATCGTATTGCAAGCCGGGAACCGGGTCCTGGTTATCGAGCACCGTGAAATTCGCCTGCACCATGAGCGACGCAGCCACTTGATATCGCGCCCGCGCCCGCAGCCGGTTGTAGTTGTAAAGGCTCGTCGTGAAATAGGCGTGCGTGGTCGAGGCCCCTTCGTAGTCCACGTTCGCCGAGAGCTTCTGGGATGGGCGGAAGTTGATTCCCGCCAAAGCCACCTGCCGGTTGAGCTGGCCCGATTCGAACGGTCCGATCTGGCTCTGAGGCGAGCCCCTCACCGTGGCATCGCCCCATTCGTAGCGATAGCCGCCCCGCAGCGTGATCTTCTTGGTGAGGTCCCAGAACAAGTCGGCCTGCCCGCGGCTGTAGTTCACCGTCTGGGTATCCGGCAGGACCGTCGTCGTGCTCAAACTGGTGGGCGGTGTGAGAAACACCGCGGCGAGGCTCGCGTACGCCGCGTCGTGAAAGCGGTCGGTACTCCACGATCCCGTCATGCGCAGCCGGCGGAACGGCCGGATCTCGAAACCCACGTTCCCGGAGACGTGCGGTTTATTGGCCGATCCGGTCGCGATATCCATTTGGCCGCTGTAGGGCAGCAGCGAGTTCAACAGCACGAAGTTGCCCGTCGCCGCGTCCTGGTAGTTCACGTCGGTTTTCGGCTGGCTGTACAGGAATTGCCCGTACACATTGAGCCAGGAGAACGGGTTCGCCGTCAGCAACGCTTTCGAGTAGACGCTGTGGGCGCGAATTCCGTACGCCTGCATCAGACTGTTCAACTGCAGCGTCTGCCCCTGCAGCGTGGTGGTGCGGTCGCCAGGCGTCGGCGTGGCGTCGTACGCCGAGTCGTCGTCCTTGAAGGTCGTGCCGCCCTGCTCCAGCGTGACGTGGAGACGGTTGAACTCGAAACGCAGGCCGCCCCGGTAGTTGTTCGTGGCGTTGCGGAACCTGGTTGCCACGGGGAATGCATCGGGGCCATCCTGCACGAAGGTCGAGACGCCCGTGCCGGACCCCGAGTTCCGGTTGAACGACAGGTAGGGTACGATGCGCCTGTTCGGGAGCAGGGTCAAATCGAAACTCATGTTCCTGTGGTACAGGTCGAACCACTGCTGGTCGGAGCCGGCCGGCGCAAAGGGATTGGCGTACGATGGCAGGGCGTTGAAATAAAGAATGTTGCTGTAATCGAAGCGGAAATCGTAGATGCCCCGCTTGGTGGCGTCCACGTGCGCCGTATTGTAAGGGTCGCCCCCCCAGTTGGAACCGCGGACGCTAAGCCGGTCGAAGAGTCGCCTTTTCGGGTCCTGAATCGTGAAATCGATTCCGAGGAGCCGCGGGCCCGCGCTCAGGTCCACGATGCTTCGGTACGTCTCCTGGCTTCCGCCTATGTTCGTCCGGAAGCGGTATCCGAAATCGATGCTGCCGGTAAACCACGGTTCCGTGGCGGGAGCCGGATTCTCGACCGCCGCCGGAGCTTGGGCCGTATCGGCGGTCGTATCGGCGGGTTTGGCCGGCTCCACCGGCGCCTGCGCGAATACGGGGACCATCACTAAGAGAGCGGTCAGGAATTTCATCGGAGCAGCCCCCGATCCACGTACGAACCGTGGACTTGCTGATGGCAGACGGTGCAGTTGCGGAACTGCGCGGAGAGCAGATTGTGAAACGCCGGGGGAACGCTTCCCAGCGCCGGATTCGCCGCTGCCGTGGGGGTGGGCAGGTTCGAGTGGCATTCCAGGCACACGAATCGCACTTCGCTCCGGGTCAGCATGCGCGCATTCGGCGAACCATGCGGCATGTGGCAAGCCGGGCACCCGTCGAGCCGAACCGGGGCGTGCTCGAACGCGAACGGACCGGCCTTATCGCCATGGCACTTGAAACAACCCGGCTCGTTGGCTTGCGTGGTCTGCACGTTGTGCGGCAGGAAGCTGCCATGGGGATTGTGGCAATCCACGCACGACATGGCGCCTTCCGGCAGGCGGTGCCGGAAGGGCTGCTGGAAGCTGGCCCAAATATCGCTGTGGCAGCCGGCGCAGAGTTGGTTCACATCGGCCGCCTTGCGCGCCACCAGACCGTTCGGCCCGTTCTTGTGAACCGAGTGGCAGGCAACGCAGGCGACTTCGTTCTTCGCGTGGCTGCCGTTGATGCGGCCCACTTGGGTAGGCCGGTTCAAATGGCAACCCAGGCATGTGCGGTCGGCTTCCGCGGGCTTGAGCTTGGCCGGGTTCTTGATATCCGCCGCCTCGGCCGATTCGGGATGCTTGCCTCCCGGGCCATGACAGGATTCGCAAGCCTTGCCAACGAACTTGTACTTCTTGCTGGTTTCCACCTCGTGGTGGGGGTTCTTCTGAAAGGCGGCGAAGATGTCCTCGTGGCACACTTCGCAGGTATTGGAACCGCGGTATTGCCCCGGCTCATAATCCGTGGGGGCTGGAGCCGGGGCGCCGGGTTTATCCTGGGCGCCCCATAGAGTTACGGTGAGCAGCGTGGCCGCTGCCACAAGCACCGCCCGGCGCGCCCGGGAGGGGCGCGGGGGGGGTACATCGCTGGCGCTGGGCAATGGCCAATGCACGGGAGTTCCTCTCCTTAATAGGTCGGGCGTTTACAGGCCGGCGTGGACCTTCGACGCGGCGAACTGACCGGCGGCGCCGTGGCAGACGTCGCAACTTTCGCCGAACTTGGGATCGGTGTTGGATTGCGCGTGCGCAAATGCGGACGTGTTCTGGTGGCAAGCCGTGCAGGCCGACGTCGTGGCCGGCGCCGGATTCAGCAGCCCTTGCGGATCGGTCACCGCGAGCTTGCCGACCGGCGGTATGTCTTCCGTGCCGGCGACGTGGCACATCTGGCAATTGGTGGTGTCTGGAACGCTGCCGGTCGGAGACATGGCCGGATAGCGGACATCCGAGAAGTCGTTGTGGCTGCCGCCATGCCCAACAATGATGTAGGTCGTGCCGAACTGCGCCGGCATCTGGTCGCCGGTATGGATCTTGTGCACCATCAAGGCGAAGTTGATGCCTTGCGGCGGAAGGGCCTTGTCGGCCGCCGTGGTCGCCGTGGGACGAGTGGTGAAGTCGGTATTGGCCGGGTTGTGGCAGACCGGGCAATAGGCGACGTCGTTCCGCAGCCCGCCGTGAAGTTGGAGGTCCACGTGGCATCGGTTGCAATTGGCCATGGCCACCACCGTACGCCGCGCCGCCACCTTCGAGCCATCAACGGAGAAGTAGATGACCGGATTGTGGGCGCTGTAGTTGGTGGTCTGCTGTAAAGTCGTACCGGGCAGGAGGGTGGCGCTGAGGCGGGCCTCGACGCCGATCGCGTAGGTGCCCTTGGCGGCGGCCGGAATGGCGTGTGTGAAGGTGTACGTGCAGTTGCCGCCGTTATCGCACTGAGAGGCCGCCGCCACGCTTTCCGTGACGTAGCCGGGGGTGGAGGCGGTATCCGTGCCGAAACTCACGCTGCCGTAGTCCGATGTGGAGCCCGTCATGCTCATCGACAACGAGCCACCCGACGTGAACTTGCTCATCGGGATTCCGGCGCCGCTGTTGTCTTTCACCGTGAAGGACACGACCGGCTTCGCCCCCGCTGCCCCAATCACCTTTACCAGCGTCACATTGATGCCGGGAAGGGTCAGGGAGTAGGCGGGAATCGTGTGCCCGCCGATGATGGAAGCGTCAAATTCCAGCTCGCCCTGCGGAATATGGCACCCGGCGCATTGCTTGTCGTCCACTTGCGGCAGGTTGACGTGGTTGAGGCCCGACGCGAAGTTGATGCTGGAGTGGCAGGCGCCGCAAGCGGCCCGTGTGGGAGTGGTCAGCCATGCGTTGGTCTGAGCCGCGCCATTCTTGGGATTGTGGCAGGTCTTGGCGCAGTTCCGCACGTCGGCCGGATATACCACCGTCTGCCAGTCGCTCAAGCTGCCCCTGCTGAAAATCTGGTACGGTTTGGCGGCGTTCTCGATGGTCGGGAAGGACTGACCGATGTGGATCGCGTGCGTCATGACCGGCATGTCTACGGTATTGCCCGTGTCGGGGTTGGTGGTCTGCGGCGTGTGGCACATGATGCAGAGGTCCACGCCCTTGCGCGAGCCGCCGTGGAATGCCAGCGAGTCGTGGCACGAATTGCAGTCCGGAGTCCGGACGATATCTCGCGGCGCCGGCGTGCCGCCCGCCGGAACGAAGTCGAACGTCGTGGAGGCGTAGTTCGTACCCAGGTCCCATACCGTCAGGTTCCGCGAACCGTAAATGCCGACGCGGTGCGTGGCGGTCGCGTCGAAACCAGTCGTCGCCTTGGTCTTAAACGTATAGATATACTCGCCGACGGCAACGGTTTGCGTCGTTCCGCCCGAGTCCGCACCGGCCTGCGTAGCCGTGGCGCCCCCGGTTGCCGCCGTCGCGATGCGGGTAGTGTAAGACACATACTGGGCCTGCCCTTTGGGAATATACGCGGCCAGAAAGCTGTTTGAGATGGTTCCAGGGGTCTGAATCCCCGCCGTATCCAAAGCGAGCCCCTTGGGGTCCGTCACCTTGTAATCGACCGTGATCGTACCGTCGGTCGCGATCTTCGCCGAGACGACGCTAAAGACTAGCCCCGGGTTGACGTACTGAATCATGGCCTGGGTCGCGTAAGCCGCCTTGTCGTGAGCGTCGAACGTGGTCTTGTTTTGTCCGCTCACCATGAGCACCGACGCAGCCACCACCACGAGCGCCAAAGCGTAACGGCCTACCGCGAAAACCGAAGAAGGAGTCCGCATACTGTAATCTCCAATCCTTGAAACCGATCTATTTAGTTAGAAAACCAGGACGGTCGGGAAACAACCCGCCGCGCGAAAGCTATCGAGCTAAAGATTCACAGCACACGCCCCTCCAAAGTCTCCGCCAGGGAATCGGGTGTTGAAATCTCTTATTATCAGCGTGCTGGAAAATCCCTCAACCCACCCGTTTCCCCACACCGCCACTCATTGGGTGAAAGTACTGGTCCTCCTGGGTGAAATTCCGCTGCCCGATCCGGACGCGGAGCGCGGCCCCACTGAAATCTCGACGCCCGGATCTAGTAGAATCGAACCCGATGGCCACGAAAGGAGTAGGGATTCGATGAAATGGTTTTGTGTGGCTTTTCTAACGGTTCTTTCCTTGAACGCGACAAGAACAAAGAGACGCAGTAAGAGCCAGTGCGGGCCAGTGGCCGCAGAAAACCTTGCTTCAAGCGGCTCTTACGCCTTCGACGACACCTGCTGCCGGTTGCGGTCCCACAACACGCGCTGCCCATTCTGGCGGTAGGAGAGGTTCGCCATGTGGCAGGCTACCGCCGTGCCGCATCCGAATTCCACGTTCTCCACCGGCTGCTTGCGCGTGCGCATGCACTCGAACAGGTGCTTGAAATGGTCTTCGGTTCCCTCCCGCTGCTGAGTGAAGGTCTCCGGCTTGCGCTTGGGCTGCCGGCTGGCGGTCCCGATGTCCGCCAGCGGGTCGTTCTTATGCGCGGCGGTGAAGCGGTCCTTGGTGTCCTTCGGCCAACTTTCGAGCGGGTAGGCGTAATCTTCGATGGGGTTGTACGGCAGCAGCTTGGCGCTTTCTTCGGTGAGCTCGATGGTCCCTTTGTCGCCCATGAAGCGAACGATCTCGCCGCCTTCCCAGTTGGAGACCAGGTTGGCGGTCACCTGCACCTGGAACTTGCCGTAGTCGTACAGGGTATTGTGGATATCCGGGACGTCGCGGTCTCCCGTCCACTTGTAGATGCCGCCATTCGCCACGGCGCTCAAGGGGTACTGCACGCCCAGAACGTAGTGCACGCGGCTGAGAAGGTGTACGTACTCGTCGCCGGCGATGCCGGTGCCGTAGTCCCACCAGTTGCGGAACTGGAAGAAGCGCTGGGCGTCGAACGGCCGTTTCGGGGCATTGCCGAGGTACTGCGCCCAATCGATGGTCTGGGGCGAGGCATCGGGCGGCACGGGATACCGCCAGGCGCCGATGGCATTCGCCCGGTAGATGGAGCACTGGGCCATGAACACGTGTCCAATCTCGCCCGCGTCGTACCACTGCTTGCCTTTCTGCGTGGACTCCATGCTGATGCTCTGGCTTCCCACCTGAAGCAGGCGGCCGGTTTCCCGCGAGACCCGAACCATATCGAGCGCCTCCGGGATGGTGTGCGCCATGGGCTTCTCGCAGTAGACGTCCTTGCCGGCCTTCATGGCGGCTATGGCGACGGGCGCATGCCAGTGGTCCGAGGTGGCCACGATCACCGCGTCGATGTCGCCGCGGCCGATCACCTGTTTGTAATCGCGGGTGGTGGGCGTGTTCGCCTGTATTTCCCGCGCGCGGCGCAGGTGGCCGTCGTAAAGATCGCAGACGGCCATGATCTTGCCGCCCGCGTTCATCGCGGCCTGCATCAATTCCAGGCCGCGGATGCCGGCTCCGACAATGCCGAGCCGCACCGGACCCGCAACAGCCTTTGGCGCCGTCTGTCCGGCGGAAAGTGCGGCGCCTCCCCCGGCGATGGACGCAGCGAGGAAGGCGCGGCGAGAAGCGTTCTCAAGAGGCATGGATTTTCCCTTTATTTCGAAGCCTCCGGCAGGTTCATGCCATCCACTTTGATGGAGGCCTGGGCTCCGCCGAGCAGTTTGCTGTTGTAGGTGGCCGTGATTTCCCGCTTCTCGCCCGGCATCAGCGAGATGTAGTTGTCTTCCCAGAAGATGGGTTTCACGTCCGCGCCATCCTTGCCCTTCAGTACGGTCAGATGTACGAAAAAGGCGAGTTTGGATGAAGTGTTCTGCACCGTCACGTGGTCCACCTGGTCCGCGCCCTTCACTTCCGTGCGGGTGGCCGTGGTCACCTTGGCCGGAGGCAGGTCTTGCAGGGCGGTAAAGTCCGTGAATTGCGTGGTGGGCGTGTAGACGCCGTTCCCGCGTGCGAAGTTGTTCACGTCGGGCTGCGTGGAGAGCCAGTAGAAGTTGGAGCTCACCGCCTTGCCGGCTGCGTCTTGCAGCGTCAGCTTCACAAAATACGTCTTCGAGAGTCCCTCGATCTGGGGAATATCGAATACCTTGGTCGAGCTGTCCTCGCCGATCTCCACCGGCGCCGTCTTGGAGAATTTCTCGGTCAGGTCCAGGTTATAGACTTTCGCAACGACCTTGTGGCCCGCGAAGGCTTTGTAGTACGAGTTCACCACCACGATCGACTGATCGTCGTAGGAGTACTGCACGTGCAGCCGCTCGTTCGCGATCTTGGTTCCGAAGTAGCCGCCGCCGGGCCGCAGGTACCAGTCGTAGAGGTGCCAGATGGTGGAGGGCCATGCATTATTCAGCATCCACTGAATCACGCCGGTGGAAACGTACTTGTTCTTGCCGAACGCCTCGAACATGGCGCGCTCGCCTTCGTAGGTCATCAACTGGCTCTTCTCGATGAAGTCCTCGAGGCCTTTGGCCTTGCCGTACCGGCCTTCCAGCGCCGCCGTGAAGACGTTGAGGTTGCCGTAACTACCGCGCCCAGCATGGAAATTCCACCATTCGTCAATGGGCCACCAGTGCTCCTTCGGCAGCATCTCCTTGATGCTTTCGAGCACCGGCACGGCCGGGCCGGGGCTGGTCTCCGTGTTGTAACCGAACGCGCCGCCGGCATTCTTATCCAACAGCCAATAGTTGGGGACTACGTATTCGTACGGCCCGGTCATCTTCACGCCTGTCCGGCCGGATCCCGTAGTGGTCCGGTCCGCGGCGGAGGAAATGTACGGGTTCGGCCAGTGCTCTTCGGCCAGGATCTTCAGGTAACCCTGCTCGGCCTTCTCGGTGTTGGAAACCGTTCCCGGGGCTTGAGGAGTGGCCGAAGCCCGCCTGGAGATTCCACCCGGGGACTCGTCGCTGCCGTAGAGCCACACGTAAACGCTGGGATGGTTTCGTATGCGGCGGATCTGGTCCCGCAGGGACGCTTCCGCGATGGGGAAGTCCTCGGGTTTCCAGTTCTGCCAACGCTCCCAATACGAGCAGCAGCACCACCCCGGCATGACCAGCATTCCCAACCGGTCGGCGGTGTTGAAGAAATGCTCGTTCATCATCTTGCCTTCGAGCCGGATGGTGTTCAGATTCATGTCGCGCGCCAGGCGGATCTCGTTCTCCTCGCGCACGTCGTCGTAGCGCATCATCATGTCGGGAGACCAGCCGCCGCCGCGAATGAGGATCTTCTTGCCGTTGATGGTGAAGAGCCGGTGGTTCTGCGCGTCGTTCACGCCCGTGACCTCGCGGATGCCGAACTGCACATCCTCCTTATCGGAGACCGCGCCTCCGGTCACGAATTCCATGTGCAGGCGGTTCAGGTTCTGGGGCCCCAGGCTATACGGCCACCACAGCTTCGGATTGGCGATGTTGAGCCCGGGGTTGTCCTCGGGAGAGAACGTTACCTGCGTGGATTCATTGGCGGCCAACTTCACCTGCTTGGAAACCGCGATGGTCCCGATCATGCCTTTCAGCGTGCCCTCGACCGGCTGCCCGGTGGCATTCTTCAAATCGGCGTACAGCGTCAGGTGCGCCTTGGCCGGCGGATTCTCTACCTTGCTGACCACCTGCGTATTCCGCAGAGACACCGGGCCGCTGGTCAGAATGTAGACGTCGCGCACCAGGCCCATGTCCTTGTCGGCCGGCATGGGATTCCAATCGACGAAGGTGATGGTGAACTCGTTCTGCCCCGGCATGGTCACCTCCACCGCCAGCGCGTTGCTCCCCGTCACGGCCACGTCCGTGATGTCGAACTCGAACATCCGGTACATGCCGATCACGTCTTCGGCCTTCCCGATCTGATGTCCGTTCAGCCAGATGTTGGCTTTGTAGTTGATGGCATCGAAATTGAGCCACAGCCGTTTTCCCTTAGTCGCGGCCGGCAGATTGAAAGTGGTGCGATACCACCACGGCACGGCGAAGGGGCTGTCCGCCGGCGTGGCGGCGTTTTGCCCGCGGCCCGTGGGGGTTCCCGGAATGAGTTGCAGGTTCTCTCCGAAATAGGGGTCGGGATAAACCTTGTTCGCCACCAGAGCCGCCACCACGGTGGTCGGGACGCTGGCCGCGGTCCAACCGCTGGGTTGGAATTTGCCGGTCGAGATCTCGTCGCCCTTCTGAGTCACCTTGGCGGACGATTGGATGGCCCATCCCTTTTTCAGGTCTATCCGCGCGGCCGGCGCGGCAGGGGCCGTCTTCGCCGCGGGCGCGGCCTTCGGGGCCGGCGCGGACTGGCCCCTGGCAACCCCGAGGCAGCACGGCGCGACACATAGCGCAAGCGTTAGCGCAAATCGACTGGATTTTCGATTCCGGGAATCGGCGGTCTTGGACAACGTATTCCTCCTCACTCTTGTCGCAGGCCGGGTCTCAGACTCCGAAATGCGACATTCAGAGATATAATACCTCTAATCGCGGGCTGTTTTTATGCGAAAATGCTGAGTAGAACCCGGCGCGGCGTAGAGCACGCGCGCGGGCGTTCTTCGAGTTGCGCGCTCGCGCTTGTTTTCATTTTTGAGGAGATCCTACATGAATGTCGGCTTTTATGGTCACGTCCGCCAGTATCACAACATCAAGGCTGAAATAGATGGCAACATCCAGGAGGTCCTGGAGTCCGGGAATTACGTGATGGGGCCCATGCTCAAGCGGTTCGAGCGGGAGCTGGCCGTCTATCACGGAACCAAGTACGCCATCGGCGTCGGCAATGGAACCGATGCGCTGTGGCTCTCGTTCATGGCCCTCGGAGTCGGCCCGGGCGATGAGTGCATCACCACGACCAACACCTTCTTCGCCACCGCTGAAGCCATCTGGGTGGCCGGCGCCACGGCAGTCTTCGTCGATTCCGATCCGAAGACCAATTGCATCGATCCTTCGAAGATCGAAGCGGCCATCACGCCCAAGACTAAGGCCATCGTGCCGGTCCATCTTTACGGGCAGTGCGCCGACATGAAGGCCATCCGAAAGATCGCGGACCAGCACGGCCTGCTGGTGGTCGAGGATAATGCGCAAGCGATTGGCTCTAGGGGAGACGGGTTCAAGACTGGCGAGTTGAGCGACGCCATGTGTACCAGTTTCATCATCCAGAAGAACCTGGGATGCTTCGGCGACGGCGGCGCGGTGATTACCAATAACGCCACCGTGGACCGCCTGGTTCGCAAGTTACGCAACCACGGTTCGGACAAAAGGTCCTGCCATAGCATGGGCTACAATAGCCGCCTGGACGATATCCAAGCCGGAGTCCTGAGCGCCAAGCTGAAGCATATCGACGATGGGAACGCCCTGCGGCGGCAGTGGGCCGCGCGGTATGCGGCGGGCCTGCGGGGCGCCGGCAGCTTCACGCTGCCCTACGAGATGCCGGGTTACTACCACGTCTATCATTTGTACGTCATCGAAACGAAGAAAGCCGGGCAGCGCGACCCGCTGCTGAACTTCCTGGCCGCCAATGGCATTGACGCCAAGTGCCACTATCCCATCGCCATTCACCAGCAGGAAGGGTATCCGTGGGGCAAAGGGGCGCGCATCGTTGGCGACATCTCCAACTCCGAGCGCAACGCCGCCTGCTGCGTCTCGTTGCCGATGTTTCCGGAATTGACCGCGGACGAAGTGGACTATGTGATCGGTAAGGTCATGGAATGGGACCGGACCGCGGGTGCGGCGTGACAGACAAGTATAGGGTGGTGGTGGTCGGGGCGGGCAAGCGCGGCATGCATCACGCCGCCGCCTTCCAGGCCAACGGCCGGTTCGAAGTCGCGGGCATCTGCGACATCGACCAGGCTCGTCTGGATGCGGCGGCCGCCAGGTTGGGCGTGGCCGCAAAATCCACGGACGCCCGCGAACTGGCCGTCTCCCTGCGGCCAGACGTCTTCTGTTTCTGCACCTTGCCGGCGATTCGCTCCGCGATGGTCCGGGTGGGAATCGAGAGCGGGGCCCGGCTGATCGCCATGGAAAAGCCTGTGGCGCTGACCAGCGCCGAGGGCTTTGCGGTTCGGGACATGCTGGAATCGAGCGGCGTGAAAGCCGTCGTGAGCCACCAGCATCGCTACGGGACGCATTACCAAAAGGTGAAAGAGATTATCGCCAGCGGCGCGTTGGGGCGGATCGAGACCGTCTATGGAACCTCCACCGGCTGGATGATGCACATGCTCTCGCACCTCATCGATTACATGCGCTGGTACAACGGCGAGGCGGAGGCGGAGTGGGTGATGGCGCAGGCCTCCGGCCGGGGGAAGCTGGGCGACGTGCACCCTTCGCCCGACTACATCGCCGGCTTTATCCATTTCGCCAACGGCGTACACGGAGTCGTCGAATGCGGCGCGGGCGCGCCCGACGTGCCCGAATCGGACGCCTGGTGGCGGAAATGCCGGATCGGCGCCCAGGGCGTCGATGGCTTCGCCGAAGTGCTGACGGGTGGCGGCTGGCGCGCCGTCACCAAGCAGGGCGCTTCTTCCGGCGGCGGCTCGATGGACTACGATCACGACATGCCGCCGTACATCCAGCAGATGGCCGACTGGCTGGACGACGACAAGCAGGTTCATCCCTGTAATTTTGGAAGCGCGTATCGGGGTTTCGAGATCATGATGGCCTTGTGCCGCTCGGCGGCGCAGGGAGGACAAATCGCCCTGCCGCTCGTCGGCGAAGCCAACGAGATCGAAATGCTGAAAGCCTCCGTGCCGGACCGCAAGCCGCTACTTTCCATGGCGGCCAACGCCAAAGAATACGGCGGGTAACCAGTACCGCCGCCGGTCTTTGCCGGCGGTCTTGCCATGCAGTTCGCAACCGTGGCGCAGACGCTTTGTCTGCCGCGCCGGCACTCCTGCCGGCGCTTGGCGGCCTATACTGTAAACATATGATTCCCAATCAATTGCGACCGTTGTTTTGGGACATCGACGTGGCGGCCTTCAATCCCGCCGAGTATCCGGACTACACCATCTTTCGCGTCCTCGAATTCGGCGACGATGGGGCCGTCGCCTGGTTGCGCCAGACGTTCTCGGAAGACGAAATCCGCCGGGTGCTGCGCACTGAGCATCGGCTCTCCGCGAAGTCAGCCAACTACTGGGCGCTAGTCTATCGCATCCCCTCCGATCAGGTCGCCGCGCTCGCAGACAGCCACTGACCCTCATGGACAGCAACGCCAAATCCGAGAAATGGCATCGTGAAACGCTCGCCGCTTCAACCGAAGCGGCGCTCCGCGCGTTGCGCGACGGGTCTTTGCTTGACGGCGCCTATCTTGCAGGCGGCACAGGCCTTGCTTTGCACTTTGGCCACCGCCTCTCCGAGGACCTGGATTTCTTCGTGAAGGATGCCTTTGACGAAGAGGCCTTCCTGCAGCGCATCCAGACCGTGCCCGGTTTTTCGCTCGTCGCGAAGGCGCCGGGGACTGTCCACGCGAACATTCAGGGAACCAAGGTGAGTTTCCTCGGATATGCCTACCCCGTGCTCTTTCCCACGTCGCCGTTTTTGGGCGTGCACGTGGCCGATCCGCGCGATATTGCCTGCATGAAGATCGGCGCGATCGCCGGCCGGGGGACGAAGCGGGACTTCGTCGACCTGTACATCGCGAGCCGGCAGTTCGGCCTCGCGGAACTCCTCCGGTTGTTCGCGAGCAAGTACCGGCAGACCGGCTATAGTCGGGTGCACATTATGAAATCCCTGGTCTATTTCGATGACGCCACGAAAGACCCCATGCCGCACATGCTCGTGCCGCTCGATTGGGCCAATGTGAAGAGCTTCTTCGTGGATTGGGCGGCTCGCTTGGCGTAACGCCTCGGCGGCCTTACTGCGTCGTCAGAAACACCACCCCGCGCGACGGCATCTCGACGTTCACGCCCGTCTCCAGGTTGGCTTTCGGCAAAGTCGCGCCCACAACCGGGTAGCCGTCCTTATCCACCGGCCGGTCGCTGTCGAAATAACGGTAGCCGACCATCGCGCGCGTCCCGCCGCCGGGCGCATGCACCGTGAAGGTCCGCGGCTCGTCGGTATCGTTCACCAGCATGACGCTCAGCCGCTCGGTCGCGCCATCCTTCCACGTCGCGGCCAGCGCGCGGACGCCTGGTGTGTTTTCGGCGGTGTTCGCCGCCACGATGCGCGACCCTTTGGGAAATAGCCGCCCCATGAGCGACCATGTGTAAAACCAAGGCCGCGGCGCTTCGTCCTTCGGGTTCCCCATGGCGGTTCCCTGCGTGTTCCAGAAGCCCCAAATCTTGAGGGTCAAATCGTTGGGCGGATTGGAACGGTTGCGCCCGTTGACGGCGTGTAGGGCGTCGTCCAGATCCCATGCAATGGCGCCCATCCAGCCGGCGCGGGCGACCTGTGCGAAATAGTCCGCCATCAGGACGCCATACACGAAGTCCTTCACGCGCGGCTGCTGGTCGCCGTTGGTCTTGCCTTCGATCATGCCCGCTTCACCCACGAAACGCGGCTTGGAGGCGGCCTGTGGGTCGGTTCGCAGCAGCATTTCGCGCTTCTGGTTGAGCAGTCTCTCGATCTCTCCGTTCAGAACGTCGCTGTCCTTGGCGTACCAATGCATCTCCCAGGCGCCAAAGCGGTCCGCGAATGCCGTGGCGCAGCGATCCAGCCAGTCCCAGTTGCCAGAGTTGTCCGGACCGGCCATGCGCAGCCACGCCAGTCCGTGGGCGTCGAACTCGGCCCGCAGGTTGCGCGTGCCGGCGGCCCACGCGTCGTAGTCCACCTTGCCGTTCGGCCACATCCACGATCCGTTGGGCTCGTTCATGTAGTTGTAGTATTTGATGACCGTGTACTTCTTAACAGTGGTGAGATAGTTGACGAAGTCCGCGATGACTCGGGCCCAGCGCGGGTCTGCCGGCGTCATCCCGCGCGGCGGCGACCATTCCCCGATCATTACGTCGATCTTGCGGGCCTGCGCGTAATCCAGGATGGCGAAAAGCGTAGCCAGGCTGTCCCTTCCCGCGGGCTGCCCTTCGGACCACGCATATCGCGGGTTGCCCGCGTCGTCGAACCCCAGCCAATAGGAATTCGCGCCCAGCATCACGCGGAAGAAGCCCGGCTGCATGTAGTCCAACCGCGCCAGCGTCGTCTTCCACCCCTCGGGCGACGGCGGATACTCATAAGGGTCCCATTGCACGCCCGCCCCGATGAAGGGCTCGGCCACCGCCGTGCGCAGGTCGATGGTCACCGTTTGCGCGGCGGCATTGGCGCCAACCGCGCACGGAGCCTGGAGCGCAAGGGCCGCGAGCGCGACGGAGAGAGAGCGGAAGGGTTTCGCCATGCTCACCATCATCGCGCAATGCGCCAAGGTGGAAGGAGCCGCGAGTTCGAAGGGGCGGGATTGCGGATTCCGCGTCAGATAGTAGTCCACGGCGGGCTAGGCGTTAACCTAGGCGCGTACAGGTACGAGGCGGACTCTTTTATCGCGCTTCTTGCTGTTGTGCCTCTTGCACATGAGGGCAGCGTTCTTGACCGAGGAATTGCGGATTCCGGGGGCCTTCGCCGGGACTTGTGCGCGCGAGTACGCAGGACCTCTGCCCACCGCGCGATCTGTGGGAACATAGAGGGAAGATCGGGGTATCGATATCCCGAAAAGGAGGAACGACTCGATGACGCTACACACCTATCTCAACTATGGCGGTAACTGCGAGCAGGCATTCCGCTTCTATGAACAGCATCTCGGGGGAAAAATCACGGCGATGATGACGCACGGCCAACAGCCGGATCCGAGCGCCGTTCCACCCGATCAGAAAAACGCCATCCTCCACGCCCGCATCACCATCGGAGGAGCTGAGATCATGGCCAGCGACGCTCCGCCGGAGCGTTTTCAGCCCATGCGCAGCGTCTATCTTTCCCTCGCCGTCGGCAGCACAGAGGAAGCGGAGCGCATTTATTCCCTGCTCTCCGATGGCGGCGAAATCTTCATGCCGATGCAGGAGACCTTTTTCGCCTTCCGTTTTGGCATGCTCAGGGACAAGTTCGGCACGTCCTGGATGATTATCCACGAACGTCCGATGCCGTAGAGCTTCTAAGCATCCATGGGCAAAACGTGTCAGCCTGAACCACGTCAATATCCTCTATGTCGCGCGGTGCCAGTCGTCGGATCCGCCTCCTCCGGGTCGCGATTATTTCTTCACGAACCCCAGCCGGGCTAGATCGTCCTCGGTCCAACGGGCTTGCGACCCGATCGTGGATTTCAGGGTTTTGATGGTAAAAGTGTCCCCTCTTCCGTGCGGCGCGACCGTCACGCGCCGGCCGTCCGAGTGGCCGTAACGTTGATGAGATCCGCTTTGGCGGACGAAATAAAAGCCATCGCGCGTAAGGGCGGCGATGAGTTCTCGGGCCGTGAGCGACCGGAGACCACTGTAGTCGACAGCCATGGTCAGACGGTGACCGCGATGCGGGGTTCCTGCTGGGAAACCTCCTTGACCTCCACGGAATCTTCCGGACCTTCGGGCAGCGGTTTTCCGTCCTCGACGAATTCTTGAACGATCATGCGAACAACTTCATTGATGCGGCGAAGCGCTTCTTCTCTCGTGCGCCCGGAGGTTGCCCCGCCAATGCTCTCCAACGCTGGACAGTGCGCGAACCACGCCGGATTGCCCTGGGCGTCTTCGTCCGGTTCTACCACGACTTTAAAGCTGTAGGTTTTCATGGCGATTATTCCGGCTCCCGTCCGCGTTTGTTTTCAGTGTAGACCGCGCATCGCAGAAGCGGCATCGTTCGTGCCTCAGGCGGCGGGCTCGATTTCGACCACCCCTGCGAAGCTTGACGGGGGGGGGATTGACATGCCTTCCTCGCGCATGCCATCGAGATGAAACTCGATCGCTTCCTGGATGAGGCGTTCGACTTCGTCGCGTGAATCGCCAACGGAGATAACGCCAGGGAGGTCGGGAACGTACGCCCCCCAAGAGGTTGGCCCTTTTTCGTAAATAACCGTGTACTTCATCTATCCTCCCCCTTTCCTTCCAGTCCGGCGCTACGCAAAATGGCCCTTAGCGTTCCCACCGGCACATCCTTGCCGAGCTGACCGGGCACGGTGACGATCA
>OBLT010001221.1_pt1 | contig 16418 bp, 18 predicted proteins | sample 1518721 | NCBI WGS metagenome assembly OBLT01 (sample SAMEA3539307, study PRJEB22396) | soil metagenome | biome: tundra; feature: field; material: soil | place: USA | collected 2010-05 | depth 0.15 m | reverse complement strand
GTGCTCGCCACCCTGTCAAGGTGGAGGTCGCGGGTTCAAATCCCGTCGGGACCGCTCAGGCCAGGGGGCGGCAACGCCCCGGCACGGTCAGGTAGCTCAGTTGGTATGAGCGTCCGCCTGAAAAGCGGAAGGTCGGCGGTTCGACCCCGCCCCTGACCACCCCTTCTGAGCGGTAAGGATATTGCCCCACCTGCGCAAACGCGGTGAAACGCCGTCTCTTGCTCTCCGGCTGGCTACGGCTGTTCACGGCTGACGGCGGCTGGTTGCGCCCAATACGCGCCCACGTCAGTCGGCGCCATCGTCGTGCGGAACCAGTCCGTTCTCCTGCTCGCGGCCCAGGCTGTGACCCCTCCTCGCCGCAAGCTGGAGAACGGACCGCCGCTCTCTACTGACCGGACGCCAACTGAAGACCTGGCGGACCATTAACGCGGAAAGCCGTGCTGCGGACCTTATCGCCCATCTCCGCGCGAAACTCATAGCGGCCGGTTTGTGGAAACTGCGTCTCCGCATTCACGGCCAGAACGCTACGGATATCCGCTCCCGCAGGCATGCCTGCCGGTCGCCCCGCTTCTACCTGGGCTTGCACGCTCGCAAGCTCCGCGCCGTCCGCTGGCCGGGCCATCAGGCGACCTCCTGCCCGGCGAGCCAGTCGTCGAAATCGCGGCGCCGGACACGCAGGGCGCCGTTGGGCAGCCGGATGCAGCGCGGCCCGCGCCTCTTCTGACGCCACTCGTAGAACGTGGACCGGGAGATCTTCAGCTCTAAGCAGACTTCGTCGACGGTCAGCTTCTCGTCCGGGTGCGCTACGCCGATGTCATGCCAGGAGTCATTGGCTTCGCGGGCCTGGCGGACGTACTCAACAGCGAGCCGCCGGGCGGCGTGGTTGAGGCTGGTCGCAGCCTGCAGGGCCGCTATCGGCTCGACGTCGGTGACCGTGCTGCCGAGGTCGGGCCGGCCGCGGAACATGGGCCGTGTCACCGTCGTGCCGCCGGAGGCTTCGGCCATGGCGGTGACTGCTCGCCGTGCCCACTGACGTGCCAGGTCAGCAGCCTTCTCGCGTGCGGTGGGATCTTTCCGCATGTCTGTCACAGACATCATGTTACTAGGTATCTGTGACAAATGCTAGATTTGGTCCGAGACTGTTGCCCGCGTTGCCGTGGTGGTGCGGCACTAGACTGAGGATGGTGATGGAGGTGGTCGCGACGAGCACGAATGCGGAGCAGCCGCAGCGGGCGGGTAGCGATGATCTGCTGCCCCTGGATGCGCTGATCCGGGACACTCCCGGCGCGCACCCCATCAGCTCAGTCGACGAGCTGCGCTGCGATGCCTTCGAGACCGATCAGGAACTCGACGAGTTCCTAGCCTTCGTCACCGATTCCCGCCACGCCGACCTTGCCTAAGCCGCCATCGCAGGCCATCATCCTCGACACCGACGTTGCCTCGCGCTCGTTCAAAGGTCGGCTCCAGCCAGAACTCGCAGCACGGCTGGCCGGGGCGCAGCCGCTGTTAACCTTCGTGACGGTCGGCGAACTGACCCAGTGGACGAGGCTGCGGGACTGGGGGCCACGGAACCGGGCAATGCTCGACTCGTGGCTGTCCGACAAACCGGTGATCCCCGGCGGGAAGACCATCGCATCCGTCTGGGGGGAGCTGTCCGCAGCAGCCACCCAGCGCGGCCGGCCCCGTCCGGTCAACGACACCTGGATCGCCGCGTGCTGCGTCGCCTACGGCCTGCCACTCGCGACGCTGAACATCAAGGACTTCGCCGACTTCGCCGAGCACGACCAGCTTGTCCTGATCAGGACGTAACACGGCGGGCGGACTTCCTCGCCGGCCTCAAGGACCGCGGCTTGCCCTCTCCGCTGCTGGTTATCAGCGACGGCGCCCCCGGCCTGATCGCCGCGATCGAGCAGGCCTTCCCCAGGGCACTGCGCCAGCGGTGTCTCATCCACCGGGCGAGAAATGTCCTGGCCAAGGTCCCCACCGGGATGCATGCCGAGATCAAGGACGCCTACTGGAAGCTCTTCGACACCGAAGACCTGAAGACCCAGCCTGGACCCCGGCTCGTCGAGCTGGTCGGTCACCGGATCACCGAGATGGCCGGCCGGTACTCGGCGACCTACCCGGCGGCGATGAAGTGCCTGCTGGCCGACCGCGAGGGCCTGACCGCCTACCTGCGGTTCCCCGCTGAGCACCACCACCGGATCCGGCATTCGAACTTCATCGAGCGGACCTTCGGCGAGACCCGCCGCCGTGTCAAGGTCATTGGCCGGCTCCCCGGCGAGACCTCCTGCCTCACCCTGGTCTGGGCCGTCCTCGACAGGGCCTCCCGCGGCTGGCGCGGCCTGACCATGACCGCGGACGGCCTGCGGCTGCTGCAGGACCTGCGCCGCTCGCTCCTCGAACCGCCCCGCCAGCTCCGGCCACGCGCCGCAGCCGCCAGCCAGGACAGGGGCGCGCGTCAATTTGCAGGTGAGCAAGATCGTTTTAGCCGGTTCGGCTAGTCAGGCGGCTGCTGTCTGGTTGCACGGTGGATACCAGGCTGGTCTGCGGGCCTGCTGGCTTGCTGGTAGCGGGGCACGGTGATGGCCCTGGCGCCGCGGTAGCCGGCCGCCAGGAGCAGCGCCCCGGGCAGAACGCCCCCGACGGTGGCGATCACGGCGCTGGACGCGCCAAGGCCCGCGGCGGCCAGGCCGGCCAGGCCGCACAGGGCAATGGCCGCGCCCAGCCACCGGAACAGTGACACCCGCCAGACCGCGGCCAGAGCGGCAAAGTGCATCCCGACCACGACGGAGACCCAGGCCACCACGGCGCGGGGCCGGTCGAGCGGGCCGTTGAGCAGGGCACTGCCGGCCGCGATGGCGGCCACCTCGGCCGCCACCACCAGCCAGTACCGTGGCCCGAAGCCGCCGCGCGCCGCCGCGGCGGCCGGAGCGCCCGAACCCCTATTGACCGCGAGCAGCGCCAGCAGCCCGGCGAACGCCACCGCTCCCGCGATCCTCAGCGCTGTCGCGGCCGGCGCGGCCAGGACGCCGGCGTTGACCTCCACGTAGATCAGCCCGAACACGCCGCCGATGAACGAGCCGAGCCGCTGCCCGGGCTGGGCGCCCGCACCGGGCTGTGCCACCACATTCTCCATGTGGTGGAGTGTACTATATTCGACAGAGTTCACTAAGATGAATCACGGCCATACGAGGTGAGAGGGCCTGGTGCGGAGCGACATCGGGGGTGAGCGGCGAGGAGGCTACCGGTCGCCGCTGCGGAAGGAGCGCGCCGCCGACACCCGCCGCCGGATCGGAACGGCGGCCCTGGGACTGTTCACCGAACACGGGTTCGGCGGCACCACAGTCGCGGCCATCGCCGAGCGCGCCGGGGTATCGGCGCAGACCGTGTACGCCACCTTCGGCTCCAAGGCAGCGATCCTGCGCGCGATGCTGGCCCAGATGGAGGAGAACGCCGACGCGGCCGGCTGGCGGGAGCGCATCGCCGCCGAACCCGGTCCCCGGGGCAAACTGACGGCGTTCGCGCAGTGGAGCGCGGGCCTGTTCGCCAGCAGCAAGGCGGTCATCGCTGCGGCGCAGGGCGCCGCAAGCGATCCGGCCCTGCTCGAACTGCGGGCCGAGGCCGACGGTCACCGCCGGGCGGCGCTGGACGCGCTCGTGGGCACCCTGGAGGTGAGCAGCGCGTTGCGCGCCGGGCTGAGCCGCAGCCAGGCCGTCGACCGGGCCTGGATCCTGACCGGGGTGGAGCTGTACCTCGGAGCCACCGACGGCTGCGGCTGGTCCGACACCGCCTATGCCGAGTGGCTGGCCGAGCTGCTGATCAGCCAGTTGCTCGCGCCCGGGCGATGAGTCCGGGCGGCAGCGGGGGCACGAAGGCCGGAACGCCGGCCAGGACAGCGACACTCCGCAGAATGTCAGCGCCATCGCCTAACATCATCATGAACCGGAACCGCGCCCGTCCCTTTTACACCGGATTCCGGACGCCACCCTGCTCGACCACGAGAGCGAGGTCCGAGTAGGGGATGTTCTGACCAAACGGCGGGTCAACGAACACGTAGTCGACGCTCGCCTCAGGGATTGGAAGAGAGGTCGAGGAGCCAGTCGTGATCGCCACACTGCCCGGACGCCACATCCCCTCGGACCAGAGTTTCACAAGGGCTTCACGTTTCCCGCGTGATGGCTGGGAACCGACGAGATTGTACCGAATCGAGCACTCAGCATGGAGAGCGGGCACGTAGTACACCCCACTCATCTGCTGGTTGACCTGAGACCCGCCGAGCTTTCCGAAGGGAAAGCCCTTGAAGCGATTCATCCAGGACAAACCCCAGAATGCCTGCTCGATCCAGAATCGCAAGGCAAGTGCGGTCGCTGGGTGCGACTCCTCTTTGGCCCACGACCACAGGACCGCGAGGCTTACGAGAGCACGGTCCGGCCAGAGATGGTGTGCCCGCTTAAACCCCTTCGGTCCGAGCCTCGTGCCATGGACCATATCGCCGAGCGGCAACTCCGCCGAAGGAAAACCCGAGACAACCTGACGCCCAACCTTCTGTAGCACCGCCTGATCGTGCTCATCAACCAGCTTTTGACCCGTACTCGATCCAGCACGCCAGGCGATACGCACCGGCCGAAACTCGATCCGCTCGATGAAGTCACCAGCGAACGTGCGCTGACTTGTTGTCCGTCGTTCAAGGCGATCCTTTGCCAGTTGCGCGCCGCAGGCCGGGCAGGAAAACTCCTCGCGTACCCTTCCCGTGTCCCGGGTTGAAGGCGGCCTCATAGAACACGACCTCGCCACCGCAGTGCGGGCAGGTGAAAACCTCGGACCAGATCGTGTAGTCGATCTCAGCCTCAAAAGGCTTGCCATTATCCGACGTAACTGTCTGGTGCCCCGTCCAAGCTCATCGCCCTCGCCGATCCACTCGGTTAACTGAACCGCTTTGCCAGGAACCGTCAGTGGCCAAGCGATCCATAACGATACGGCCAGCCGGCCCGCCTGGAAAGCGGATTGGGTGCCAATTCCTTACCGGATCAAACCGAAGATCATCCGCCGGACGGCAGACCTGGGGCAGACCCCTGGCGATGTGATATGCAGGGGGCATGACTGAGCCCATCCCGCGCGAGATTCTGTTCGGCAACCCGGAGCGCGCCAGGCCCAGCATCTCCCCCGATGGCAGCCGGCTCGGCTGGATCGCGCCGAAGGACGGGGTGCTGAACGTCTGGGTGGCGCCGGCCGGCGCGGAGGGCGTGTCCTGGGACGACGCGGTCGTCGTGACCGACGACACGGACCAGGGCATCCGGATGTTCGCGTGGGCACGAGACGGGCGGCACCTGCTGTACCTGCAGGACACCGGCGGCGACGAAAACTCGCGCCTGTATGACGTCGACCTGGAGACGATGGCCCGGCGCGACCACACGCCGTTCGACAAGATCCAGGCGCAGATCGTCGCGGCCAGGAAGAGCCATCCCGACGAGCTCCTGGTCGGGCTGAACAGGGACAACCCTGCGCTGCACGACGTCTACCGGCTGACCTTGTCCACCGGCGAGCTGGTCAAGGAGATCGACAACCCGGGCTACGCTGGCTGGCTGGCGGATGAGGACATGGTGGTCAGGGGAGCGCTGGCCCCGCTGCCCGACGGCGGGTTCAACCTGCTGGTCAAGGACACGCCCGACGCGGACTGGCGGCTGCTGCTCACGATCGGGGCCGATGACGTGCCGGCTTTCGACCCGCTGTCGTTCAGCGGCGACGGGCAGTCGCTGCTGCTGATCAGCGCGGAAGGCTCGGACACCGGGCGGCTGGTGCGGACCGACATCGCCACCGGCGCCAGCACCGTGCTGCTCGCCGACCCGGAGGCCGACGTGACCGACGCGATGCTGCACCCGGACACGCGCGAGCCGCGGATCGTGGAGCTGGTCAAGGCCCGGGCCGAGTACCACGTGCTCGACCCCTCGGTCCAGGCCGACTTCGAGGCGATCAGGGAGCTTGACGCCGGCGACCCGCAGTTCATCGGCCGGGACGACGCGGACGCGACCTGGCTGGTGTCGTTCAACAACGACAACGAGCCGGCCAAGTACTACTGGTACGACCGGGCGTCGCGGACCGGCAGCTTCCTGTTCACCAGCCGGCCCGAGCTCGGGCGGTACAAGCTGGCCAGGACCGAGCCGTTCTCGTTCGCGACCAGGGACGGGCTGACCGTGCACGGGTACGCCACGTTCCCGCCCGGCGCGCCGCGGGAGAACCTGCCCGCCGTGCTCATCGTGCACGGCGGCCCGCAGGAAAGGGACGTGTGGGGGTGGTACCCCGGGGCGCAGTGGATGGCCAACTGCGGCTACCTGTGCGTCCAGGTGAACTACCGCGGCTCCACCGGGTACGGCAAGGCGTTCGTGGCCGCCGGCGACCGCGAGTGGGGCGCGAAGATGCACGACGACCTGCTCGACGCCGTCGGCTACGTCACCGCGCAGGGCTGGGCGGACAAGGACCGGATCGCCATCTACGGCGCCTCGTACGGCGGCTACGCGGCGCTGGTCGGGGCCGCGTTCACGCCCGACGTGTTCGCCTGCGCGGTGGACATCGTCGGGCCGTCGAACCTCAAGACGCTGCTGGAGTCCATCCCGCCGTACTGGGCGCCGATGAAGGCGCAGCTCTACAAGCGGGTCGGCAACCCGGAAACCGACGAGGAGTTCCTCTGGTCCAGGTCACCGCTGTCACGGGTGAGCGACATCCGCATCCCGCTGCTGATCGCGCAGGGCGCCAACGACCCGAGGGTCAAGCAGGCCGAGTCCGAGCAGATCGTCGCCGCGCTCGAGGCGGCGGGCATCGACCACGAGTACCTGCTCTTCCCCGACGAAGGCCACGGCTTCTACAAGCCGGAGAACCGGCTCACGTTCTTCGCCGCCGCGGAGAAGTTCCTCGCCAAGCACCTAGGCGGCCGCGCCGAGGACTAGCCGCAGCTCACACCAGCATCGATGGGAACTGGCGACCCATTTATCGCGCCCGTCTTATCGCCGCGGGCAGCAGCGCGCGGCCGAAGTTCGTGGTGGCCCAGCGGGACGTGGCGCACAAGACCAACGAAATCCCAGAGGTCAGGGAACGGCTAAGGCCGCTGGAGCTGGGCGGTGACGCTGGACGCCATGCACTGCCAGAAGCAGACCGCACGGTTCCTGGTGGAGGACAAGAAGGCGGCGTACGTGTTCACCGCGGCCAAGGACAACCAGCCGGGGCCTGGTCGCCAAGCTGGACGCGCTGCCCTGGCAGACCGTGCCGGTCGGCCACGTCATGTCCGGCCGCGGCCACGGCCGCGCCGAACGGCGCACCATCCAGGTACTGCCCGCCCCCGAAGGGATCTGGCCCTATGCCAGGCAGGTATTCCTGGTCGAACGCTACGTCTACGACCTGAGCGGAACCCTGACCTCGGCGGTAGCCGCCCTCGGGCTGACCGCGCTGACCGCCGCCCAGGCCGGCCCGCAACGGCTGAACTGGCTGGTCCGGGACCACCGGGGCATCGAGGCTATGCACTGGCTCCGCGATATGGACTTCGACGAAGACCGCTCCCGGCTCTGCCGGGGCTCAGCACCGCAGATCATGGCCGGCATCAGGAACCTCGCCATAGGGCTGATCCACGCCAGCGGCCGCACCAAGGTCGCTCCGACACTGCGCTGGGTAGCATGCAAACCCACCCGCGCCCTGATATTCCTCTGTCAATCCACCTGACTAGCAGCCACGACTTTGCGCATCACCGTGGCTCAAGACTAGGCTGAAGGCGAGCGGAAGCCTTTCTCTCCAGAAGCAGCGCGGCTTTAGAGATCGCTATCGGTTGCAAGGCGGCCGCTGCTACGGTTACCAGGCCGAGAATGACCCATCCCGTCGCACCGTACTTCAGAACCAGCCACCCGACGACACCAGGCCCGAGAACGCTCTGCGCGGCCCTGCTCATGCCGAACACGCCCGCGTAATCGGCGATCGCGGCGGGAGGTACCAGAGCGTACAAGATGCCGGTCGCCCCTGCGGTCTGGAACAGCTCCGCGCCGGTGAACGAGGCACATGCGGCAACAAGCAGCGGGACGGCCAGATCGGTCGCGATCCGGCCAGACAACGCGACCGCCACGCAGCCGGGCAGCATCACCAGCGCCGCGAGCTGCACCTTCTGCACGCTGGTGCGTAGCGATTCCGTTCCTCTGGCAGCCCGGACCTGGAATAGTACGCAGCTGATGGTGTTGCACACGATGAGAACGCAGATAAGCGCCTTGGGTGCCGACGTGCGGACCACAATCCACAACGGCACGATGATCAGGGTCAGCGTCTCGTGCAACTGCAGTACGGCGTTGAGTGCCGTTGCCGCCAGGAATGGCAGGTTGCGCTTGGCTGGCAAGGTCGGAACAGGGTGCTGCTCATCGCCGCGGCCGGGCCGGCCGGTCGCCCGTAGCGGTATCACCAGCACGACGAGGATGAAGAAAGATACCGCATCACCTATCGGGAGCAGGTAGTAGGCCGCGGTCGTGCCGATGGCTAGTACTGCTGCCGCCAGGCACGCTCCCGCGCCGAACCCTGCATTCAGCAGCGAACGTCCCTGGGCGCGCAGCCTGACCCTTTCCCCGCCGTCCGCGATGGCGGCAACATACGCTGCGATAGCGATGATGGTGACCATGTTTAAAGCTGTATCGAGGCAGGTTAGCAGCAGGAACATCGGGAAGGAATGGATGAAACAGTACCCTACGCACGCCACGCCGCTCACCGAGTTGGTGATGAGCATCGTCCGCTTCGGGGTCAGGTAATCTACCAGCCTCCCCGCGGTTCCCGATACCAGGATGCCAACCAGGCCGGCGATCGAGAAGCCAAGAGTGATATGCTGCGGGTCCAGCCGGACTATCCTGATAGCGAAAACCACGACGCCGCTTACGAATAGGCCGTTCCCGATGGCATCTATCATCGTGATGATGACATACCGGCGTCCATCCCGTTCGGCTGGTATCAGCGAACGCGGAATCCGGGCCAAATCGACTACCTTCATGTAAAACTCCTTGCCTTTCCCGAAATGTTGACAGAAAGGCAGGCGGTGCCGGAGACGATCGGCTTCTCCGGCACCGCCACGCGATACTAGCTACGGTCAGAGGTCCTTGCCGTTAGCGGCAGTAAAGGACTTCGCGATCGAGTTGGGGAAGCTGTGCTCCAGCGCGGTGGACGCTGCAAGAGCCTCGTCGGTGGTGCTGGACAGAAGCGCCTGAATGTCCTGCATGAGGATTCCTCCATTCATTCTCAGACCTGGAATCTCCAGGTCTCGTGTACTTACCATTTTATCTTTTATCTGGTATCTATACCAGACTTCCAGGGAATTATCCGATCTATTTACGCGGCGCTAGCGGATATTTCCGCTAGCTCATTGATCTCGGTGCGGGCAGCCTCTAGGGCGTCCAGGCGCTTGCGATCCCACAAATGGATGCGCTCGGGCCGGAGATTGTCGGTGAGGGCGTCGGCTGCTGCCGGGTTATGTGCCCGCCGGGCCGCATTGACCAGCGAACCCGGCGTGCGCGCGCGGTAATTCAAGGCAGCGGCGGTGGCGAACGCGGCATCGGCGCCTGCCATGTCCAGTGTGCCATCGGCGACGAACTGGTCGACGAGCCATCTGATGTTGACCAGCGGAATTGTCACGGGCTCCAGTGTCTCTGGATCGAAGAGAAGCGCGACCTCATCGTCAGCGTCGATGGTGCCGTCGGCGTAACGAGCAGCTACCCACCCGTGCGCGCGCATTCCGAGTGTGCGGCATTCGACCGCACGCAGAGCACCCATCGATGAGGCACCGGCGACGTACCGCCCGGCTCGCAGATAAGTCCGGATCTCGGTGACCGATACAGCGAGATTCTGCCCGAATTCCCCGTCGACGATCAGCACCCTGGTGCCGGGCGCCTTGTCATCAAGCAGTTTGAGCAGGTCGTGCCTGGCGACTGGCGGATGGAGGACGAGGCTTACCGAGCGGTTCGCCGCGTACTCGCGCAGATCATCAAGATCGGCCGTCCGCAGTGACGGGCCGTTGTACATCACGAGCTTCATGAGTGGCCTCCCGCGCGCGTGCCCTCGATCGCTTGCTGCGCTCTGCGCAGCCTGGTCCCCGCCCGGCTGGAGTCGATGTGGGTGATCTCCGCGCCGGGGACGACGGCTTGCACCACCGAGAAGGGCAGGTCCGGGGGAGCGAGCTCGGCGTCGAGAACCAGATCCAGGCCGTCGGTGCTGAGCGCGTCCAGCACGCGGCTGAGATCGCCCTCAAGGGTTCCGGTCGTCTGGACTGCGAAGTCGTCGAACGAGCACCATGGCCTGCCTTCGCTCCACCGGTGCAGCTTGTCCCTCAGGTCCGCATAGGACGCGTTCCTGCGATGCTCTTGGCGGTCCATGTCCTCGCGGGCCCCAGCGATCACGCTGAGCCTTGATTGAGCTGCCTCGGTAAGCGCCCTGAGCACGCCGATGGCCGGGTCCAGGTGACATCCCATTCCCCCGTTGAACAGCATGGCGTCGAGAGCGTGCTTGTCCTCGGTCATGGCGAAGAACGTGGGGATGCCGATTCCGTTGATGCTCGCATGCACAGTCACCTCAACGGAGGCACGTTCGTACCGCTCCATGAGCTCTCGCGCCGGATCGGGTAGCGTTTCAGGGCGAATGCGGTAGCCGATGTTCAGCACCTCTGCAAACGCCTGGCAGTCGTACTCAATGACCTCGTAGAGAGCGTGCAGCAGGGCCTCGTCCCGGTTGTTGCCGCTTGCCAGGCCGGCGGTATTGGAACCCATCAGGTTGGCTTCTGCCGGGAATGGCGTGAAGACCGCGACCGCGGGCAGCCATACCTCGACGTTCTGGCGCACGGCACGGGCGGGCCACCAGGTCATCATCGACATAGGGGTCCACGCGTGATTCCGCCGGGGGATCAGCCGCAACGGGTCGAGCGTAAGACGCTCGAGCCGCATCTCCGCGTAAGAGTTGATCACGGTGGGACGCCCGGCTGGCTCGCCGCAGGACCGCTCGATGGCCTCCATCATCGCCGAGACCCGGCATGCTTGGGAAGTTTGGCCCTTTCCGCTGGTCACCGTGTTCAGTCCGGGCGCCGCTCCGGGACGAACCGAGTGCCACACCGGAATCCCGATCACATCCAGGCCGGTGACATCGGCTACCCGCGTGACACCGAACCTTTCGAGCTGAGCCTCGGCCAGCGCCGCCACCTCGCTCAGTTCCCGCGCACGCGTGGACAGCACCCTGTCGGCACTCTGCCCAGCCTCGCTCTGCATGCTGATAGTCATCTATTCACCTTCTCCATTGGTTTCCTCATCGCGACGGCCGCACTGGCCGCTACGTAGAAGGGCCGGGCCCAGGCCAGGAAGTCTTCGATGTCACGAAACCCGCGATCAAGCAATGCGGTCGCCAGGTCCGCGGTGCGCCACAGTTCGCTGAACGCGGACTTGACCATCCGGGCCGGGACGTCCGATGGATGAAAGCTCGGGTTAGCGCTCATGGCCTGCCTGGTGAGCGCGAGCATGCGGGAGCATTGCGCGGTGAGGTCGGGCAGTTCGGCGACCAGCTCGGCGGGGAGGTCGTGGTATACCAGCTTGCCTGACGTGAGCCGGAAGGACCGGACGAGTACCCGCAGGTTCCGCTCTGACAGTGACATAGCGCTGGGCTCGTCCGCATTCAGCAGGCCGCGGCGCACCAGTTCCGCCGATGACAGCCTGGTGAGCCAGCGCGGGTAATGCCTGTCCTCGGTCAGGGACGGGTACTCCGGAGCAAGGTGCGCGAGGACATAGCGTGTGTGCCGCTCCGGGAAGTCCGGGAGGAAAAGCTGTGCGTAGGCCAGTACCTCGCGCTTGGTCGGGGCGTCAGCCTCGTCCGCCGCTGGCGAATGCCGGAGCTTCCATTCGCGCCCCAGAGAAGTGTCGGGAATCCCGGCGATCTCCCGGTCGCGCAGCGGCGCCGGGCCGGCCTCGATGAGACCGCGGATAGCGGCCGCGGCGTCGCGGCGCTTGATGTCGTTGCCCACGTCAGATAGCGCCGTCACCACCGTGTGCATGGCGCTCTCCTGCCCTTGCTTCCTGGCAGCGACCAGCAGCGCCGTAGACGACCGCTCGGTAAAGTGAACCGACCTCGCGATCTCCGTCACCGCCGCGGCGGCATGCGCATCCAGCCGCTCGGTGCGCTGCAATTCCTCGCAGAGGTCCAGGATGCTGACCATCGCATGGGTGAACGCGCGGAAACCGACGTCCGCATCGCCATGCACCACCGCCACGTCGGCGTCGGAGTTCAGCCGTCCGTGCCGGTACCAGCTGAATACCGTGCCCAGTCCGGACATGCCGAGGCCGTGCAGTTCGCTCGCGCGCAGCGCGCCTATGCTCGCTGCCCCGTAGACCCGCACACCACTGGTGCACAGCGACAGTATTTCCTTGTGCCGGACCGGCGCCTCGTGCTGGTAGAGGCCGTCGACAATGAGAACCGTGTCACCCGGCTCCAGTCGCAGCCGGTAGAGGTCACCGTGCGTTACCGGCGGATGCGGGCATACTTCCGGCATTTCCAGCAATGCCGAGCCGACGGTAGACGGGCCGCTGAATACGTGCACTGTCATGCTGGCGCCTCATCGGGTTCGCGGGATAGCTCGGTATACGCGTCGAATTCAAGGCGGGGGGCGATCACCCGGCATACCGAGAACGGCTCGCCAGGAGGGGTCAGGTCGACCCGCAGCACCGGCCGGCTGGAGATCGCGGACACCTTGGTCGTGAGCCAGGCGACCAGGCTCTCGCACGAAATGTCCGGTGCGACCGCGGGCGGCGGCACGTCCTGCCAGCTGCGGTTCGGGGTGACTGCTTGCGGGCGGGCGGGGCGGCGCGCACCGCTGTAAACGAAGTCCTCCAGGTCGTCGCGCATGCCGCTGATCACCGTCATCCGGCTCTGCACGGCCTCGGTCAGGGCACGGTACAACGCCATCTCGGGCAGAATGTGACTGCCAGCCCCCGCGTACATGCTGGGCATGTCCTGACGCCAGATGTATATGGCGAACGTGAAAATGCCGGCGACGGCGGTGCAGTCGACGAGCTCTATCCAGAAATCCTTCGCTTGCATGTCCTCGATGAGGCTGCGGCACCAGCCCTCCGGCAGCGTGTTCAGGTCTATTACCTTGCGCTGGCCGATTGGAATGCCGGCCAGGGCTGCTGTGGCGTGCCTTTCGAGGACCTCGAGCAGCGCCTGCACGGTAGCCTCGGCCAGGGCATTGCCGGCCGCGAGACCGTTGGTCGAGCGCAGCACCCCGCGGGGTCTCCAGCTGCTATCGGCAACACCGTCAAACTGCGCTGAGTACAGCGGGACGAGAGTGTGAGTCCCGTCTGCCAGCGATTCCGCCGGCACCCACGGGAGAGGCAGGAAGTCCGACAGCACCGACCGCTCAGTGGAACTGACCTCTTCGACGCGATAGGGGAGGCACAGTTCTGCGGCTGGCGCGTACAGCGGTGCGGGCGGGCAGAACCGTTCGGCCGCCCACCACTCGATTGCTTCCATCGCCGCGCCCACCTGGGCGCTTAGATGCGTCATCCCCTTTCCCTGGCTTACCGAGAGCGTAGTGCCGAGCGGGCGTACGCCCATGTAGACCGGGACTCCGATGACGTCAAGGTCGGTCACGTCGGCAATCCGGGTGATGCCGTAACGCGCCAGCCTAGGCTGGATCACCGACCATGTCTCGTCAAGACTGCGGATACGCCATGTCGAGTCAGGAGCCCGTACGGAGCTTGTCGTCACGACTCAGCCGCCTGTCTCTCGATTCGCCGTCTGCTACCGATCATGCGCGGACTAAACGGCCCGCCACAACAAGCGGGGTTGATTATCTGACATGCGTAACGCCGGAAATGACGGATGTTATATTGGCATGACATATTGCGCGCCTGGGAACCATTACTGTTCGAGGCAGAACTCGTTGATGGGGTAGCCGACGTGGCGATCCGCGGTCGGCAGGTAGCCGAGCACGCGGTCGCCAGGGCGCAGTTCGGTGCTGTTCAGCACGGTCCCGCCCGGCCCGAGCACCCGGACGTGCCAGTCGTCCTGGAGGATGAGGTTCACCGTCTGGCCACCAGGCGCCACCGCGTCGATCGAGATCAGCGGACGGGTCTCGATCTTCACCCGGCCGACGCTGACTGTCCGGGTGCGGCCCTTGATGTCCACGGCGAGCACTTTGCCGCCCGACCGCAGTTCGCTGAGGTACCGGGTCCTGCCGTGCCCGGCCAGGGTGTAGGAGTGGATCGCCCCGGCGTTCACCCGGAACGGCCGGGTCGGCATGTACGGCAGCGGGTGGGTCTCGCTGACGCACAGCATCATGCCCTTGGAGTGCGAGCCGACCAGGATGCCCTCGTCCTGCCGGAGGTAGGTGCACGTGTCGACGCAGGCGCGCTCGCCCATGCCGATGTGCGCGGTGCCGGTGACTTCCAGTTCGGTCAGGGTCAGCTCGCCGCCGGGCGCCAGCGCCGCCTGGCCCAGCGCGGTCGCGTCGCCGACTGCGCGGGCCGGCATCAGCACGCCGTCGGAACCGAGCTCGAGCACGCCGAAGATGATCTCGGCTTCCTCGACGCTGGCGGCGGTCGTCATGATCGTGCCGTCCGCGCCGGCCGCGGCCGCGAGCACGATCTCCAGCGGGATCTTGGTCGGATCGCGGAACTCAAGAACGCACCAGGTTTCCGTCCGGGCTGCCAGGCACGCCTCTGCCAGGCTGTCCGCGTCCGCCACCTCGACGAACCGGCCGAACACGACGCCGGGATGCGCCCGCGCCAGCTCGGTCCGGTGCGCGGCCGGGCCGGGCAGGATCACGATGTCGGCCGCGCCGAAGTCCGCGCTGGCCGGCTCGGCGCGGTACAGCAGGATCCTGCTCACCGTCGGGGGCAGGTCCGCCAGCGCCGCCGGGTCGTCGCTGACGATGCCGCTGACGCGCTGATGCACCGCCTCCTCGATGATCGCGCCGACTGCCGGGCCGGCCGTCCTGATGTCAAGCCAGCACAGCTTGTCGCCGGTCATCTTGCTGTCCTCCGATCAGGTCTTCGAGGCGGTCGCCGGGGAACTGGTGCACTAGCCGGGCGACCTTCCCGGCGAGGCGTTCCGGGTCGGCTGACGCGAAGATGTTGCGGCCCATCGCGACACCGGCGGCGCCGCCGTCCAGCGCGTTCCTGACGAAGCCGAGCACGCCGGCCTCGCTGCCGTGCGGCGGGCCGCCCGCGACAAGGACGGGGACCGGGCTGGCGGCCGTGATGTCGAGCATCGCCGCCGCCGAGCCGGCGAACACGGTCTTGACCAGGTCGGCGCCGAGGTCGGCCGCGATCGTCACCGCGTGCGCGACGAGGGCCGGGTCGCGCGGATCGGCGATCCCGGGCCCGCGCGGGTACATCATCGCCATCAGCGGCAGGTTCCACCGGTCGCAGTCGTCGGCGATCCGGCCGAGGTCGGCGATCTGCCGGCGCTCGTCCGCCGACCCGAGGTTGACGTGCATGCTGACCGCGTCCGCGCCGAGCCTGACCGCGTCCTCGACGCCGGTGACCAGGTACTTGGCGTCCGGGTCTGGCGCCTGCGCCGTGCTGGCGCTGAGGTGCACGATCAGCGACATCGCGGCGAACCGTTCGACGTCGATGTGGCGCAGGCTGCCCTTGTGCAGGACGACCGCGTCCACGCCGGCGACCGCCAGCTGGCCGGCCAGCTGGTCGATCGAGCTTCCCCTCGGCACGATCGGCCCGTCGCTGATGGAGTGGTCAAGCGGCGTCACCATCAGGCCCGCCGCGCTGTGATGGTAGAGGCGCCGCAGGCGCAGCGAACGGGCGAAGTGGCTGTTTACGTTCATGGCGTGCCCTCTCTGGACTGGATCGCGGCGTGATCCGGTTTGCCTGTGCTGAGGAGGGGGAGCTGGTCCCACACCGTGACCCGCGACGGGACGTGGATCTGCGACAGCGTCGCGGCGACGTGGGCGGCGAGCGCGCTGGTGTCGCAGCGCACGCCGGGCCGCGGTTCCACCGCGGCGTGCACGTGCTCGACGTAGTCGTGGTCGCGGACGCCGTACACCACCGCGTTGTGCACCGCGGGGTGGGCGAGCAGGACCCGCTCGATCGCGGCGGGGTCGAGCTTGAGGCCGCCGCTCTTGATGACGTTGCCGACCCGGCCGGCCAGCCGCAGGTAGCCGTACCTGTCCCAGCGGGCGAGGTCGCCGGTACGCAGCCAGCCGTCCCGCAGCACCTCGATGCCGCCGCTGTCCGCGCCCAGGTAGCCGGCCATCACGGTCGGCGACCGCACCCACACCTCACCGGTCTCGCCGCGCGGGACCTCGGCGCCAGAACCCGGGTCGCGGAGGGCGATCCGCACCCACGGGAACGGCCGCCCGACCGAGCCGAGCAGCTCGGGTTCCCGGTGGTCGAGGGGGGTCAGGCTGGAGATCA
>OBLT010001220.1_pt1 | contig 16426 bp, 15 predicted proteins | sample 1518721 | NCBI WGS metagenome assembly OBLT01 (sample SAMEA3539307, study PRJEB22396) | soil metagenome | biome: tundra; feature: field; material: soil | place: USA | collected 2010-05 | depth 0.15 m | reverse complement strand
GATCGTTGTTGGTGGAAGTGGCTTCGACCTTGTCGTGGTTCGAGGTGTAGCAAATCTCCTGCCCGTCAGGCGAGAAGGCGTAGTTGTCCTGTCCGCCCAGCGAGAACGGAGGTGCATCGTAGTCGCCAGGCGTGAGGTCGCGGGGGACAACATCAAGCGGAGTAAAACCGAGAGTGTCGTACTCCCGCCCAGCACTGTCGTGGCGCGAAACTCCAAATGGTATCGCTTGCAGGAAAATGTGGCTACGCTTGCCTTCTTTGTACGCATTCCAGTGGCGATAAAGCAGGCGGTCGAAAATCAACGCCTTCACTTTCGATTTTGCGGTTTCCTCCACCTTCTTGGCATTGCAGGCTTCTTCTTCCTTAGGGGCACCGTCGCACTCAGGGTACACATCGGAGGTAAAGACGATATTCTTCCCATCCGGCGACCACAGTTCGCCGCCCGCTTCGGTGGCGATTGAAGTCAGCTTGTGTAGGCTGCTGACCGCACCAGCCGCGCCATCGAAATCGGCGATCCAGATTTGCGACCCACCTTCCTTGGTCGACAAGAAGGAGAAGCGCTTGCCATCCGGCGCCCAGCGCGGGCGATCGCCATCCTGATCGGGGATTAGGACTCGCTCCTGTCCTTTGGAGTCTGGCGGGACGGGCGGGACGCCCGTCGCTCCACTATTCTGATTTAGGGGGACGATCCAGATGTGCGGGGTCTTCTTGTTTGCGGCCAAATCCACATCGACCGCGCTGAACAGCACCCACTTGCCATCGGGCGAAGGCACCGGCTCGCCGACGCGCTTCAGCTTCATCATGTCTTCGAAAGTGAAAGGGTGCTTGGCTTGGGAAAATGCAGGAAGGGAAAAGAGAAGAACGAAAAGAAAAACAAAACGCCGCATAACGTGCCTCCGCGGAACAAAAAAGTGTAGCACTGGAGGTCAGAGGTCAGATTGCAGAGGTTCAACAAGCCCCGGAGCTTTTACCTCTGCAATCTGACCTCTAACCTCTGACCTCGTCTCACCCCAGCTCTTCCATCATGGCCGTCATCTCCGACTGGGCGTGCGTGTTGCCGGTGCGGCGGGCGGAGGAGATGCCATCCACGAGCATGCGCTTGGCCTCCTCGACGCGACTCGCGGTGGCCAGCGTTTGCGCGGCCATGAAGTATGCGGGCGTGTAATCGGGATTCTTCTCGATCAGCGTTCTATATTCCTGAAGTGCCTGCTCGACTTGGCCGGCCTTCGCATACTCCATGGCGAGCCCATAGCGCGCAAAGGAATCCTCAGGATTCGCGGCAAGAATTTCGCTCAACATCGCAATGCGATTCATAAGGAAGTTCTCAGCTCTCACTTGTCAGTTCTCAGTAAAAGCCAGGGGCTAAAAGCCAAGAGCTAAAAGCCAAGAGCTGACCCTCCCATTCATATCATGCCCCGCGTTACAATGGTTTGTCTTGAGGGACCAAGTTGGCTTGCCCTTTCTTTGTGCCGCTTGAAATCGTGAACGATGGCTCCTGGCCGCATCCTTCGCGACTGCCACTGGGAGCGGGATGGACCGGGAACTGCCGCGCCTCGGGGCAGGAACTGCCGGCATCCGACACCCACCTGCGAGAATTCTGCAACCTTGGCTACGCCACCGCCTGTCCGCATCTCCCCCAGCACCGTGACTGGGATGCGGTTCGCTTTTCGGTTGCCCGCGCTGGACGGGATCAAGTCACGATCACTTTTATATGCGAGTTAGCGCACGCTCCGATCGAACACGGGAGATTGACGTTCGATCTGGTGAACGACGCTTGGCTCAACCCGCATACGGACCCGCGTGTGCTTACGCTTGCCACCTGCTATCTCGAAACATATCGCGCTCGGCAATGCGCTGTTCTTATCGAACAGGTTATGAACAACAGTCTATGAACGACGACAAAGCGAAGTTAACCCGCCCCCGACCGGTGCACGATTCGATCTCCGAGATGACCGAGATCGTTCTGCCCAACGATGCCAACGCTCTGAACGCGCTGCTCGGCGGCCGCCTCATGCACTGGATCGACCTTGCCGGCGCCATGGCCGCCCACCGCCACTCGCGCGCCTATGTGGTGACAGCCTCCATTGATCATCTGGATTTTCTCGTGCCGGTTCGCGTCGGAGATTTCGTGGTCCTGCGTTCGTCCGTCAATCGCGTCTTCCACACTTCGATGGAGGTGGGCGTGAAGGTCTGGGTAGAGAATTATCGCGCCGAACAGAGCCGTCACGTCAGTTCCGCCTATCTCACCTTTGTCGCCATCGATGCCGCCGGAACTAAAATCGTGGTACCGCCGGTTGTTCCCGAGACCGAAGATGAAAAACGCCGCTACGAAGGTGCGGCGCGCCGCCGGGAGATGCGCCGCGCGGAATCGGCGCGCAGAATGGAAGTTCGGAGTTAGACGAGGCTTTATCTTATGGAAAGCGCACTTCTCATTCACCGCCTTCATTTCGCCTTCACCGCAACGTTTCACTATCTCTTTCCGCAGCTCACGATGGGCCTCGCGCTGCTGATCGTCGTGCTCAAGACGATCGCCTTGCGGCGCAACGATCCCGTGTACCACGAAGCGGCCCGCTTCTGGGGAAAGATTTTTGGCATCAATTTCGTATTAGGTGTTGTGACCGGCATTCCAATGGAATTCCAGTTCGGCACCAACTGGTCGGTATTCTCTCGATTCGCGGGCGGTGTCATCGGGCAGACGCTGGCCATGGAAGGCATGTTTGCCTTCTTCCTCGAATCGGCGTTCCTCGGACTATTTCTCTATGGAGAGAAGCGGCTGAGCCCGAAAGCGCACTGGCTGTCGGCGGTCGCAGTCTTTGTCGGCTCGTGGTTGTCGGGATATTTCATCATCGCGACCGACGCTTTCATGCAGCATCCCGTCGGCTATTTCACGGCCGCGGACGGGAGCCTGCAGTTATCAAGCTTCTGGGATTTCGTGCTGAATCCCTGGGCGGGATGGCAATACGCGCACAACATGAGCGGAGCGGCGATCACCGGCGCATTCATCATGACCGCGGTGGGCGCGTTCTATCTGCTCGCGGACAAGTGGACCGCGCACGCCCGCATTTTCGTCAAGGCCGGAGTGATCGCCGGGTGCCTGTTCAGCGTGCTCCAGACCTTTCCGACCGGCGACCGGCAAGGCAAGATGGTCGCCGATATGCAACCTGTGACGCTGGCGGCGATGGAGGGATTGTTTCAAAGCCAGCCCGGCGCGCCGCTGGTTATCGTAGGTCAGCCGAATGAGCAGCAAGGCACAATCGATAACCCGATTGAAGTTCCGAAAATGTTGAGCATGCTGACTTACCAACGCTGGAATGCCAACGTCCGCGGACTCGACGCTTTCCCAAAACAAGATTGGCCGGGTAACATTCCATTGCTTTATTACAGCTATCACATCATGGTTGGCCTGGGGACGTTCTTCGTCGCCGTCATGGCCGTCGCTTTGTTGCTGCTGTGGCGCGGCAAACTCTTTAACGCCCGGTGGATGCTCTGGATCCTGATGCTCTCGGCGCCGTTTCCGTATATCGCCAATACCGCCGGGTGGATGACCGCCGAACTCGGTCGCCAGCCGTGGCTGGTCTATGGGCTGATGCGCACCGAGAACGGTTACTCCAAGCTGGTCTCGGCCGGTAACGGCATGTTTACGCTTTTGGGGTTCATGGGCATTTACACTGTGCTTGGCATACTGGGACTATTCCTGATCTGGCGTGAGATTGAGCACGGACCGGGGAACGAGTCGTTATCGAATCTCCATCCGGCGACGGAGGCAAGGTAGAAATGGCGAGCCTTTGGTTCTGGATTGTCGCAGTTATGGTCGCGACCTATGTCGTGCTTGACGGATTCGATCTGGGCGCGGGTGCGATTTATCTGATTGCGGCCAAGACCAACGACGAACGCCGCCGCGTGCTGCGCGCCATCGGGCCGGTATGGGATGGCAACGAGGTCTGGTTGCTCGCTGCCGGTGGCACGCTCTACTTTGCGTTTCCTAAACTCTACGCGTCGAGCTTCAGCGGGTTTTATCTGCCCCTGACGATTGTTCTGTGGCTGCTCATTCTGCGCGGGGTCGGGATTGAATTCCGCGCCCATATCGAAAACCGGGTCTGGCAGGATTTCTTCGACGTGATCTTCAGCGTCTCCAGCATTCTTTTGGCCGTGTTTTTTGGAGCAGCCCTCGGCAACGTGGTGCGCGGCGTCCCTCTCGACGCAACCGGCTATTTCTTTGAGCCGCTCTGGACCAACTTCAAGCTCGGTCCGCAGACGGGCATCCTGGATTGGTACACGGTACTCACAGGCGTTGTGGCATTGGTGACCCTGACCGCGCACGGTTCTTACTACGTTGCCCTCAAAACCGACGAGGACCTCGGCCGGCGCGCTCGCGGATTCGCCTTGCTGTGCTGGCCAGTGCAGTTTTTTCTGACCTGCATTTCCCTGGTTGCGACCTTTTTTATCCGGCCTGAAATCATGGCGAACTACGGGAAGCACCCGGTCGGACTGCTGGTTCCGATCGTGGTTGTGGCCAGCCTGGCCGTAATGCTCTGGGCCAACCCCAAAGGCAAAGAGAAACTCGCGTTCGTTGCTTCCAGCCTGTATATCACCTTCATGCTCGTGGGCGCGGCGTTTGCACTGTATCCCGTCGTATTGCCTGCCCGCGACCACCAGTACGACCTCACCATTTACAACACCGCTGCCGGCAGTCACGGATTGAACGTCGGCCTGGTTTGGTGGATGCTCGGCGCGGTGCTGGCAGCGGCCTATTTCGTTTTCGTCTACCGCATGTTTCGCGGCAAGGTGGAGGTGGGAGAAGGACACTACTAGCGATTGCAGAGGTCAGAGGTCAGATTGCAGAAGTGAAAATTGCTCCGGGCGGGTTTTACCTCTGCAATCTGACCTCCGACCTCTGACCTCCCGCCCTCCCGTATAATCACAAAATGAGCGCTCATTCCCATCATCCTGGCCAGCCACAGCCCACTCCGCAACCTTTACCTGGCGTCGGCGCCATCATCGCCGTCGGTTCCGGCAAGGGTGGAGTCGGCAAGACCACGCTCTCGGTCAATCTGGCCATTGCCCTCACCAAGATGGGCCACAAAGTGGGCTTGCTCGATGGCGACGTCTATGGTCCCAACGTTCCGCTCATGCTGGGCACCAACGAGCAACCCAAGGTAATGGGCGAAGGCCAGATCGCGCCCATCAACTCGCATGGACTCAAGGTCATCTCGGTCGGCTTCCTGAACCCTGGAGACAAGCCGCTCATTTGGCGTGGGCCCATGCTGCATTCGATTATCAAGCAGTTCCTGGGATCGGTGCAGTGGGGGCAGCTCGACTACCTGGTCATCGACCTTCCTCCGGGAACCGGCGACGTTGCGCTCTCGCTGATTCAAACCGTGCCATTGACCGGCGCGATTGTGGTCTCGACACCTTCCGACGTGGCGCTGCAGGATGCGCGCAAGGCCATCGAAATGTTTCGCCAGATGAAGGTGGACATCGTCGGCATGGTTGAAAACATGAGTTACTTCGTCTGCCCGCACTGCCAGCACGAAATCGATATCTTCTCGCGAGGCGGCGCGGAAAAGACGGCGAAACAGTTCGACATCGCCTTCCTCGGAAGCATCGAGCTCGATCCGGAGATTCGCAAATCAGGCGACAGCGGTGTTCCGTCCGTGCTCCAGGGAGAAGACTCACCTCATGCGAAGTCGCTGTTTGCATTTGCCCGCAATGTGGCGGCGCGAGTCGAGGAGATCAAAGCGAGCAGTTCGGAAAGCGTGATTCAGATTCAGTAAGGCTGTCTCGGCATCCCGGACACTCTTCCCATTTTTGCCTTACCCGTTACTCGGAGGGTAATAACCAATTAGTACGGTTGGTACCCCCCTCCCCCCCGGTCTTTTGGAATCAAAGAGTTAGGGGAAAATTCCCGCCAGGTCTTTGGGTTTAAAGGACTTATAGGCAAAGTACTACGGAATAAGGACTTACGGGGTTTCCTGCTCTGCTTCGGGCTTTGTGGGCCTTCGTAGTGGGGTAAAGCGTGTCAAGCCCCCTTTTTCGGGTCGAATCTCGGTTTTCAAAGATCGCTGAGATGGTTTGGGCAGCGCGGGCCGTCTCCTGGGAGACGGGCACACCTCGGCCCTGACATACAGGTCATTTCCATTGTTGACGATTTGCGATTGGAAGTCTGTGATGGCGCACACGGAGTCTTTGTGATGAAAAATCCTCGGGGGCCTTGTAACAGTGTTCAACAAGATCCCACGATTGACGCGACGTAGAATCCCAGGTCTCGAAAAGCGCGAGACTCTTCGACAAGCTCAGGGCAGGCTCTGGGGTACCCCGGTTTTTTCCTGTCAACATCAAAAACAACTCGAGTTGTACTCCCGCCGGAGATGCTGGCCACCCGCCATGATCTGGATCATAGAGTCGGTTTAGCGCGTGACCGCGAATGTCAGCCAGATGTATCCGGACGCGAAGCAGAGCAACGAACTGAAGCCGAGTGCTTCGCTGAGAGCGTATCCCACTCGCGTGTGAGGAGTGCCGTGCTGGTACATCTCGTAGTCGTAGACCTGCCAAACCATGAAGCAAACTCCGTAGAATACACAGCCGCTGAGCAACAGCAGCGGAGTTGCGTAGAACCACGGCAGATGACCATTTTGTCCATGCAGCGCCGACGAACCAACAAGCAGCACGATTGAGCCGGTCGCCAAGCCGATGATGAATTCGCTCACGCGAAGATACTTAGCAAGGAACGGCTCGTAGCCGCCAGGTTTCCCTTTCGGATCGAGGTCGAACGGCCCGTGCTTGTGCTCGCGGTAAGAGAGCAGGAAGATTGCGCCGAAGCTCAGCACCGCAAGCATGACACCGCTGAAACCTGGAAATGGATGCCACATGCACGAAGCATAACATTCGAGCAAAGCAAAGCCGCTCGACGCTCTGAGCGGCTTCATAGTCTGGGTTAGAGTTACGACTCTTTCTTATCATCAGGCGCAACATCCGCACGCTTCGTCAGGCTCGATATCTGCAACCTTCGCCCAGAATTTTCAAGCTCTACCCCAGCATGTTTGAGCAGTTCGAGCACGCCAGTTTCGAAAGCCTTATTAGGGTCAACCGTCGCTAAGTAAGCGCGTGCTGCATCAGTCATCCTGATCGCACCGGAAGTTGAGAGGCTCACACCTGTCGCATCGGCATAGCTGTAGATCGGACGCGCTAAAAGTTCCTTCTCGACTTGTTCTTCTTTCTCCGATACAGCGACATCGAAGGCCTTCAGAGCTGCCGACAAGCTCGTGAACAAAAGCAGCTTTCGCTTTCGACTTACCCTATCGCTGAACTCGTGACGTAGGTGGTCGTTTATATAGGATTTGTTTTCGATCGTGATTCCATAGTCCGAATCACGAGACACAATCACGAGACCCGCGGCCTGTTTGATGGCGCAGTTGACCATCCACTCCCAATTGAACGCGTCTCCGTAAGAAGTGTCCCCTCTTTTTCCCGGCGGACAACCGTGCAGGAGTCTCCTGTATGCGGCGCGTCGGATGAATCGTCTGACAGGGTTGTCACGCTTTAGAGTCAGATCGTCAGCCTTCTGGAAGAAGCGCTGGCAAACTTGATAGACCGGATCATGCTGTGCAGGATCCTCTAACGCCCGGATCAGTCGCGTGTGAAGGCGCTTTGCACGTCTCTGCCACCCTCTTGGCAACCGACGATCCAAAAATGCATTGCGGACACCCTTCGGAATTCATCAAACGCCGGTCTTACATATTTTGTGGCGAATTCCGCGCCGGAAAGGTTCCGTCTCGAAATTAAGTATACGTCTACTGAAAGCTTCCACCTTGGACCTTGGGTCAAGTCATCGGAAATCACGGGCGGATATGTTGAAGTCAACGGAAGCAAACGAAGGTCACTCTATCCAGATTGCTGGACATCCGCGTCGAGCTTCACGTGTCCGAACGTCAATACCAGAAATGAATTTACTGTCATAAGAGACGATCCAAACAAAGTCGTTTCAATCCAATTGAATTTGAGCAACGAGAAGCATTCGACGTCATTTGATGTTGAGATCGTGCCCAAACTAATCCATTGCGATTCCACCTATCAAGGGAGCAAGAGAGAAACAATTACGCTTCCGTCAATCCCAATAATGTTGAGCGGTTACTCGTACGGTTCAGGAGGTTGGGAATCTACTATATGGACGGCCCGGGCCATCGCGCCGGGTAGAGTTACAGCAGTACCATCTTATACTTACAGCGACGTCACCGACATGCATTTACTCCTTGCCGCCAACCCAGATCAAATGAAGAGTGCAATACTGGTGGCAAAAAGTGTCCACCAGATGGATATCACGACCGACCCATATTGGCAGGATGATGTAATTCTATTCGTGGGAACTCAGAAGGGCGGTCCTCAGGGTAAGACAATGAATATCACGGCGGAGTATCAGCTTCCAACGGAAAGTTGTCACGACCTAGATTGGAAGTGAGGCCCGAGAGATAATAAAATCACGCCTGTGGTTAGGGGTCTCGTCAAGGCGAAAATACGTGCCCACCTTGCTAGGGGGGTGCATATTTCATCCCGTTGTGTTCTCACCCCCTCCCATCCTTGACACCCTCGCCAGCGCTCCCTAGAATTCCCTTAGGCGGTGGCGGAATCTTAATCTAAGCCACTGCATCTAAAGAATTTAGAGGGGCGGTTTAGCTCCGCGACTCGGATAGATACCGATATGCCAGCAGGGCCAGCGGGTGGACGGGAACGCGAAATCCTCACCGCCATCGTCGAGACATTCATTGCCAGCGGAGAGCCGGTGGGGTCGCGGACGCTTGCTCGCTCCAGCCGCGAAGGGCTGAGTGCGGCTACGATTCGCAATGTGATGGCGGATCTGGCCGATGCGGGATTTCTGGAGCAGCCGCACGCTTCGGCGGGGCGGGTGCCTACGGCGGAGGCTTATCGCTATTATGTCGAGCAACTTAGTGGCGAGGCTCATCTCTCGCACGAGAATCAGAGCATCATCCAGGACACGTTGACTGGGGTCACGGACGTGGAGGAGTTCATGGCGCGCACTTCGCATGTGCTTGCCCTGATCTCGCACGGCGTCGGTGTCACGGTGGCTACCAGCGGACCGCGGAATGCGCTTGAGCATGTTTACTTCTCGCGCCTGGGCGATCAGAAAGTGCTGGCGGTCGTGGTCACGCGTTCGGGGGTGGTGCGCGACCGTGTGCTGCGGCTTGATATTCCGCAGGTGGATCTCGATTTGGCGGCGCGCTACATCAATGAAAACTTTCGCGGCTGGACGATGGGCGACATGCGCGCCGAGTTGGCCCGCCGCCTGGAACAGGAACGCAGTGAGTATGACCGGCTGATGAAGTCGATCGAGCAGCTTTACCAGCAGGGCGCGCTGGCTTCGAACGAGGGGACGCAGGCGGTATTCGTGGAAGGAGCGGCGAACCTGGTAACGAACCTGGTCACGAATAATGTGACCGGGCAGGAAGATCGGCAGCACCTGCAGGATATGCTGCGGACGCTTGAGGAAAAGGAGAAAGTTGTGAAGCTGCTCAGCGCTTATCTGGACACGCGGCAGGAAGCGGTGCGCGTGGTGATCGGGCTGGACGAGGCGCTGCCGGCTTCGAATTTGCAGAATTTCGTCCTGATTGGCGCTCCCGCCCGCGTGGGCGGCGAGGTGATGGGGTCGCTGGCCGTGATTGGACCTACGCGGCTGGATTATCAACACACCATGTCGGCGGTGTCGTACATCGCGCGGCTGTTCGATAGACTTTTGAATGAATCGGAGTAAGGCAGAAGAATGGCTAAGAGAAATGGGAAAACCGACGGGCGCCTTGATCTGAAGAGCGAGGATTTGGAGCATGAGCTTCCGGCTGCGGAAGGCGGCGAAGAAGCTGCGACTTCCTTGGACGCGGCCAAGGGCGCGGAGGTCATTGGATCGGCAGCGTCGGATGTGGAAAAGCTCAAAGCTGAACGCGACGCGCTTCTCGATCGTCTAGCGCGTCTGCAAGCGGAGTTTGACAATGCCCGCAAGCGCGCGGTGCGCGAGCAGCAGGATTTCCGCGAGTTCGCGGCGGCCGACGTCATCAAGAATTTTCTGCCAATCCTCGACAGTTTCGAGCGCGCGTTAAAAGCTGCCGCCGACTCCAGCGACTTCCGCAACGGGGTTGAGCTCATCTACCGTCAGTTTCAGGATGCGCTGCAGAAAAGTGGAGTGCAGGCGATTGTTGCTTTGGGGCAGCCCTTCGATCCGCGGATTCACGAAGCCATCGAAATGGTGGATACTACCGAAGTCCCGGATCATCACGTGCTCGACGAACTGCAGCGCGGGTACAAGTATAAGGAGCGCCTGCTGCGCCCGGCGATGGTGCGGGTGGCGCGCAATAGCGGCGGGTGACGGGCTGGGGTCTGCCGCGAAAGGCAAGAGCTTGAACCACGGGGGGCACAGAGGAGCACAGCGGAAGGCCGTCGCTACGAAACTTGGGTTAGGCCCGGTGCTCAGGACTTACGATATCCGCAAGACTAGCCTTCATTTGCTCAACTAATTTATCTAACTAACGAGTGGGGGAGTTTCTGGCTGCCAACACAAAACGCGATTACTACGAGATCCTCGGCGTCACCCGTGCCTCCACCGAGGTCGAAATCAAGAGCGCTTATCGCAAGCTCGCGATGACGTACCATCCTGACCGCAATCCTAACAATCCCGATGCGGAAGATAAGTTCAAGGAGATCACGGAAGCTTACGCAATTCTTGCGGACAGTGAGAAGCGATCTTTGTATGACCGCTTCGGACATGCGGGAGTGGGCGGCAGCAGCGCCGGTCCGGCCGGATTCGATCCCGCGATCTTCCAGGATTTCGGCGACATCTTTGGCGACATCTTCGGCTTCGGCGATGCGTTCGGGCAGGGCGGCCGTCGTCGCAGCCGCGCCCAGCGCGGAGCCGACCTGCGCGAAGATTTGCATCTCGGATTCGAGGAAGCGGTATTCGGCACCGAGAAACAAGTGAACGTCCGCCGCCATGAAACCTGCGACGCCTGCCGTGGAGCCGGCGCAGCTCCCGGCAAAGCTCCGGTGAGCTGCCGGACGTGCAACGGCCGAGGACAGGTGCGTTATCAGCAAGGTTTCTTCAGCATCGCTCGAACTTGTCCAACCTGCCAGGGCGCGGGCAGCGTGATCACCGATCCCTGCCCGAAGTGCAAAGGCGAAGGCCGCTTGCTGCGGGAGCGCGTGGTCGAAGCGAAGGTGCCTGCGGGAGTGGAGGACGGCACGCGCATTCGTTTCACGGGCCTCGGCGAAGCGGGCGCGTTCGGCGGGCCGGGCGGCGATTTGTATGTTGTGCTGCACGTCAAAGAGCACGCCTTCTTTGAGCGCGAGGGCAACGACCTGCACTGCGTGGTTCCGATTTCGTTTTCGCAAGCGGCGCTGGGCACGGAAATTATGGTTCCGGCGCTGGAGGGAGAACACAAGCTGAAAGTTCCTGAAGGCACGCAGTCGGGAACCTCGTTTCGTATCCGCAACAAGGGCGTGCCGGTGCTCAATGGACACGGCAAGGGCGATCTTTACGTCGAGGTGCGAATCCAGACGCCCGGGAAACTGAATAAACGCCAGCGCGAGCTGTTGGCGGAACTGGGAGAACTGTCGCCGGTGGAAAACAAACCGCAGCACCGGTCGCTGCTGGGGCGGGTGAAGGACATGTTTGCGTAGGGCAGTTCGCAGTTCGCAGTTGTCAGTTCTCAGTTCTCAGTAAAGCCTCTGGCTTGTTATTCTGCGTGCCCTTAATTGTTCCAATGAAGAAGCTTTTCTGAGAACTGAGAACTGAGAACTGATTCATGACGCGCCGCCGCTGGATCGCTGACGAGGTTACCGGAGACACCGCTGCGCTGGTGGGGGAGCACGCTGCTCATCTAGCTCGCGTGCTGCGGGCCGAAGTCGGGCAGGAGTTTGACATCGCCGCCGGGGACGAAGTGCGGCGCGGAACCATCACTACGATTTCGTATGATCGTATTGAGTTCGCGCTCGGTAATAAGCTAGGGCGGGCACTGAAGTCTCCGTCGCTGAACGCCGATCCGAAGATTACTCTCGTCCTTGCCATCTTCAAGTTCGATCGCATGGAGTGGGCGATCGAGAAATGCACGGAGATCGGGGTCGCTCGGATCATTCCCGTGATCGCCCGCCGGACGGATGCTCATCTGGCCGCCGCCGCGATGAAGCGCCGCGAACGCTGGCAGCGACTGGTTCGTCAGGCGAGCGAACAGTCGCGAAGGTCGGCTCGGCCTGAGATTGCAGCCCCGGTTAAACTGAAAAATCTTGGAGACGACAGCGTGCTAGGCGCTGACTCGCTGCGTATCGTTCTCGCCGAGTCGCTCGCTGGATCGGAGGATGACAATCGGCTCGGAGATGTTTTGCAATCGCGGTCTTCGGAAGTCGAAGTGGCGTTGGCCGTCGGCCCTGAAGGCGGATGGGCCGACGGAGAGATCGCGTGGTTTCTCGACTCGGGATGGATTGCGGCGTCCCTCGGCAACACAATCCTGCGAGCCGAAACCGCGGCGATCGTGGCCACCGCGCTTGCGCTTGACGCGCTGCGCTGATTCTTCAAGGATGACAAAGGATGACAGCTGAGATTTATGAGTTGAACTTCCGAGGATGACACCAGAGCATTCCACAACCACCTCTGATATTCTCCGGCTAGAGACTGCTCAAGTGGCTGCAACTGTTTTACCTCCAACGAAGATCGTTCCCGATGAACGCCAGCAGCAAGCTATCGGACACGTCCATGGTCCGATGCTGGTGATTGCCGGCGCCGGTACCGGGAAGACTACTGTGCTTACGCAGCGTGTGGCCCGCCTCATTCGCGAAGGTCACGCTCGTCCCGACGAGATGGTCGCGCTCACCTATACCGAAAATTCCGCGGCGGAAATGTTGGCCCGCGTCCGAGGAGAACTGAAGGGTACCGCCATCGACGGACTGCAGACCTGCACCTTTCACGCCTGGTGCCAGCAACTGCTGAAGCGTCGCGGCGCTGATTTTGCGGTGCTCGACGACAAAGATCTTTGGGTGTACTTGCGCCGGCGTATCCGCGATCTACGTCTTAAACATTTCGTGCGCGCGGCTAACGTCGGCCAGTTTCTCGACAGCCTGCTCGATTTCATGCGCCGTTGCCAGGACGAACTGGTCGGTCCCGAGGAATATGCGCGTTATGTAGAGCGGCTCGAACAGGGCGAGATTCCTCTTCCCCGGGTTACCCGCTCGAAGAAGCAAACGGAGATGGAAGATGCGGAAATTCTGGAGCGATGCCAGGAAATCGCTCGCGTTTTCGCCACCGTGGAAAATATGCTCGTGGCAAGAAACCTGGGCACCTTCGGCCACATGATTACCAGGGCCTATCGGTTGCTGAAGGACGATCCCGCGTTGCTCGAAGAAGAGCGGCGCCGCGCTCGCTTCCTGCTAGTGGATGAATTCCAGGACGCGAATTTTGCCCAGGTCGAGATTCTTTCGCTGCTTGCGGGAGCGGCGGCGAACGTTATTGTCGTGGGCGATCCGGATCAGGCGATTTACCAGTTTCGCGGAGCGTCGAGCGAGGCGTTCACGTTGTTCGTAGGGAAATTCCTTGCGGCGAAGGTCGTTGTGCTGGGCAAGAACCGGCGCTCGCTCTCGCCGATTCTCGGTTGCGCTTTTGGCATGGTGAATGACAACCCGCCGGTGTTTTCGCAAAAGGGGATCTCGATTTCTTATCAGCGGACGCCGCTGGAGTCGTTGCGAGACGAGGAGGTGAAGCAAAAGGGTGAGACCACGGCCGCGCCGCTCGTCGAAATTGTTACCTGGAGGGATAAGGAAGTCGAGGCTGCCGACCTGGCACGGCGAATTCAGAAGATACGCAAAGCGGAGCGCTGTAGTTGGAAGGACTTTGCGGTGCTCTATCGACTGCACAATCATCGCGACGAGTTAGTTCATGAACTCGCCGAGCGCGGTATTCCATTCTCGATTGAAGGGCTGGACGTTCTCGACACGCCGGAAGTGCGAGACGTGGTGGCATGTTTGACGGCGGCGGTTTCGCCTAACGATGCGGCCAGCTTGTTTCGAGTAGCGGCGCTGCCGCAGTTTGGCATCAACCCAATGGAATTGCGAGCTGCGATGAGGGCGGCGCGGCGGCAGGAACTCGATCTCCGTGCGCTGTTGGGAAGACTGCCGAACGGCGTGGCGGTGATGGAAAGGGTGGAGAAGGCGCACCGCGAAGTTAAGAACGAGGAAATTCGCGCGGACGATGCCGTCAATCTTGTGATCCGTCACTTCGATCTGCCGCGGTCGGCGACCGTGGGCGCATTTGCGATCTTTGTGCAGGCGTGGCGGAACAGAGCCATCGCCGAGACGGGCAGCCCTTCCGAATTTCTCGATTACCTCGACTATTTTGTGCAGGCCCATGGCACAGTGGCGGCGCCGCGCAGCACGGAGGATGCGGTGCAGTTGTTGACCGCGCACGCCGCCAAGGGACTTGAGTTTCAGCACGTCGCGGTGATTCGCGGGTCGTCCGTCTCGTTCCCATCTCCATATCATGAGCCGCTGATTGCTTTTCCGGCGGAACTGCGGCGGCCGGATGCGTCTTCGAATGACGACAAGACCTTGCACGAAGAAGAAGAGCGGCGCCTTTTTTATGTTGCGATGACACGCGCTAAGGACACCCTCGCCATCTATGCGAACCAGGGCAAGGGCAAGAACGATCCGAAGCCGACCAAGTTTCTGCGCGAGTTTATGAGCAACGCACCCTACAAGAAGTTCTGGACAACGCGCTCGGCGGCGGCGGTACAGGATACGTTGTTCGCCGAAGAAGAGCAGCGCATCGCCCTGCAGCAATCGAATGTTGCCGCGTGGCTGCTGCTGCCGCCGTCGGCGAGCTTTGCGACCGGGCTGAGCGCGTCGGCCATTGAAATCTATGAAGAGTGCCCGCTGCGCTTCAAACTCGAACGGGAGTGGAACCTGCCGCGCGAAGTCTCCGCGTCACTGCACTACGGAGCGGCGATGCACGGTGTGCTGAAAACTTTTTACGACGCGCAGCGCTATCAGCGCGAGATCGGTGATGAAGATTTGTTGGAACAGTTCCGGTCTGCCTTGGCCGCCGCGGGCATTGCCGATCGGTATCAGTACGAGCTTTATCTGCGGCAGGGGAAGGAGCAGTTGCGGCAGTTCTTGGAGGCCGCTCGCAGCGGGCCTCGGCCCGAGGTTATCGAAACCGAACGCAAGTTTGAACTGCAAGTGGGATCGGCGAAGTTGGCTGGACGTGTGGACCGCATCGACAGCACGGGTCCGGACACGGTTGCCATCGTGGATTACAAGACGGGCAAGCCGAAGTCACAGGAGGACGCGGACGACAGCCTGCAACTCTCCTTGTATGCGCTGGCGGCGCTGGAGTCGTTCGGAAAGCGCGCCGACCGCTTGGTCTTCCATAACATCGAAAACAACACGCCGGTCTATACCACGCGCACCGACGGCGAGTTGGAAGCGGCAAAGGCACGCGTGCAAAAAGTGGCGGATGGAATCGCGCGGGGAGAATTTTCGCCGAATCCCAAGCATCACTGCGCGTTTTGCCCTTATCGCAATCTGTGTCCCGCGACGGAAAAGATTGTTGCCGCGTCGCAGAAGAAAGGGGCGCCTCGCGTCCACTAGCGCGTCAACCATGAGGTGGAGTGCGATGTGGCGCGGCGGTTTTGGAGGTACGAGAGAAAAGCTTGAACCACAGGGGACACAGAGGAAACCCTGCCGATGCGAAGTGTGGTTTTGGAATCGGCGCCGCAAAAAACTTTGGGGACGCTCATCGCGTCCCCTTTGTCGTTGCGTGTTGCAGTTGCTTAGTGCTTTTTGCTGCTTTTCTTCTTTGCTTTCTTTTTGGTTGCCATGGATCTATTCTCCCTTTCCATTCTTCATGGAATTTCGCAACGGTGTTTTGTTGCAACTGATTGATGTATAGAGTCAACGCAGAACGAAGTCAAGAGAAAAATGATCAAAACGGATGCACGCAACAGCGCACCAAAGTCACCTGCGCGACTTGCACGCGAAGAAAAAGTTCGGCGGACGCCACAACTCACTCGCGCGTGTTCTGCCATCGCGTGGTGTCTGCCGCGCGGACATCCAGCGAGTCTTTTGCTGCGAAGCCGGAGTGATGGCGCGTCGCGAACCTCCGCGAAGCTTTCCGCAATCTATAATGAGATACGATTTTGCAACGACGCGTTGCTGAAGGAGCGCGTTAAGGAGCGCAACCATGGCCGGATCGAATGAAGTTGTGATCATCGCGGGATGCCGCACAGCAATCGGGAAATTTCAGGGAAGTCTGAGCGATATGGTTGCTCCGCGAATCGGCGCGATCGCCGTGCGCGAAGCCGTCAAGCGCGCGAATCTGCAGCCGCAGCAGGTCGACGAGTGCATCATGGGCAACGTGGTCTCCGCCGGACTCGGTCAGAATCCGG
>OBLT010001217.1_pt1 | contig 16479 bp, 17 predicted proteins | sample 1518721 | NCBI WGS metagenome assembly OBLT01 (sample SAMEA3539307, study PRJEB22396) | soil metagenome | biome: tundra; feature: field; material: soil | place: USA | collected 2010-05 | depth 0.15 m | reverse complement strand
CCATCAGCGACTTCATCGTGGTCCATGACGAGCAGCACAACATTCTCCGCGTCAATCGCGCCCTCGCCGATTTCGTCGGGATCGCCCCTGATCAGTTGGTCGGCGTCAACATGCGCGCCCTCGAAGCCCTGTCCACCGCCGCGTCGCCGCACTCCTGTCCCTTCTGTCGCAGTGGCGATGGGCTCGACGAATACGTCCACCCCGTCCTTGAAAGCACCTACCTGATTTCCACCTCGCGCATTCATGCCGCCAGCAGCGCCCAGTTCCAGACCGTGCACGTGCTCAAGGACATCACCGACCGCCGCGAAGCCGAGCGCCGCTATCGCGAACTCTTCGACAACATTCAAGAAGGAATTTTCTTCTCCACTCCGCAGGGCCGCTTCGTCGAAGTCAATGATGCGCTGGTTCGCATCCTCGGCTATGGCAGCCGGGACGAAGTCCTTCAGCTCGACATTCCCACCCAGGTCTATCTTTCTCCGCGGCGGCGCGAAGAACTGGCGGACCTTTTCGAACGCCAGGACGGACTACGCAATCAGGAAGAAATCCTGCGCCGCAAGGATGGATCGCCCGTCCACGTCTTCATCAACTGTTTCGCGGTGCGCGATGCCTCCGGCAGCATCCTGCAATACCGCGGCCTCATGCTCGATGTCACCGGCCTCCACGAATCGCAGACCGAACTGCAGAAAGAGCGTGATTTCTCCAGCAAAATTCTCAATCACACCCAGAGTCTGATTCTGGTCACCGACACCGAAGGCGTGATCAGTTATGCCAACCGGCGCTGGAGCGGCCTCGGCTTTCAGCAGAATCAGATCCTGTCGCATCCCTTGCCCGAGCTCTGCGCCTCCCCGCGCCGCGCCGCGCTCCGCGAAGCGCTGGCCGCCGTGGCCCGCGGCCAGCAGGTCGATAATTTCGATCTGCCCCTGATTCGCGGTGACGGTACCAGCGCCCAGTTCTCCGTCAATCTCAGCCCGATCAGCGGCGAAGATGGCCAGGTGAGCAGCATCGTAGTGGTGATGACCGACGTCACCGACTCCGCCATGCTCCGCTCCAAGCTCATGCACGCCGAGAAAATGGCTGCCGTCGGACAACTGGTCTCCGGCGTCGCTCACGAAGTCAACAATCCCCTCACCGCTATCCTCGGCTTCACCGACCTCCTCATGGAAAACCCCGAGCTCCCCGAAAGCGCGCGCCGCGATCTCCGCGTCATTTTGCAGGAAGCGCAGCGCACCAAGCAGATCGTGCAAAACCTGCTCAGCTTCGCCCGCCAGATGCCGCCGCAGCGTCAAGCCGTTCAGCTCAATTCCATCCTGCAACGCACCGTGCACTTGCGCTCGTATGACTTCATGAGTCACGGCATTCAGGTCATCGAACACCTCGACGACTCCCTACCCCAGGTCATCGGTGATTCTCACCAGCTGCAGCAGGTCTTTCTCAACATCCTGAATAACGCGTACGACGCCGTCCGCGAAACCGCGCGCCCCGCCCGCATCGAGATCATGAGCGCCCGCGCCAACCCCTTCGTCGAAATTTCTTTTCGCGATAACGGTACGGGCATCATCGATCCCGAACGGATCTTCGATCCTTTCTTCACCACTAAAGACGTCGGCAAGGGAACCGGTTTAGGCCTCAGTATTTGCTATGGCATTGTCCGCGAACATGGCGGCGAAATTCTTTGTCACAACAACCTGGATTCTGAAGGAGCGACTTTTACCGTCCGCCTTCCGGTGGCATCCGAGGCGGCATCCTTTGGAGCAGTTGCAGGAGTGCACCCCCAATGACCCAGTCAGGAACCAAGACAGGAACGAAATCCGCCGGTCCGCCAGTACTTCTGATTGAAGATGAACCGGCCGTCATGGCTTTGGTACGCGCCGTTCTCGAGGGCCACGGATACTCCGTCGTTCCCACCGAATCCGGCGCCGAAGCCCTCCGCCTGCTGGCCGACGGCCATTTCCACGGCGTCATCTCCGATATGCGCACCCCCGGAGGCGTTGATGGCGCCCAGGTCTTTGCCTGGATTGCCGCCCATCGCCCGGAACTCGCTTCCCGCCTGGTTTTCATTACCGGCGATATGGCCAACGAAGAAACCGCCGCCACCCTACGCCGCACCGGAGCGCCGTGCGTCGAAAAGCCGTTTCGCGTCCTTGACTTCATTACAGTGGTCGAGCAGACCCTGGGCAAGGCTGCCTCATGAATCAGAATTTGACGACACACGACTTCCGCATACGATTGTTGATTGTCGATGACGAGCAGACCATCCGCCGCCTCTGCATGACCGTCGGCGAATCGCTCGGCTTCTCCTGCCTCGAAGCCGAGAGCGGCGACGCCGCCCTCGCCTTGCTCGAGGAACAGCCCGTCCACATGGTCCTCACCGATATGGTCATGCCGCGCATGTCCGGAATCGAATTCCTGGAACAGGTCAAGCGCGCCCATCCCCGCATCGAAGTCGCCGTTATGACCGGCCACGGATCGGTCGAAACCGCCGTCCAGGCCATGAAGCTCGGCGCCTACGACTACATTTCGAAGCCCTTTGCCCCGCTCGACGAACTACGCCTCTTCCTCCGCCGCATGGCCGACAAGGTTCGCCTCGTCGAAGAAAATCTTTACCTCCGCGAACGCTCCGAAACCGAGACCTCCCTGCACGGCATCATCGGCAATTCCGCCGGCATTCAGAACGTCCTGCGCCTCATCTCCCGCCTCAAAGACACGCGCACTCCGGTCCTGATTTCCGGCGAGAGCGGAACCGGGAAGGAACTGGTCGCCCGCGCCCTGCACTTTCGCGGCACCATGGCCAGCCGTCCTTTCGTCGCCGTCGATTGCGGATCGCTAGTCCCGACCCTCATCGAAAGCGAATTATTCGGCTACGAAAAAGGCGCCTTCACCGGCGCTCTTCGTTCTAAGCAAGGCCTGCTGCAATCGGCCGATACCGGAACCATTTTTTTCGACGAAGTCGGCGAACTTCCGCTGGAGATGCAAGCCAAGCTGTTGCGCTTTCTCCAGGAAAAAGAAGTCCGTCCCGTGGGCAGCAATCAAAAAGTCAAAGTGGATGTGCGCATCATGGCCGCCACCAACCGCGATCTCGATACCGAGTACCAGAAAGGAACCTTCCGCAAGGATCTCTATTTCCGCCTCAACGTCGTCACCATTTCTCTGCCGCCCCTGCGCGAGCGCCGTTCCGACATTCCCATTCTCGCGGCCTTCTTCCTCGAACGGCTCGCTCCCGGACGCGGCGTCCAGGTTTCCGGCAATGCCATGAAAGCCATGCTCGCCTACGACTGGCCCGGCAACGTCCGCGAACTGGAAAATTGTCTGGAGCGCGCCGTTGCTCTCGGCGATCAGCGCCTCATCGAAGTCAACGATCTGCCGCCGTCCATCGCGCGCGCCGAAGTCCATACCGAACCCCTCGATGCGCTGGAACAGTCTGGCACCGACCTCGAAGACATCGAGCGCGCCACCATCGAGCGCGTCTTTTCCCGGGTCAAGGGAGACAAAGCCCTAGCCGGCAAAATGCTAGGCATCAGCCGCGCCACCCTCTATCGCAAACTGAAGCGCTACAACATAGGAGGACGCGAAGACCCTCCGCAGTCCACCACCCTGCAATAAATTCGAATGCGGTCTCGGGGTGATTGCTTTGAGATTTGTTCTCCTTCGTGGTCCTTTGTGCCCTTGGTGGTGATCGCCTTTTCCCCGCAGCGACCTTCCGCCGAACCTCCGAACTGAGACAATTGTGTCACTATGAGACGCACTCTCCCCAAGACCCCGAGAATTGCCCTGTCCCGCACCCACCCACCCCCGCTAACTGCTTGTCCTTCTTTTACTTGTTCTTAGGTGCATGACCTTCAAGTTTTTGGTGGCACTCGTGCACAAGTAAATGCGACAAAGCAGAGCGAGTCTCCAGATGCTCTTCCCAACCAGGAAGAGGGGAGACTCGGCTGCTCCAGCTTCCGGTCGAGGTCTACTTAGTGCCCAGCCAGGCAACGGTTCGTGCTCTCGAATCCAACATCGTAAGCCGCCTCGCCCGCTTCTTTCCCGATGCCACCCCGGTGCGGATTCCCATCAAGCTCAGCCGTACCGATGGCAACGGAAACGGCAACGCCAGCGGACACGAAAACAGCACCGTTTTTTTTCAGAACACCGTCATCGAGTTTGGCACGCCACAAGAAGTCTTGTTCGTAGTGGACAGTCCTCTGGAATTCGCCGATCGCGTTCTGGTCGAGAGCAACGACGGCTCGCTTCATGCCGAGGCTTCCGTAGTCGCGGTGCAATACCATCATCAGCCCGAACGGACAGTGGTTGCCGTCCGCTTCCTAAAACATGTTCCCAATTGGATTGTGAAATCATGACTGCATCCACCCCAGCTCCGTTCCCGCCTTCCTTCGAAGAGCAGGCGTCCACCCTCTCCGCCCTCCATCCCATTTACTCTGCCCTGGTGCGCGAGTTTGTGATTGAGGCGTCCGCCTGCCCCATCGATGAGGGATTCTTGCCTTCGCCCGAGTCGGTCGAGCAGGCCCATGCCTGGTTCCAGCAGGTCGACGGGCAGATCCAGGTGCACCAGTTGCGCCAGTTTCTGCAAAGCACGCCGCTCGCCAATGAAGCCGTCTTGCGCCATCTCCTCGCCCATCACATGCACAAGACCGAGAAGTCCGCGAGCGACCGCGACAAGACCGATTTCCTGCTGGTCCAGTATTTTTCGCTGTGCGCGCCCTCGGGCCTGGAAGACGCCGACGTGGACCTCGAATACGTTGCGCAGGTGCTCGAGCCCGTGCTCGGAGCGCAACAGCCCGAGATCCCCGGGTGGCTGACTTCGCTCGAATCCATCATGCAGTCGGCGGCGCGGTGCAAACGTCTCAGCGAACTGCTGCACAGCGGTGCGCTCGAGCAAGGGCGCAAGCTTAAGGCGCAGAACGTGGCCCGCTACTTCCAGCCTTCGGCCATGGCGGCCTTTGCCCGTTTCAGCTTCATGGTCCGGCGCATATTTTTCCGCCTCATGCACGACGACCTCAACGCCATCCAGGACGGCTTGCGCGAACTCGAGCGCCGCGGCGTCACCACCATCGATTGCCGCCGCGCCCAGTTCTCCGCCGAGGAACCGACCGGCCGTCTGCGCATGATCTGTCAATCCTGGAAAGTGATGTTCCACGCCGAATACTCCTCGGGCCAACCCTTGCGCATGCTGGTCGATCTTCGAGCCGCCGTCGACGACGCACTCCAGAACGGGGCGCATAAAAATCCGCGGGCCGCAAACGCCGCCGCTGCTTCCGGAAAGTCTGGCGGCGGAGCCAAACAGTAGTTTTCCAGCCGCTTCGACCCCCTCGGCCGGTTGTGGGGGAAGAGAGAACCGTATCCGGGCATGCCTTCGGGATGCCGCAACCGCATGAGCAGCAACGCGCATTCAGACGCTGGATTTCGAATTTCGAGTTTGCCGATTCATAGAGCCAGAAAGCGACGATGAACAGCAATCGCCCCACCGTCCTGATCCTTGCCAGCGACCCCGCCTTCTCGCGCGCGATCACCGCCCAGTGGCCCCAGGATCACGCTCCGAATTCCGATGTCCCTTTCGATGCCCCGGAATTCATCGTCCTCGACCACGCCTTCTCTCGCGACCTCCAGGGCAGTAACTACGACCTCGCCATCGCCGACGCCTCTTCCGATGAAAGACGAAAACACAAAGGCGAGAACGACGAGGACCGGAAAGACCACAATCAGAATCAGAATCAGAATCAAGACCAGAGTATCAAGAAAGACCGGAACAGCGCCCTCAAGCAGTCCCTCGCCGCCGCCGGCAAGCCTGCCATCCTGATTCATTCCGATCCGTCGCTCGATTTCTACAACATCCACGGGGCCATTATCGAGTTGCGTCGCGAGCCTGGAATCTGGCCGGCGACGGCGGGTCTTATCGGACGCGAAATTCTGCGCCGCCGCCAAGCCGAGTCTCGTGTCCGCGAAGCCCAGAAACTTTGCGCCGCGGCCCAAGCCGAGGCCACTCTCGGACGCTACATGGTCGAGATGCGGACCAACGTCAACAACGCTCTCACCACCGTCCTCGGCAACGCCGAACTTCTGGTCCTCGAGCCCGGACTCCCCGCCACCGTGCTCGCGCAAGCCGATACCATCCGCAACATGGCCCTGCGCCTTCACGAAGTCTTTCAGCGCTTCTCTTCCATAGAAAAGGAACTCAACGTCGACGCCCGCGAGTCCGGCAAAAAAACCGTGCACGCTGCCGCGGGCCGCTGATGCGTTTTCCCTGTCAAACGGAGGGACAGCCGCCCCCGGCTGTCCAGCCAAGCAAAGCTCGGCAGATATCCTCGTCCGGCAAATTGCCGCCCGATTGCTAACTCGTATTCCTGATTGCTTCGGTCTGTGATCCACCCACGCAAACAACTGACCGCGATGGCCGGCGATATCGGAGTCTGCGCAGAGAAGCTCACTTTGACGATGCGTTCCCTCGTATTCTCTTCTCCGGCGGTACGTCGGGCCAGCCGGGTAAGAGTGAGCACTCTTGCTCAGAAGAAGGACAGCGCCCCTAGGTAAAATCGAATTTCCAGGAAGAAAGAAGAATGGTCCCAGGAAGAAAGAAGAATGGTCGATGACAAAACATAAGCGCGAGGATGAAATTGAGTCCAATTCGGCCGGCCAGTCTGGCGACCTTCAGGGATTGTCGGATGTAGCCGATGCGAACTCTGAGAGCGTGAAGGAATTAGCCGAGCAGGGAAACGCATTCGAAGCCGATGCCGTAGACGGTGTGGAGAACGCCAAGGATGCGGACGTGTCCGAGGTGACCACGCGCCAGGTGCCGGAGGATGACGTCCCAGAAGAGTATCGGAACGCTGACTAGGCACGTTGCGTAAAACCGAGTCGCGCCCTGAAAGCAGCCCTTCAATCGCAGAGGAGAATACCATGCCACCGAGCCCGCACCAGCGAATCGCAGAGCTCCACAACCTCGCAGCCCACGCCCACGCCGCTGCCGCGGTAGCCCACGGCAAAGGCGATCATTTGACCGCTCACGAACTCACCAGACAGGCGCATGAGCACTCCATGAACGTCCATAAACTCGCCGACGAGCTAGCGGCGAAGGACGCAAAGTCCAGCACAGCGTAAAGCGCGGAAACTTCTTGAAGCCCCTCCACCCTTACTTCTCAACCAGGCAGTAAGCGCCAATTTTCTCCACCGATTCCGCGGCATCCCCGCGATACATCTCGACGTTCTTGCACTCGTACATCCCGTAGTGTTCCGGAAGTTGAACCATCATGTAGCTGCCGCTAGGCAAAGCGGTGCAAAACCCCGCGCCCTCGTTGCACTGCAGTTCAAGCGATCTCCCGTCCTTTAGGACGTGAACAATCACCACCCCCGTCACCACCTCTGAGCCTTTCACCTTGACCGGCGTTTTCTCCTGCGCCAACGCCGTTTCGCTCGCCAGGATGACGAAAGCCGACAACCAATAAAGCAAACAGCGAAACCATCCTTTTCATACGCGCCTCCCCTACTGCGAAGACTCATCCATCCCATCAATATTGTCCGGCCAGGGGCGGGCGTTTGTCTGTGATCTCTGATCACCCCCCTGTGATCTCAAATCACAACCAGCGGACTAAGGATAAGGGAAGGCCGGCCCCACCGGGTGCCGGGTAGGCGGGGTACAACATCTCTTTAACCGGTAGTGGGTCTTGCTGACCCACCACCTAAGTCTTGTCAAGCTTGACTTTTCCATCGGGACGAAATGGGGTCCAAACACCCGTGAGGAATCAAAAGCCCCCAGCCCGAAATCCAAACCGGCGGCGGAACGTCCCTAAGTGAAAGAAAAATAAAGACTTTACATCTAAGTCCTTATTCCTCAAGGACCTAGCGCGACGATCCTCCCAAGTCTTTGATTCCAAAAGACCGACACGGGAGGGAGGATGCTTCCCGCGCAGCTCCGCCCGAGGACACGACGAACTCAAAACCACGAGCAAAATCCGCGGTCAGCAGTGTCCGCTTCACGCGGACAAAAAAAATCCCATCCTTGCTGGGGGAGAACGCAAGGATGGGAAACACGGGGAAACAAGACTGCTAATTTCTGTTTGATCCGGCTGCGTTAGGCGTTGTAAACCTGCTCGTGCTGACGCGCCTCATACCACAGCGCCAGCTCGACGCGGTTCCACAATCCCAATTTGTCGTAGATCAAGCGCAAATAATTCTTCACTACGTGCTCGGTGGTTCCGAGAGAATCGGCGATCTCCCGGTTCTTGCAGCCCTCAGCTACGCGCTGAATGATGATTTGCTCGCGTTCGCTGGGCCCGCGGCGGTTTGCTGTCTCTCCAACCATAGTTGTCTCCTATAAAGCAAAGTCGCGAGCTTAACCCGCTTGATGCCACCCTTGATTCCAAACCGCAGAAACAGGCGGTTGAAATGTGCTTTCACCGTACGCTCGGCAATGTTCAGATCCCGAGCAATTTCCGAGTTGTCACATCCCTGGAGCAGCAGACCAATGATCTGCCGTTCCCGGGGGCCCACTTGGCTGAACTTCTCTTCCATAAGCACTTGCACCTGACCGACACGCCCCGGTCGCCGTGAAGCGGCTCGGAAACCAGGTCCCTGGACGCATCTGGATTCGGGTCTTTGCGTCTCATTTTGCATTCACGCGGCCAAATCGCCCTCCCGGAGGTTAACTAAGTGTGAAAATGCTGGTAGCGCGCCTTTTTGCGGGCAAAACAGCGGTTACCCTAGTAATGCCTGGCGGTTTGCGGGCCCAGTCCTATAGCAGTTTTGCTCAGCATCTAAGGTGAATCACTTAGTACAAAGTTCCGATCTATCCACCTTCCAAAGACCATATTTACACGGAAGTACATCCACAGCGCCCTCTTTGCCGCTCCCATATAATGGGCCGTGGACTTCAAGCTGGTAAGCACCTACAAACCTCAAGGCGATCAGGCGCGAGCCATCGAAGCGCTCACCCGCGGCGTCTTCGATCGCGAGCAGCATCAGGTCCTGCTCGGGGTCACCGGATCGGGCAAGACCTTCACCGCCGCCAAAGTCATTGAGGCCGCCAACCGACCCGCCCTCGTCATGGCCCACAACAAAACCCTGGCCGCCCAGCTCTACCACGAGTTCAAGAGCTTCTTCCCGCACAACGCCGTGGAGTACTTCGTCTCCTACTACGATTTTTATCAACCGGAGGCTTATGTGCCTGCGGCGGATCTTTATATTGAGAAGGAATCGACGATCAACGACGAGCTCGACAAGTTGCGATTGTCGGCGACGCGGTCGTTGTTTGAGCGGCGCGATTGTTTGATTGTGGCCTCGGTCAGTTGCATTTATGGGTTGGGCTCGCCTGAGGCTTATTACGGGATGATGCTGTTTCTCGAGAAAGGACAGAAGATCAAGCGCTCGGACATTACACGTAAGTTGGTTGACATTCTTTACGAGCGGACGGAAGGGGATTTTCGGCGGGGAACGTTTCGCGTGCGCGGGGACGTCATCGAAATTTATCCTACTTACGATGACAACGCTTATCGCGTCGAGATGTTCGGCGATGAGATTGAATCGCTTTCGCAGATCGATCCTTTGTTTGGGACGGTGAAGCAGCGGTATATGCGGCTGCCGATTTATCCGAAGACGCACTATGTGATGAAGGAAGAGACCCGCGCCTCCGCCGTGGCTTCCATAAAAACCGAACTCGCCTGGTGGGAAGCGGAACTTGAAAAGCAAGGACGGCTGGTGGAATCGCAGCGCATCCATCAGCGCGTCATGTACGACCTCGAAATGATCAAGGCCATGGGCTACTGCCATGGCATCGAAAACTACTCAAGGCATTTCACTGGACGGCTTCCCGGCGAGCCACCGCCTACTCTACTGGATTATTTTCCTCGCGACTTTCTGCTGTTCATCGACGAGTCGCACCAGACCGTGCCGCAACTTCACGCTATGTATCACGGCGACCGCTCGCGCAAGCAGACGCTGGTGGAATACGGATTCCGCATGCCCTCGGCGCTGGACAACCGTCCGCTCACCTTCGAGGAGTTCGAGCATCGCACCAACCAGATCGTCTACGTCTCCGCCACGCCAGGCCCTTACGAACTTACTAAGTCGGCGGGCGTAGTCGTCGAACAGATCATCCGCCCCACCGGCCTGATCGACCCGCCGGTTGAGATCCGTCCGGTTAAAGGACAGATCGACGACCTGCTGCACATGATCCGCGACCGCGTCGCGCGCAACGAGCGCGTGCTGGTGACCACATTGACCAAGCGCATGTCTGAAGATCTGGCCGAGTATTACAGCGAAGTCGGCGTGAAATGCCGTTACATGCACTCCGAAATCGAAACCCTGGAGCGGGTGAAGATCCTGCGCGACCTGCGCAAAGGCGAGTTCGATGTATTGATTGGCATCAATCTTCTGCGCGAAGGCCTCGACCTGCCCGAGGTGTCGCTGGTGGCGATTCTCGATGCCGATAAAGAAGGCTTTCTGCGCTCCGCCGGTTCGCTGATTCAGACCATCGGGCGCTGCGCTCGCAATTTGAACGGCCGAGCGATTCTCTATGCGGATCGCATGACCGATTCCATGAAAAAAGCGCTCGACGAAACCAACCGGCGCCGCGCCATCCAGCATGCCTACAACGAAGAAAATGGAATCACGCCGGAATCTATTATTCGCCCGCTCGATATGACGCTGGCCGGCATCGTAGGCGCCGACTACGTCGACCTGACCGGCCCCGAAGCTGAAGGCACCCCGGATCTGAAATCGCAGGAAGAGTTGGACGCCTACATTGGAAAGTTAGAGAGCGATATGCGGGAAGCCGCCAAGCGCTTTGAATTTGAAAAGGCGGCTAAGCTGCGAGATAGGATCAAGGAGCTTAGGACAAAGGAATTCTTGTTCGCGTAGCGACAGCCGCCCTCGGCTGTCCACCGGATCTCGGCACGTCTGAAGCGATGCAACTACCCCACCCTAACGTCGAAGAGCACGACGTTAGGATGGGGCACCGTCGAGAGTAAGATCGACGCGAAAGCTGGGCCAGTCGCCCATTTTCCTAAAGGAAAAAGACTCAGTGCTGGTCGCGGTCGTGATCATGGTCGTCCCAATCGCGTTCCGTATGCCAGCGATGCTCATGTTCATCCCACCATCGATGACGGGCGCTCCAGCAGTGCTCCCGCGCTTCGTGGAGTTCATGACGCCGACGTTCGGCCTGCTGGCTCCGGTAGCCGTGATGCTCGACGGCTTCGTGCAGCCTGTGGTCCGCGCGCGCAATGCGGCGCTGGCAATCGTCGCGATCGGCGCACAGACTTGGCACTCCGGTGAACATTAGAAATCCAGCCAACGCCGCTGCCGCAAGTACCGTTTTCCCGAAGAGCGAATGGTTCCAACGATGTCGCATAGGGGTTGCGTCCTCCTTGACAGTTTTCAATGAATTACCCAGCGCGCCCACTCCGCAAGACAGGAGAGGACGCAAAAGGCATGGAAACGAATGTCATTCAAGACTCTACTCTCAGTGAGGGGAGTGACAGTGTGCAGAATTGCACACTATTGAAGATCGGGCCTGCTCAGCCGGGCGCCTCACTCTTCGTTCTTTGAAGGGTGGGATTCCACGGTGTCTCCCGCTTGGGATTTCTTGCTGATGATGTAGTAAGGGTTGACCCTCGATCTGGTTTCATAAATGCTTTTCAATTCGGAAGGTGTATCCCGCAGGGACTACAGCCCGCATTTCCCAGGTGCGCGAGCCGCGCCAACTTGTGCGTTGAATCACAGACAGAGAGGTTTGAAGCGGCTAAGGTGGAGGTACACCTGTTTCTTCCGCTCTCTCAGGCGGTGCAGGTGCGATCGATTCACGATCGATGTACGAACTAGGGCACCGAACGATCCATGATCGATTAACGATATACGAACTATGCACCACGGCCCTCGCGCCGTAGAGGAGGTCCCCATGCCCCTCGATTCTCTGGAACTCCGTACTTCTCTCCAAAGAGTGCTGATCGGTCTGATCCTGATTCTGGTACCGCTCACCGTCTTCGGCTTCTATGTGGCGTTGCAGGGCGACAGCCACATTCGCCAGATGGCGGGCGAAAATATCCGTTCCATGACTCGGGCCTCGGCCGAGTTCACCTCCGCCTTCATCGCAGCGCGCTTGCGGGAGGTGAGCGTGATCGCCAACAACCCGAGTCTGGTTCAGGCAGTGGTTACCGCAAACCTGCAATACGAGCGCCTTCCGGATGACGCCGTTCTGAGCAAGGTCGGAGCCATCGAGGAGAAATGGAACAACTCGGAGGGCGATGCCCTGGCGAGAAGTATCCTCACCTCGCACGTGGCCCGGCAGCTCCATCGCATGCGCGATCTGAATCCGGGCTTACTGAAAGTCACGGTGGCGGATGCCAGCGGCGCCACCGTCGCAGCAACGGACAAGCCTGTGCACTACTTTCAGATGGACCGCGAGTACTGGGGCATGCTGTATTCCCAGGGACAGGGCGCCATCCAGGTGGCCGATCTGCGCTATGACGAACAGAACTGGCTGCCTTACATCAGCATCGCCTACCCCATTTTGCAAGAAGGCACAGGCAGGTTCATCGGCGCGGTCACGGCGCTGGTCGATGTCTCGCCGCTGTTTACGCAACTGAACCGGCAGCAGATCGGGCGCACGGGGCGAGTGTTTCTGCTGCGCGAGGATGGAACCGTGATCCTGGCACCGGGCGTAACCCCGTCCATGAAGATGCGCTCCGAAGAATACAGCGCGATCCGCGATTCTCTCGGGACCCTGCGGGGTCGCGAGACCGGATACCTATTCACTACGTTCTCCAAGGGCGAGACCTATCTCGTCGGGTTCGCCGATGTCGGACTGAAGGAGGCCTTTCCCAACCTTCCGTGGATTGTCGTGGCCAGTCAGGAACAGCGTGAGATCACAGGTCCGATCCGGAATGTCGCGGCGTTCGCGCTCTTTGTAATGATTCTGTCGCTGATGATGCTTACCTTGTTGGCCGCGTACGTGTTCCTGCATCGCGGACAGAGAGTGGAGGATATTGAAACGCCGTCCGAAGACAAGCCGCGTCCTGCCGCGGCGTGACCACGGGGGCTGCGGGGCAGCTTACTGCTTCTGAGCGTTTGGTCGTAGCTTGCAGTCCGCAGCCCGTAACCGCGCCTTACTCGCAGGCGCTGCGGCTGGCGGGTTCGAAGCGATCCATCTGCGCTTCGTGCTGACTGGTGAGGCGGCCGCCGGCAGCTTTTCCGTACAGCTCGTCACCGGGGCAGTAGTAGAGAGCAGTGTGCGGATCGATCCAGACCTCGATGCCGGGATCTCCCTGAAGATGGACAACTGGGGCGGGAGCTTCGGCGATTCCGAGCGTGATCAGCGCCCTTTCCCAGGGACCGAGCGCGGCTGGTCGCGGCGAGGTTGCGGCCGGCCACAACAAAGCGAACACGGCTACGAAGATGGCGGCTCCCAGATAGACGTCGGCACGGTGAAAGCGCAGGACCACGCGCAGGTCCGCGAGGCGCTGAATCAGGGGGCGGGCGGCGGCGCTGGCGTCGATTGTCCCATCGGGCGTTTCATCGCCGGTTGCAACAGCCAGGAAAGAATCTTCGCTGGCGGATAACTGTATGGTCTGATCGGAGTCTTCTGTTACCAAGTCCTCGTTAGCCAAGTCTTCGTTTGTTTCGGTCGTCCTTTCATTTTCTGCCGCTGCTTTGCTGACCGCCGACTTGCCGTTTACCCGATCATAGTTAGTCCCGGCGATAGTCCCAGGCTTCTGCCGCGCGACGGTTTCTTCTGCAACCTCTCTTGCAACTGGCAAAGCCAGACTGCCGGAGGCGGCAATCGTGCGCGGCGTCTGATCTTGCGGCCTGCGCTCAGGCGGCGGCAGTTCAGTTCGTGCCGGTTCGCTGGTCTCGGGAGAACGCTCCGGCCACAAGCCCTGCTCCTGGCTCATCAGCCACATCGAGGCCCAATTGCGCTGCAAGCGTTCCCCGGGACGAAGTTGGTCCGGCCCGCAATTCTCGCAGTGCGATCCTGCGTCGGGTTTCGGAGCGCCACACTGCGGGCAAACGCTAGCGGCTGGCGGTACGGGGCTGGCTTGCGGCTCGGGCTGTGAAGGTCGAGCTTGTCTCCGATGCTCGTTATGTTCCTGAATGGTGTAGGCAGCCGAAAGCAAGTCCTGAAAGGATTGCACATCCAGCGTCAGGTTCGACCGTGTCAGATTGGGCCGGTTGGGCATGGCATCGGGGGGAGAAAGACTGTCCGAGCTGACCCTATTGTAGTGCATGTCTAAGCCGTCCGAAAGGGAAGAAAAGGGAGGGGGATTTGGGAGGGGTTCCCGTTTGGGGATGCCAAACTGGAAGCGCTTCATGAGAACGTTCCAATGGCGAGCGCAGGACGAAGGACGTTTCAAGGGTAACTGTAAGGTTCTAAACCCCATTGCTCAGCGGCGAATATTTGGCGAACAGCTTGCTTATGCCTTGGTGGGTCGCGACCCCAAGACTGAACCGAAGGAGCCGACGAAAAAATGATTAACCTCAACGAGATCAAGATCACGCCTCGAGACCATCAGGTTCTGCGTCTGCTGGTGCAGGGCTGCAGCAACAAAGAAATCGCGAGCCACTTGAGCATCAGCCCGCGAACCGTGAAACAACACCTGCGCACGCTCTTTCTGCGCGCAGGCATCAAAGAAGGCCGGAAGCGGGTGAAACTCGCCACCGCCATGTTCATCAAGGAGCAGGTGCAACCATGCAACCCCGTGATCGGCTAACCAGCAAAGAGATACAGGTCGCGACCCTGGTGTGGCAGGGTCTTACGAACAAGGACATTGCCCGGGTGCTCATCACCAGCGAGCAGGTAGTGAAGAACTACCTGCGCACCGCCTTCGACAAGCTGGGAGTCTGGACCCGGCTCGAACTTGCGCTCTATGTAGCCAGCCACGGCGGAACCAACTGGCATATGCAACTGGGGAATGGGCTGTTGCCGGCGACGGCCGGTTGGGGCGTAGCCGTGGGCGAAGAAGGGACTGCCCACGCGGATGCGAAACCAAAGGCGGCTGCCGCCGCTGCAGGGACGCGCTAGAAATTGTGCATCCGGCGACGGGCACGCCTAGTCGCAAAGTTGGTTGATCCAAGTTTTGCTGGTGGAGCGCCGGCCGTCCCCGCCCGGCCCGTCGCTCCACCGCAGAACTCATCACGCGGCGACAGGCGCCCCCGTTAAGCTTCCCCGCTGAGGCCACTCACCAATCATCTCAACATTGTTTCCCTTCACTGTTTCCCTCCGATGTCCGGCGAAGGAAACAGATTTTCACACCGCTTGCCGCATCCCGCCAGGCCCGCACCCTGTAGCTTCTGCCGGACTGCCATCCTAAGTTGCATCTTTTCATAGTCATAAGTTGCGAGCTTCTCGACTGAACCGCCGCCTAGACAGCCGCGCCCCCTCCCCAATCCCGGTAATCAAATTGCTCAGTTGCTTACGGATCCGTTCGACCCGCTCCCCGACCTCAGCGCTTCACCGGTTTAGGGGCGTCATCAGTTCAGACCCAGACTGAGGTAGGGTATGGCGTACAAAGACATTTTCTGGATGGCCTGCGATTCGACCGAGCAGCTGCGGGCCGAATACGGGCCGTTCCACACCCGCGAAGAGGCCGAAGTCGAAGCTCGCAAACTCGGCTTTGGATACCTGCTGCGCTACGAACACATTCTGGGTCCTGACGAAGAGATCGAAGAAGTGCGCTGCGTCTTCCTCGAACTGCAGGACGTGCAGGCTTCCACGAAACCGGGCGTCACCTTTCACACACGCTGTGCCAGTTGCGGCGAGACCGCGACCCACGAGCAATCATGGCAGGCGGAAGTCTGGGCCGACATCCACGAATTCGAACATACCCGCCACAAAGTCAGACTTTTCGAGCATGCCCGCGGAGAAGGTCTGAAAGAGATCGCCGACTGGCGCGGCCACGCGGCCTGATCCCGTGTAGAGCGGACACTCCCTTCGACTGTGCTCAGGGCAGGCTCTGTCCGCGGCCTTTGACTTTGACTTTTTCCCATCCCCAAATATTCCCGATTTGTTCGCCCCGAAAATTTATTTCTTGGGCCATGGATGAAAGATGGAAGAAACGGGCGTTTCGGGATGGATATTTACTACTTGGTACCCCTACCCCCCCCCTCCCCCCGGTCTTCTGGAATCATGGAGTTAGCGGGATTTTTTTCACTCGGTCTTTGAATCGAAAGGACTTATATCAAAGTATTCCGGAATAAGGACTTACGGGATTTCCCTGACTTAGTGGGCCTTCGTAGTGGGGTAAAGCGTGTCAAGGGCCAGCTTTTAGCTCATAGCCACTAGCCTTTAGCAAGCACGTCAACTTGTCAAAAAACGCTGAGAGGGTTTGGGGCAGCGCGCGGGCCGTCCCATGGGAGACGGGCACACCTCAACCCTGACATACAGGTCGTCTCCATTGTCGGCGATTTGCGGTTAGAAGTCTGTGATGGTGCGCACGGCGAGCGAGGATGCCCGTTAGTTCGTAGAAAGTAGCGACTCTCAACCGCGGTCATAATGAT
>OBLT010001216.1_pt1 | contig 16482 bp, 11 predicted proteins | sample 1518721 | NCBI WGS metagenome assembly OBLT01 (sample SAMEA3539307, study PRJEB22396) | soil metagenome | biome: tundra; feature: field; material: soil | place: USA | collected 2010-05 | depth 0.15 m | reverse complement strand
ACTCGTGTCTGCCGCGTCGACACTCGTGTCGACGCCTTTCGCCTTGTCAACGCCCTGAAGGGAGGCCTCCTGCGCCAGCATGGCAACTCCCAAAAGTCCGAATTATTCTACGAATTTCTAACTCACCACACTAGAGCGGAGTGGGCGCGCATTCACTTCTGGCGACTCTCTCCGCGCGCTCGCAATTCTCGCGCGGCACGGAACCAGTCTTCTTCCCCCGATCCCTCCGGACAGCCTCTGGCTTGCCATAGCTCATATGCCAGCTCTGCGATGTCCTCGTGCCCGAACGTCGCGATGCCGTGTTCATTGACTGCGCTCTTGTGCGCCTGCTCGGAATGCAGGTAAGCCTGTTGGGAGTGCTCAAGAGCCCGCCTGGAGAGCTCCTGTCCGGTTTCGTGTTCTTGTTTCTCATGGGCTTCTTCAGCACTCAAGTGAGCGTGGGCGGCGCCATCCTGCAACTCGGCAGCTCGCTGATGGTTTTCGTAGTTTGATCCCTTGTCGTAACGAGTGGACATTTTAAAGGCTCCTGATCTCCCCTGATTTAGTGTGAGCTTCCTTTGCGGCCTGGTACCCGTGATCCGAACACTCCAGCGCTCGCTCCGGGTGCCGGATTGCCGCTGTGTACTCCCCTTTTTCCTTATGTTCCGCTGCTGCCGCAAGCTCACGCTGCTCGGCGGCTTTCCGGTTTGCCCCGTACATGCTGTTTCCTCCCTGTGGAAACGTAAGTGGCCTTCTCTTCCGTGCACGAGGCGGACCAATCCTTTCTGACGGCCCCTCTCCGTTGCAGGAACGACAGAGTCGCTTGATTTCCGGTTTGACGTTTGGCCAGGCGGTGCGGACCTTGCACCCGTCATGACAGATTCTGCACCTTCACCGCATAACGTCTCTGTCCAGCCTTCCGGCCGGCACGACCCCCGAAAGCGGGTCCGCAAGGCTGAAAGCCCGCCCCACCAGCGCGGGCGCCCCGTCCTGCCTGTCAAAGCAACGCATGCCGCCGATAGAACCAGGTCTTGACCCCTTGCACTAAAATCAGGTATGTCAGGGCAAGCAGCGCAATCGCACCCAGCAACGACAACGGTAATGGGGTAAACCCAAGTACGGCGCCCAGGCGCGTGTACGGCAGCACCGCGCCGGCAACCGAGACCGCAACCACCCCAATCAGCAGCCGCCCGCTCGGACGGCTCTGAAACGGGTTTCCCGCCGTCCGGATCACAAACACCACCAGCGTCTGCGTCGCCAGCGATTCCACAAACCATCCCGTCCGGAATAGCGGCGCGTTCGTGGCAGCGTGGAACCACCACAGGAGCACACCGAAAGTCAGGAAATCGTAGATCGAGCTGATCGGTCCGATGATCGTCATGAACTGGCGAATGAACCCAATTTGCCACCGCTTGGGATTGTGCAGCAGCGCCGGATCGACGTTATCCCCCGGCACCGCCACCTGCGAAATGTCATAAAGAAAGTTGTTCAGCAGAATTTGAGTCGGCAACATCGGCAGGAATGGCAGGAACAGCGATGCCGCCGCCATGCTGAACATATTGCCGAAGTTGGAGCTGGTGCTCATGATGATGTACTTCATGATGTTGGCGAAGCACCGCCGTCCCTCGACTACCCCCTCGTTCAAGACCGCAAGGTCCTTCTCCAGCAAAATGATCTTCGCGGCATCCTTCGCCACATCCACGCCATTCATTACGGAAATGCCGACGTCCGCGGTGTGCAGGGAAGGAGCGTCGTTGATGCCGTCACCGATGTACCCGACCACGTGCCCACGTGCCTTCAGACCGAGGATGACCCGGTTCTTTTGTTCCGGGGACACCCGGGCGAAGATCGCTCCGTGCTCCGCCTGGTAAGCCAGCGCGGCATCGTCCATCGTGTCCACCTGGTTGCCGGTGACCATGCGGTCGGTAGCCAGGCCGACATCGTGGGCTACCTTCTGCGTCACGTACTGATTGTCTCCGGTCATAATGACCACGGAAACGCCGTTCTGTTTCAGCGCTTCGAGAACCCCATGGATTCCCTCCTTGGGAGGGTCGAGGAATGCCGCAAACCCGGCCAGCGTCATCTCCTGCTCGGCCGCCACCGCGTAAGCACCCTGCTGCTCTACCTTCTTTACTGCGACTCCCAGGGTGCGGAATCCGTCGGCGCTCAACTTCTGGAAGGTCTCCGCCGCCTGGCCCCGCCGGCTTTCATCGAACGGTTGGGGAGCCCCGTCAATGAGCACGGTCCCACAGATGGCAAAGATGCTTTCGGCCTCGCCCTTGGTGATGAGGAGGTGCTCGCCCCCGCGGCGCACCACCACGGAAAGGCGCTTACGGTTGAAGTCGAAGGGAATCTCGTCCACCTTCTCGTACTCCGCAATGGCTGGGTGCTCATGCTTCAGGATGGCGTCGTCCAGCGGGCTCCTGATGCCGGCTTGGAAACAACTGTTCAGGTACACGAACCGCAGGACGTCTTCGTTGTCCTGACCCTGAATATCCACGTGCCGGTCAAGCACGATCTCGCCTTCGGTCAGGGTCCCGGTTTTATCGCTGCAGAGAATCTCCACGCTGCCGAAGTCCTCGATCGCCGAAAGTTGCTTGACCAGAACCTTTTTCCTGGCCATCCGTCGCGCGCCCTGCGCCAGCGTGATCGTGATGATCATCGGCATCATCTCCGGCGTCATCCCGACCGCCAGCGCGATCGAGAACAGGAACGATTCCAGCAGCGGACGATGTAAGACGACGTTCACCAGCAGGACGAAGAGCACCAGCAGCATGATCACTCGCGTGATCATCAACCCGAAGTGGCGTATTCCACGGCCGAATTCGGTCTCCGGTGGCCGCATCGCCAGCCGTTGGGCAATCTCGCCAAAGGCGGTGTCTTTGCCCGTGCGAACGATGACGGCGGTGCCGATTCCCGTCTGCACCGCAGTCCCCAGGAAAACGCTGTTGCTGGCGTCGGCAATGCCGTGTTGCCCCTCTGGAAGATCGTTCGCCGCCTTGTCCACGGGCAAAGACTCCCCCGTCAGCGCGGACTCGCGCACGCGCAGGTCCTTGGTGTCCAATAAACGGCCGTCGGCCGGCGCCAGGTCCCCGGCATTCAGCCGGACGACATCCCCGGGGACCAGCCCTGCGATCGGCAACTCCTGTTCGTGTCCGTCACGCAAAACCGCGGCGGTTCTGGCCACCTGCTTCCGAATGTCCTCCACCGCATGTCGGGCCTGAAACTCCACGTAGAAGTTTACGATCACGCTCAGCAGGACTATCGCGATGATGATCGAGCCACCGACCGGATCGCCCAACACAATCGAGATCACGCTGGCCGCCAGGAGAATCAGAACCAGGGGATTCGCAAAAAAGCTCAGAAAACCGATCAGGGCGGCGAAGCGAGACTCCCCTGCCAGGCTGTTCGGCCCATGCAGGCTCAGCCGCTGTTTCGCCTCGCCGCTACTCAGTCCGGCTGGAGTTGCCTGGAGCAGGTCAAGCAGGGCCCCCTGGGGCATATCCCAAAAGCGGTCCAGCGCCTTGTCTGGTTTACTCATGCGCAGCTTCTCCCGTGAATCCCGCCGCAGGAGTGTTGGGGCGGCCTCGGGCTGGATTGCACGGCTGATGCCAAGTCCTGGACACTCGGATCTTACGTCTCCCGGCGGACTTGGCCGCCATCCTCACGGCCCGGAAGCATCGACGAAGTGAAGTTTGCGCGGACCGATCGCCGCTACCGGAAGTTTGACCGGCAGCGATTGCCGCGTTCCGTGCAGATTGTGCACCTCGGCCCAGCGGAACTCCACGGTCCGGTAGTGCGCCGGTGCCCCGCAGTCCCCGCGCTGCTCAACTCGCCGCTTTGGACCCCCACGTGCTCCATACGTCGCGAAGGAGCAAAAAAAGATGCTTTGGACAATCTGTGTCATTCTGCTGGTGTTGTGGGCTTTGGGAATGGCCACATCCTATACGGCTTCCGGACTGATTCACATCCTGTTGGTCGTTGCGTTGGTAATAATGGTAATCCGCCTGTTTCAGGGACGCCGGATCGCTGGCTAGCGCGGATTAGATCGAAGCTGCCCGTGAACGGCCAGCGGATTGCTAAATAGTTTAGAAAAGGTGACAAAGTGCCCCTAATCAACATCGTCATTGCGCTGATCGTGGTCGGCGTCGGGTTGTGGCTGATCAATAACTTTATCCCCATGGCTTCCAGCATCAAGACAATCCTGAATATTGTGGTTGTCGTTGCGGTCGCCGTTTGGGTCCTGCAGGCGGTAGGGTTGTGGACCCGCGTATCCAGTTATAAGTTTTGAGCTTGAATTCATTGCCGTTTGCATCGCGGTGGGGCTGGATTTCATCCTGCGGACCAGCTTTCAGCGGGTCCAGCCGGCAGGACCGGCCTCGCCGCTTGCGCTTGGCAGCCCCAATCCTTGGGGAACGACTCTACCAATCTCTAACTCAAGTACACTGACTAATCGGCCCCGGAGAAAGTTGACCATGAGTCTGCACATCGAGGAGCGGGAGAGCAAAGGCATCGTCATTCTTGACCTGAAGGGTCCCATCACGTTAGGCAATGGAGACTTGGAGCTCCGCGACAGACTCCCTTCCCTGCATCAGTCCGGCAAGGTCAATATCGTCCTGAATCTCAAAGACGTCAGTGACATTGACAGCTCGGGACTGGGGGCATTGGTGTTTGGACTCGCCCGCCTGCGAAAGGCTGGTGGAAGGCTGGCGCTGGTGAACCTCAACCGGCCGCATGTGGAGCTCCTCTTGTTGACCAGGCTGGCCATCGCCTTTGAGCTCTTCGATAATGAACAGGAAGCCGTGAACAGCTTCTTCCCGGGTCGAGCGTCGAAGCGCTTCGACCTCCTCGACTTCGTTCACTACAAGGACGATCCTAACTCAACTTACGGCGCAGGTTCGGCCGTGCCTTGCTAGAATATAAATTGATGCCTCGACCGCACGCGGTTTCGCGCCGGATCCTCATCGTCGATGACGATGAGCGCCAGCGTACCGCCTTGGCTGCCATGCTTTCCGATGGGGACTTTGACATCGAGCTCGCGGCCGACGGGCAGGAAGCCCTGGAACGGCTCGCTGCCTTCAACGCAGACGTCATTGTCGCGGATCTGGTCATGCCGCGCATGGACGGCTTCGAATTGCTCCGCCGCCTGAAGGAACAGGGCGACCTCACGCCGGCGATCGCGCTCACCGGTTTCGGCAGTATCGAGAAGGCGCTTTCTGCCGTCCATGACCTCAAGGCCTTCTGGTTCCTGGAGAAGCCCGTGGAACCGCGTGCCTTCAAGACTCTTCTGGAACGCGCCATTCACTACAAAAGAAGTCTGCAGAAAACCGATGCGCTGAAGCGCGAACTCAGCCTTCGTGGCGTGCTCGGAAACCTCGTGGGAACCTCCCCGGCGATGCAGCGGATCTTCTCGCTCATCAGACAGGTGGCGCCCACTTCAGCGCCCGTATTGATCTGCGGTGAGAGTGGCACGGGGAAGGAGTTGGTTGCCCGCGAGATCCATAAGTGCAGCCAACGCAGTGATGGGCCGTTCGTCGCGATCAACGCAGCCGCCTTACCTGAGTCTCTGATTGAGAGTGAGTTATTCGGCCACGAAAAAGGCGCGTTTACCGGAGCCATGGAGCGTTCGGCCGGTTGCTTTGAGCAGGCTCACGGCGGCACGTTGCTTCTCGACGAAATCGGCGAGATGCCGCTCTCCACCCAGCCCAAGCTGCTGCGCGTTCTCGAGGACTTGCGCGTGCGGCGCCTTGGCGGCAAGCACGAAATCCCGGTAGACGCTCGGGTACTTGCCGCAACCAGCCAGGAACTCGGAACGCATTTGCGCGAGGAACTTTACTATCGGTTGAGTGTATTCCAGATCGTGGTTCCGCCGCTGCGGGAACATAGGGAAGATATCCCGCCGATCGCCGATGTCATGCTCCAGAATCTGAACCGGAAGCACGGCACGCGCGTAACCGGGGTCGATGCCGAAGTGCTGGATCTCCTGCATCGGTATGATTGGCCCGGTAATGTGCGGGAGCTCCGCAATGTGCTGGAGCGAGCCACCATCGTGGCAGGCGAGGGTTTGATCCGGCTAACGCACCTTCCTTCTCCTGGTCTTGGTGTCAGCGGCGGCCCCCATGTCCGGCAATCGACGGTCAGTGAGCCTCCGGCAATTCTCAAGCCTGGCCGGCCACTCGTCAAGATCGAGGAGGATTACATCAAAATCACCCTCGAGCACGTGCGCGGCAATCGCAAACTCGCCGCCGACATGTTAGGAATTAGCCTGCGGACGCTGCAGAACCGCATCGCCTCACTGCGCGAAGAGGCGAAGGCGACAACTCCCGGCTCCTGAATCCGGGATGCCACTAGTTGTGGGGCGGCATTTCCTGGCTGCAGCCGCTTTCAGGCCGCCTTTCAAGCCCCGCGCGAGCCCCCCGTTACCGCCCCGTCACCCTCTTCCGCGATGTCCTTGCCGTGGCCCCCACCACCTCCACCGTGGCCCCCGCCCAATCCTCGCTCCCCATCGGCAATCGAACCCGGTACACCCCCACCCGCGCCGGGTCTACCGACAGCCTTTCCACCCGCACCCTCTTCCCGCCGATCTCCACCGCGAACGGCGCCCTCGCCCGTTCCCCATCCATCGCTCCAACGCCCGTCACTTCCAGCACCAGGCTCCGCGCCGGCCCTTCCCCTTCTAACGACGCGCTCTGCACCACCGGCCACGATTGCGCCACCAGCACCTGCTCCGGCGCCGAAAGGTAGCTCCCGTTCGCCACCACCAGCGGAAGGCTCGTGTTCACCGAAATATTCCCCGGCACCAGCGCCACAATCCCGCCCGGCGCCACCGATTGCAGCAGCAGCGGCACCCCGCCCACCGACACCGTCGTGTTCCCCACTTGGGGCTGCGGTACCCCGCTCACCTGTACCGCGCTGTCCGCCAGCCGCGTCCCGCTGATCTGGATCCAACTTCCCGGCGCCAACGCCAGTTGCGGCTGCCCGTCCAGTGTCGTGATCGCACCCGCCACGCTCAGTACCGGCGCATGGATGCTGTTCTGCACGAAGCCGCTCAACTGCGGCGGCCCCTGGCTGCTGGCGATGGTCTGCGCGGTGTCCGTGGCCACCACATTGACGGACGTATAGCCCTGGCCCCCTCTCGGCACCCAAGTCGCCCGCCAGCGACCGTCGCCCAACGACAGCAGATTGAGCGGCCGGTCGCCCGTGCTGAACGTACTTCCGGTCGTCCCCGACGTCACTGCGTTCCCGCAATCGTCCACCACGACGATCTCGGTGCTGGCGGCCGCCCCCTGCGCCACCGAGAAATTCTGCTCCAGCGACGCGAACAGCGGCAGATACTGGCTGGGCACGCAAACCGGGGCGGCTGCCCGGGGAGACGCGAAAGTCGCAGCCGAGGCCCCCGTACTTGCCGGCGTGACCACCAGCAGTACGGCCACCGCACGGATGATGTTGCCCGGAAAATTGACCGAGATCGTTCCGCGATACCCGTTCATGTTCGGACTAAGACCCGCCGGCGAAACGCTTACAGCTATGGTTTTGAATAGATCGCCGCCGTTCGAGGCGTCCTTGAACTGCAGCCATTGCGGTATGTCGGCCGGACTGGAGGGATCCAGTAGGACCGAGGCGTTGTATTGCGTCTGGCCGCTGGGATTGAGCAACTGTACAGGCTGAGGCGCTGGGGCGGCCCCGCCCGCAGTTGCCACGAAGGCCAATCCGGTCGGCACCGTCACCGGTCCCAAATCGCTCGCCCTCACTACCTGCAGCACAACATTGATGGATAGTGGGCTGTCGTCGACATCCGGTGACTGCACCTGGATGTGCCCGGAGTATTCGCCGCTAGCCAGAGAAGCTACGTTGACCCCAACGCTCATGGAAGGGTTTTGCCGGCTTCCCGCGATCGCCTGTCCGGACGCCGGAGTCACAGTAAGCCAGTTCCCATCCGACTGCGCATTCGCCGTAAAATTCACCGTGCCCTGCCCCGTCGCCAGGATCTTAACGTCCTGGGAAAGAAGCCCGAAATTCGGAGGCGCCACTCTGAACGTCAGCGCGGTTTGGGTTAACACCAGCGCTGCCGCCTTCGTGCCAATCGCAAACGCCACAGGGATCACGATTTGACTGCTCGGGCCATCAATGGTGACCGTTCCGGAATAGGTGCCGGTCGCGAGCCCCGCCGGATCGGTGGTCACCACGATAGTGGCCGGCTGGTCGGCGCTCGCCCCCCCGCTGGCAAGCGAGACTCTCAGCCAACTCCCGCTAGCGGTTGCTGTCTGCACGCTGAAGTTCAGCAAATTTGGCCCTGTTCCGGCAACCGTAACCTGGAATTGTTGCGGCGGCGAGTTCAAGGCTGCGGAAGGTGTGATCTGCGTGGTGTCCGTGGTCAGTGTGTAAGTGATTTGCGGTGTGACTGTCAATTGCACTGGCACGGACACGGGAGTGGCGTTCGAGTCCGTAGGCGCAACCTCGATCGAACCACTATAGGTTCCGGCAGCCAGTCCCCCGGGCAGCACCGAAACCTGCAACGGGGTATTCGTCCGGCCGGTTCGTGGGCTCACCTTGAACCACGTTGGAGTGCCGGCACCCACGGCCGTCGCCAGGAAATTCACCGCGTCGCCGGAACTGCCGATGTTCAGCGTCTGGGGGCCTGGAGCAGTACTATTGATCTGAAACTGGAATTGTAATCCCGTGGGCGTCGCCAGCAAACTCGTGACTGCCGCGGGAGCCGTCACCGTCAGTCCTACTGGAATTTGGAAGGTTCCTCCATTGGCATCCGGGGCCGTGACCGTGACCATGCCGCTGTACGGCCCGGGCGAGAGATTCCCCTGCTTGACGCTGATCGTCAGATTCGCGTCCGTCGCCCCGCTCGCCGGGTCCGCCGACAGCCACGGCCCTCCCGAAGTCGTCGAAGGCGTTGTGGTGAATGGGACCGACCCACCCGATGCCGTCACTGTCACCACCTGCGGAATGGCGGTACTGGGGCCCGATTCCGCAGTAAAGGAGAGCGGCGTTACGGGCACCAGCAGCTTGGGCGCCGGCACCGTGAAGGTCACATTCACCGGCACCGGCACAACAGTCGCTCCTACCGCAAATTGGACGCTGCCTGTATAGGTACCCGGAGTCGTCAGCTTCGACGGATCGATCGTGACGGTCACGGTCAACGGCGTCGTACCGGACGTCGGGCTCGCCGCGAGCCAACCGCCCCCGCTCGTCGAAACGGCAAATGCCAGCGGATCCCCCGTGCTCGTCACCGCCAAAGCGGCCGTGGCCGGCGAAGCGCCCGATTGGACGTTGAACGAAAGAGCAGCCGGCGCCGCCTGAAGGGTCGACACCACGGGTGACACTACAGTTCCCGTGATGCTCGCAACTGGGGCGGTGATGATCGTACCCGTACCTAGAAGCTCAGAAGCATTAAACTGTATCGTGACTGTGCCGGTCCCAACCGGAACCCAGGCGCCACTAAAAGTGCCGCTTCCGGTTCCGGACAACTTGGGTGGTGGGTCGCCGTTTGAGAAGGAGGCAGTGACCGGGGCCGAGAGGCCGGACGCTGGTACGCCGCAATTGTCGGCGACACTCACCTGCAAGCTCACCGGTTGGCCCGCGGTTACTTTAAAGCCGCCTTCGAGCGAGGTGATTCGCGTGACTAAGGACGAGGGGGCGCAACTCGCCGCGCTGACTGTGAGCGTTACCTGCACACTCGCCACGTCGCCCGTATCGAACAAGACCGTTATGATTGCTTTGTGTACGCCGGGCGAGAACGAAGCACCGTTCACAATGACCGTCAACGTAGCGGGCGTGTTTCCGCTGTTGGGGCTCACTGACAACCAAAAATCCTCACCGTGTGTAATCGAAAATGCGTGAGCACCGCCGCCCCCGACCGTCAGCGTCTGCCCGGCCGGCTGGAAAGACCCTTTTGTATAAGTGAACGCCAGCGCCGTGGGCGCCACCGTCGGGGTACTCGTCCCACTCACCGTTACCGCCACCGTAGCACTACTCCCGCCGTGCGTGGCGTCACCGCTGTATCTGGCTTGAATCGAGTGGGTCCCTGCCGTTAGGCCGGAAGTGCTCAGAGTTGCTTCACCCCCGCTCAGCGCTGTCAAACCGAGCGTCGAAGTGCCGTCGGAAAAGGTCACCGTTCCGGTGGCGCCGCCGGGCCCGGCCGTCGCGACCGTCGCGGTCAAGGTCACCACTTGCCCCGTGGAGGATGGATTCGGAGACGCCGACAGGCTCATAGTCGTCGCCGTCGTGCTTGCCCCCGAGCCGCTGACCGCTATCGTCACGCCCTGCTGGCTGGCCACGCCGCCGATCGTGATCACGATTGGTACGGATCCGGGACCCACATTGGCAGGAACGGTAAGATTCACCTGCTCCTCGCCCACCGCACCCGGGGTTGGTCCCGCAAACGCAATGCTGGCAGGCTGCCCGTCGATCGTGGCCGAGGCAGCCTGGATATAATGCGAAACGCCCGAGGGCGGCACGCCCTCCACCCCCGCTGGGCTTGTTTCACCGCCCCCCGTTAGATATACGATCACGATTGAGCCTGTCGCCGCGGGCTTCGATGCGGAATTCAGCGTACCGTCCGCATACTGAATTGCCCCCTGCCCTGTTCCAATCTGATTGACCGTGAATATGACCGGCGCCGCCGCCGCAACCGTCACCGCGAATGGCGCGCTGGATGTGTTGCCCGCTTGCACAATAAGCTGTTGAGTAGTGTTGGCCGCTAAGCCATACGGCACTTGCGCCGTGATCTGCCCAAAATCGACATAGAACAGGGGCAACGGGCGCCCGCCCAGCGAAACGGAAACGCCAAGGATGTTAGTGGGCAACGGGAAGCTCTTGGAGAAATCGACCCCGGCTCCGAAATTCCTGCCAAATATGTCGATTTGTTCACCGGGAGCAAAAGGACCCGCAGCGAAGCTGGCGCTATTCACCACGGCATCGACGGATGGCGCCGTCTGAGGGAATGCCCCCTCGGGAAACACAAACAGAATGAAGCAGAAAAAAGTGGCGAACGTGAACTTGAGCCGCATCGAACCCTTCCTTGCGAATCAGTCAATTATGGAAAAACGTGCTAAGAAACACAAGCGCACGTTTCCCAATGCCTCGCAGGTTCTGGCGTTCTGGAATCACGGTCACAAGCTCTTTCCCCAATGCTTCCAGCCACTTGAGCTTCACCCCTTGGTCCGCCGGGTTACACTGAAATCAGAGGCCAATCCGTCCTGTGTCCATCTTTCCCTGGCACCCCGCTACCAAACGACCTGGGACACTGCTCGTCCTCCCCCTCTGCCTTCTCTCCGTCGCCCTCGCCGCCCCCCTGCCCCGCAATTATGCCGTCGAACACTACGACGTCAGCATCACGCCCGACCTCGCCGCCAAGCGTCTGACAGGCGAAGTCACCATCCGCTTCCATAGCCGCATCACCCGCCTCGACGCCCTGGAGCTGGATGCCGGCGCTCTCCAGATCTTGAGCGTCACGGACAACCAGGCGCCTCAGTGGTCCGAGCGCAAAGGCACTCTGCTCATCGTGGTCCTCACCAACCCCGTCCGCACTGGCGAGCATCGCAGCCTCACCATCCGCTATCAGGCAGGCCCCGCGAAAGGCTTGGTGTTCTTCCCCGACCAGGTCTACACCTCGTTCTTCACCAGCGACTGGATGGTCTCGAACGACCGTCCCGACGAGCCCGCCACCTTGCGCCTCCAGATCGCCGCGCCGCCCAATTTGAAGGTCGCCGCCACCGAACGCCTGGAGTCGCCCACGCCACCTTTCTTATACGCCTTCGCCGTGGGCGCCTTCGAAGAGTCCACCTCCGAGGTGAACGGAGTGAAACTGCGGGTCCTGGGCCACGCCTCCGTCTTCGAACCCACCAGCGCCGCGCTGCGCTTCCTCGCCGAGCGGAGCGGCCACGCCTACCCCGGGAATACCTATACTCAGGTCTTCGCGCACGGCAACGTCGAACAGGAAGCCGCCGGCATCACCCTGCTCCCGGAATCCTACGGAGCCGATCTCGCCGCGCATCCCGCCAACCTCTGGCTGCTGGCGCATGAACTCGCGCACCAGTGGTACGGCATCGGAATTCCCTGCAAGGACTGGTCCGATTTCTGGCTCAACGAAGGACTGTCCACCTTTCTCGCGGATGCATTTCTCGAACAGCGTTTCGGAAAGGCCCGCTACCAGCAGGAGATCGAGCGCTCCCGGACGATCTACGAAGCTCTCAAGGCCGACGGCAAGGACCGTCCTCTTTCTTACAACGATTGGGAGACCCCCCAGCAGGCCGGTGGACAAATCCCGTACCATAAGGGCGCATGGGTCCTGTCCCAACTGCGCCGCCAGCTCTCCGATGAGGTCTTCTGGCGCGGTCTGCGCCTCTATACCAGCGAGCATTGGGGCAAGCCCGTCACCAGCGAAGACTTCCAAAAGTCGATGGAAACCGCCGCCGGCAAAAGCCTGACCAAGTTCTTCGACCGCTGGGTCAAGTAGCAGTAGTAGTGTGGCGCAGACACTCGTGTCTGCCGCGTCGAGATTCGTCTCGACGCTTTTCGGAGTGTGTCACTCTTCCCCTGAGGATACCTAATGACTCAAACCGCCACCGTCCAAGGCAAAGTAACCCGCACATCAGGTGAGCCCTTGGCCAAAGCCGAAGTGACTCTGACCCGCCACGAACCTTTTAACCAACTGACTTACGCCACCACCTCCGCCGCCGACGGCCAGTTTCTCCTGGACAATATAGAGCCCGGCCAGTATCGCCTGGACGTCCTACGTAACGGCTACATCAAAGAGACCGCCGGCAACGACTGGTTCGGAGGCGCACCACTCCTGACCCTTGCCCCAGGGAGGCAACTCGAAGGCGTCGTCCTCCGATTGGCGCCCCAGGCCGCGATCTCCGGAAGGCTCACCGATGAGGACGGCGACGCGCTGGCGGACGCTCCCGTCACATTATTTCGAGAGATCGATGCGCCCGAAGGAAAAATCCGCAAGCTCGTCGGCGGCCAGGTCCGTTCCACCAACGATCTCGGCGACTTCCGCCTTCCGGGCCTCTTGCCCGGCAGGTATTTTCTCTGCGCCAACTGGAGTCCGGTCCCACCGCACCTCATGGGCCGCCGGATTCGAAGTGGGCCCCAGGATCGGGGCTCGCAAGATGCCTACCCGCCTTTGTATTTCCCTGGCGCCACGGATCCGGCTCAGGCCGCGCCCATCGACATCGCATCCGGCGAAGAGTTGCGCGGCTTTGACCTGCAACTGAAAAAGGTCCGCGGCTTTCGCGTTCGGGGCCGTGTGGAGTTGCCGGATGGCGCCGATCTGCGCGCCTTACACGTGAATCTGGTTCCACATCACCTGGACGCTCACGGGTGGATATTCAGCGGCGGCGGGGGCCGGGCCGGCGCATTTGATCGCACCGGCGGTGCTGACTTCGACATCGGCGGCGTGTTGCCCGGTTCCTACGATTTGATGGTGCATTGCAACCTGGCGCACGGGCAGCGCAGCGCTCACGTCCGTGTCGACGTAGTGGACCGGGACGTCGAGGGCCTCATCGTAACTTTCCCTTCAGGAGTGACCGTGGAGGGCACCGTGCGCGCCGTCGATGATTCCGCCGCGCTAGATCCCGCCAAAGTCCACGTCTCACTGCGTCCCGAGCAGCAGGACATGCAGGTCGGAGGCGGCCCCGCCGACCCGGCCGGTGTCTTTGCACTCCATGATGTTCGGCCCGGCCGCTATGAAGTGTCAGTCCACCTCTGGCCCGGAGACGGAGACGGGTACGTGAAGTCGGTGAGGTACCTGGATCGGGAAGTCATCGACGAATGGATCGAGATCGGCCCGGACGGCCCCGTCGGCAAGATGGAAGTGCTCATCGCGTTCGATGGCGGTGAGCTCAGCGGCATGGTGGAGGCTCCCAGTGGCGCCCCCATACCCGGCGCAGTAGTCCGCCTGCTGACCGATCCGCCGCGTTTCGACCAGCCCAAGGGCACGCAGACCGACCAGGACGGCCGCTTCTGGTTTCGCCAGATCCGTCCCGGTGACTACTGGGTATTCGCGCTGGCGTCTGTCGACCCAGGTGTCCCGTTGGAACAACGCTGGGAACAGCACGAAGGCTTCGCCCGCAAGGTAACCGTGTCCGCCAACAGTCAAGAGGATCTACGAGTCCGCCTCCCCTAGGTACCGATGAACCCGTGCCGAAGGCACCTTTGAAAGCACCAGTTGGTTCGAATCTGGTAGCGCCGGCGGTCTTGCCGCCGGTCCGCTCACCTGCGGCAAGACCGCCGGCGCTACCTCGAACCGTGCAAGTGACCGTTTTTGTTCCTATCCTTGCCCACCGCATAATCCGCGGACAGGGGACGTTTCCTCCGTCGGCCCCATCGCACTTCAAGCGCTATGATGGGACGACATCGATCGCGCGATCATTCCCAGTCCCCCCACCAGCAGCACCAGCATCACCAGGGTGTCGAAGAGCGTGGTGGACTGAAAATAGATGTGCATGTTGGCGATGACGCCCGCCAGGATGAAACAGGCGCCGCCAATGGTCAGCAGCCAGCCGATCATGCTCCGGCCGTTCCAGAACAGGAGGCCGATGCCGAACAACATCGGGATCAGCGTAACGCCGAACGTGCTGGGTCCGTAAAAGCCCCAGTACGAGCCCACCACGTTCACCCTCTGGGTCACCAGGTAGCCTCCGACGCAGAACATGATGAGGCCGAGCAGGAAATGGCCGAGGCCTCCCGGGGTGCCGCCCACGTCGGTCAAATTTCGGTCTGCCATGAGTTCGAGGATATCAGACCTTCAAGCCGCACCGGTGCGCGCCGGGCTTTTCCGCCCCCCTGCTTTACTCGTACCGCAGCGCCCTCAGCGGGCTTACACGCGACGCCCGCCGCGCCGGCAGATAGCCGGCTGCAATCGCCGTGGCCGTCAGCGCCATCACCGCTCCCAACACCACCACGGCGTCGTACGCCTTCACCCCGTAGAGTTGGCTCTGGGTCAGCCGCGACAATGCCAATGCCGCCGGAATCCCGGTCACCAAACCGATCCCCAGGATCCACAGTAACTCCCGCATCACCATCCGCCGGATCCTGCCTGGGGCCGCCCCCAGCGCCATCCGGATGCCGATCTCCCGCGTCCGGCGCGTGACGCTGTGGGCCATCACCCCGTACAGGCCAAGCATCGCCAGCAGCGTCGCCAGAACGGCAAAGGCCGCGGCAAGCTGCAGAACCAGCCGTTCCGACTGAATGTTCAACTTGATCTGGTCGTCCAGAGTGCGCAGGTTTTCGGCCGGCAAATCGTGGTCGATCGACGCCATCACGCGGCGGACCTGCGGGATCGTCTGGTCCGCGGGTAACGCTGAGCGAACGTAGAATCCCATCGAGTTGAGTTCTTTGTCCTGCCGCCACGGCGTGTAATACAGGTTGGGCGGCTCCTGTTTCACGCCAGAGTAATGGCTGTTCTTCACCACGCCGACGATCTCGATATCGGGAGCACCACCGCCACCGGAGAATCGGACTCCGATCGGATTGCGTCCCTCCAGCATGCTCTTCGCGAACTGCTGGTTCACGATCGCCACCTTCGGCGACGCCAGGTTGTCGCTAACGGTGAACTCGCGGCCCGCGATCAGCGGCGTGCCCATCTTGCCGAAATAACCGGGACCGATTTCGTTGAACATGGAATGCTGGTCGGAATTCCCGTCGCGCGGAGCCCCCTCGATGTGAACGTCGTTTCCCCAGTTGGATCCGGCAATCAAAGGCACCATGGATGCGGCCACTCCGCGTACTCCTGGGATGGCCGCCATCTCGGTCTCCACCCGTTCGAAAAGAGCCCGGGTCTGTTCCGCTTTGTAACCGTTCAGCGCGGGCGATATCTCGAAGCCCACTACATTCTCGGTGCGGATCCCCAGGTCCACATGCAGCAGGTTGACCAGGCTCTTCAGGAATAGCCCCGTGGGAATCAGCAACACGGCCGAAATCGTCACCTGTGCACAAACCAGCGACTTCCGCACGCGCGCCGTCCCGCGAGTGGAGGATGCCTGGCCGGATTCGTCCTTGAGCGTACCGCCCAGCGAAGCCCGGGCCGCTTCCCACGACGGGTAGAGTCCGAACAGGAGCCCGGTGGCGATGGAAACCCCTACGGCGAACAGCAGGACCGGCCACTCGAGCTGCGACGTCAAGGAGTAGGTGGGCGAGTCTCCCGAGACTTGGTACAAGAGCAGCTTGAGGGTCGCCGCGCCTAGGAGAATGCCGGCGACGCCCCCCGCGAATGCCAGCAGCAGCGCTTCCGTGAGCAGTTGCCACATCAGTTCGCCGCGCCTGGCCCCCATCGCCGCCCGAATCGCAAGCTCCTTCCGCCGCTGTGCCGACCGTGCCAGCAACAGGTTCGCTGCGTTGGCCATCGCGATCAGCAATACCAATGCCGTGGCGCACATCAGGATCAGCAGCGGCGTCCGGCTCTCATCCCGCATGCTGCTGTTCCCCTGTTGGCCGTCCCGCAGGGTGAGCTTGGACTGCCGAAAGCGCTTCAATTTCGGTTCCTTC
>OBLT010001211.1_pt1 | contig 16517 bp, 12 predicted proteins | sample 1518721 | NCBI WGS metagenome assembly OBLT01 (sample SAMEA3539307, study PRJEB22396) | soil metagenome | biome: tundra; feature: field; material: soil | place: USA | collected 2010-05 | depth 0.15 m | reverse complement strand
ACGACGCTCTTCCGATCTTAACTCGACCTTGTCTTCTTCGACCAGACTCTTGCCGACGGATTGGCCTTGCGCCTTGAGGAAGGTGTAGGCCATGCCGCCGCCGATAATGAGCGTGTCAACTTTGCTGAGCAGGTTCTGGATCACTCCGATCTTGTCGCTGACCTTGGCGCCGCCGAGGATGGCGACAAAGGGGCGCTCGGGGTTCTGCAGGACGCGGCCCAGATATTGCAACTCCTTTTCCATCAGCAGGCCGGCGGCGGATTTCTGCACAAATTTCGTGATGCCGACGGTGGAGGCGTGGGCACGATGGGCGGTGCCGAAGGCGTCGTTGATGTAGAACTCGGCGAGCTTAGCGAGTTGTTTGGAAAAGGTCTCGTCATTCTTTTCTTCTTCGGCGTGAAAGCGGAGGTTCTCCAGCAGCAGGGCCTGGCCTTTCTCCAGCTTCAGCGCCATCTCTTCCGCTTCCTCCCCAACGCATTCGGGACAGAAGCCGACGTTCTCGCCGCGCGACAGTTCTTTGTCCAGCAACATGCGCAGACGCTCCGCGACGGGCTTGAGGCTGAGCTTTGGGTTGGGCTTGCCCTTGGGACGTCCGAGATGGGAGGCGAGAATCAGGCGCGCGCCGTGACGCAGCGCGTACTCGATGCTGGGCAGGGTCTCGCGGATGCGCGTGTCGTCCATGACGCGGCCGTCGTCGAGCGGGACGTTGAAGTCGACACGCATGAAGATGCGGTGATCGTTGAGAGGTAGATCGCGGATAGAAAGTTTGGACATAGAAACCCCGTTGTCAGTCGTTGGTCGTCTGTCGTTCGGTAATTGTCAGTGGAGCTTCCGTCGCTCGGTATCCACGGTTCGCTATACGCCGCGTAGGTACGGCACTGGTGAACGGTAAAACAGCGAACCCGCGATCGACCAACGACTAACGACCAACGACCAACGACGAGTTTATTTATAGTCCTTTGGCTGCCATCAGGTTGATCAGGTCATGCACACGGCAGGAGTATCCCCACTCGTTGTCATACCACGAGATCACTTTGACGCAGTTGCCGCCGACTACCAGGGTCATGTGCGAGTCGACGATGGAGGAACGGGCATCTCCTTTGAAATCGGACGAGACCAGTTCGTTCTCCTCGAACCCCAGGTAGCCTTTCAGCGGTCCCGAATCGGAGGCTTCTTTCAGGGCGGCGTTGACCTCTTCTTTCGTGGTCTTTTTCTCTACCCAGACGACGAGGTCGACGACTGAGACGTTGGGCGTGGGGACGCGCATAGCGAAGCCGTCGAGTTTGCCGGCCAGATCGGGGATGACGAGCTTAACCGCCTTGGCGGCGCCGGTTGTGGTCGGGATCATATTGATCGCCGCCGCGCGCGCCCGCCGCAGATCCTTGTGCGGAAAGTCGAGGATCACCTGATCGTTCGTATAGGAGTGGATGGTGGTCATGGTGCCGCAGACGATCTTGAATTTGTCGTTGATGACCTTCGCGACCGGCGCCAGACAGTTCGTGGTGCAGGAAGCGTTGGAGATGATGTGGTGCTTGGCGGGATCATACTTCTCGTCATTGACGCCGAGCACGACGGTGAGATCCTCGTTCTTTGCGGGAGCGGAGATGATGACTTTCTTCACCGAGCCGCGCAGATGCTTCTTCGCTTCGTTCGCGTCGGTGAAGCGGCCGGTGGATTCGATGACTACCTGAGCTCCGACGGAATCCCAGGGCAGGGCGGCAGGATCTTTTTCCTTGAAAACTTTGATGACTTTGCCGTCGATCGAAATGCTATCGGCCCCGGCGGTAATCTTGTTCGGCAGGTTGCCGAGAATCGAGTCGTACTTGAGCAGGTGGGCCAGAGTCTTTGGATCGGTGAGATCGTTGACAGCGACGAAGTCGAGGTTCTTGTCCGCCAGCGCGGTGCGGAGAACGTTGCGTCCAATGCGTCCAAATCCATTAATGCCAACTTTTACGGGCATGGTGCCTCCAAAAGAAATTGCTTGTCGAAAGAAAAAATAAGCAGGGCCTCAAACAACCTCCGATGGTAACAGGGTAGAGGAGGGAGCGTAAATGTCATGCGGCCCTTTGGTGCTTGCCGAATGGTCCCCGAGTTGAAGTTGCCCATGGCAATCTTGGGTCTAGAGAGTTCTGGAACTTCCGAGTCGCCCGTTTTTGACCGGTTTGGTGCACGGTCGCATACAATAACGACCTATTGAGGATTGGGACAGGCAAGACGATATGAAGGAGAACGTTGAACGCTGGCAGAGCCGCATCGTCGATGGGCGATTTCCGTTACAGAGCTACCTCGGCGGCTCCGATCACAGTGCTGTCTACCTGACCGTTCTGCGCGGCGGCGCCGACGATTCCGATTCCAAAGAGGCCGCCATCAAGTTAATTTCCGCGGACGCGGCCGATGCAGAGGAGCAACTCCGGCGATGGAAGGCGGCCCGCAGTCTAAACCATCCGAATTTAATTCGCGTCTTCGAGGCCGGACGCTGTGAATTGGAGGGGACGGCGCTGCTTTACGTAGTGGAGGAGTATGCGGAGGAAAATCTTTCGCAGATTCTTCCGCAGCGGGCGCTGACGGCAGAGGAGACACGCGGGACTTTTCCGCCGGTGCTACGCGCTTTGCAATATCTGCATGACCAGGGACTGTTGCACGGTCACATCAAGCCATCAAATATTCTCGCCATTGGGGATCAGGTGAAGCTGTCGAGCGACGCGGTGTCGAGGGATGGGAGCGAGGGCGAGAAGATGACAAGCGCGTACGATCCTCCCGAAGGCGCGACCGGAGTGACTTCGAAGGCCGGCGACATTTGGCAGTTGGGCATGACCCTGGTCGAGGTGCTGACCCAGCACCTGCCGGCTTGGGACCGCGCGCGGCCGAGCGCTCCGGACTTACCGGTTTCGGTGGGCGAGCCATTCCGCGAAATCGCCCAGCACTGCCTGCAAGTCGAACCTGGAGACCGATGGACGGTGGCGCAGATTCTCAGCCGGATGGAAACAGACCGGCCAGCGCCGAAGCGAATGCAAGCTGAAAAAATTCCCGCTTCGCCGGCGATTCCGACTTCTCCGAAAACATCCGCAAAATGGCCCTACTTCGTGTTGTCGGCGGCAGTGCTTGCGATTGTGATCTTCCTGATCGCGAGACCGAAACCGTCGAACTCTCCTTCGGAGGTGCCATCGACACAAGCGCAGCAGGGTCCGACTGCCGGCAACACTCAACCGGGAACTTCACAGCCCGAGCGGGTCCCAGCACAGCCGAAGCCAAAGCCAAGGCCGGGCGCGGCAAATCCGGGAGAAACAACAACGGCAGAGGAAAAGGGGGCTGCAAATGCTGGCGGGAGCGAGGTCGTCCGCAGAGTTATGCCGGAAGTTTCGCCGGGCGCGCGGCGCACGATTCACGGCACCATCAAGGTTCGGGTAAAGGTGGAAGTCGATGCTGCGGGCAACGTGACGGAAGCAAAATTTGAATCTGCGGGGCCCAGTAAGTATTTTTCGCGGCTCGCACTGGAAGCGGCGCGGGAGTGGAAGTTTGCGCCAGCACAAGACGGCGAATCGGGCGTGCGGGAATGGAAGCTGCAGTTTGCCTTCAGCCGCGCGCGGACGGAAGCGTCTTTAGTGCGCCCAAAGCGCTAGGGGCGCTAAGTCCAAGGGTTGACAAGCGCTTTAAGCAAGGGGAAATCTGCAACGTTGCGGGTAACTAGCGTTAACTGATGAGTTTCTGCTGTTGCTGCCAGGAAGGCGTCCATGGCGCCCATCCGACGTCCCGCAGCCTCGCTGCGTGAAACGGTCTGGCCCCAAGCTTCCGCGACGTCGGCGTCGACAGGCAGAATCCTGCTCTCAAACCGCATGGGCAATTCATGTTGAACCCACTGTTCAAGGCGGCTTCGACGGTGGCCCGCCACCAGGCGTTTCACTCCGTAGTACAACTCCGCTAACGAGACAACGCTGATGAAAATCCGATCTTCGTCGACCGACCCCATCCAACCGACGAAACCGGGATTGGGTCGCGGCTTGACCCATTCCGAGACCGCGTTTGTATCCAGAAGAAAACTCATGATTAAGAGATCACAGATCGATCTTGCGGGGTGGATCCTTGCGCCGGCGGATCTTCAGACCCGATTCTCGCAGGGGAGATTCCGCAAAGAATTCCACCAGGTTTCCGACACGCTTGGTCTTCCGCTGCCATTCCTCCGCGCCAACCACCACGGCGGCCGTGTGTCCGTTCCGCGTAATAGTCTGCGGCCCGTCCGACATTGCGCGCTGGATAATTTCACTGAATTTTGCTTTGGCTTGGGCGACGGTCCAGATCTGTGAACTCATAACGACCCCTCTACTCTTCAATGGGTCACCATAGTCATTATAGTCATAAATCGACTCGCGCCGCAAGGCGGAGGTTTATGCCGGGGTGATTTCGATGTAGGTATCGGTGTTGCGCCACAAGAAGGGAAGGCGGGCGAGCCAGTATTTTGTCCGGATTGCCTGGCGTACGCGGAAACCTTCTTCGGGCCGCATGATTCGCGCCGTAGCAGTAGATTCCGGGCCGGTAATTTTTCCGCGGATGGTGCAAGGCGCGATCTTCACTTGCGGGTTGCTGCGGATGCGTTTTACCTTTCCCAATTTACTGTTGGTCATGAAGTAAAGCTTGTCGTCGTATTCGGCAAACCAGATGGGCGTGTACACCGGCACGCCACTCTTCCGGAAGGTCGCGAGGCTGATGTAATGCTGCCCGCGGATTTCGGCGGGGATCGATGCCGCGCGGCTGTTATCAACAGTTTTGGAGACGGGCTGCGTAACGGGCGCTACTCGGCCTCCGCCGTACATCTCACGTCGCGCCTGTTCGCATGCTTGTTCCGGATCGCGTCCGGTGACTTGTTTGTACCAGGCGGGATGGAAGGTCCATGCCCAGGCGTCGCTCACCGCCCCGCGAATCATTCCCTGAAATGTGCCAGGCTCTCCGATCGTGCTCAGGTAAATGTGGATGAAGATGCCGCCCAGCATGATGACGGCGGAGAGGTCGTGCAGGACATAACTGATGGCAACGGTGATTCTTCCGAATGTGCTGGCGCCGGCCCACAGAATGATTCCGGTGATGAGGAATACGACGGAGCCGCAGACGATCTCCCAGAATTGAAGTTTTTGTCCGGCGTTGAAGAAGCCGGTGTCGGGCGGATCCATCTTCTCTTCGCCGCTGGTGATCTCCTTGATCTTTCGCATCCAGCGGGAATCGGCGGCGTTCCAGAGCATGGGCTCGAACCAGTTCAGGGCCTGGAGTGCGAAGAAGAAGACAAAGGCCACTCCGAAATAGGGGTGCATGATGCGGCTGAGTTGTCCGCCGCCGAAGATGGGAGTGAACCAGCGAAACAGCCACGGCAGATAAATGCCGAAACCGGTGAAGAGCGCGAGAAAGAAAAACAGCGCCACCGACCAGTGGAGTACGCGCGTGTACACGGGATGGCGCAGTAGTTCTCCACGATAAACGGTGGTCTTGCCCATCGATTCGAAATTATCGCGCGCCCGGTTGTCGAAGCGTTCCACCGCGCCAGGTGTTGATACGGGCATCAGACTTCCTCCTTCTGCGGAGGTTCCGGTTGCGGCAGGCGCGGGCCGTGAGTCACGTGATGCAGGAGAACGCCGAGCAGGCCGAACAGTGCGAAGGTGCCGAGCACGGGTTTGAACAGCCACTTCCAGACCGTGTAGCTCCACGGGATTTGCGGATTGCTTGGCAAATTTCCGTAGCGTTCGGGATCGGTGGCGTCGTGCAGCACGTAGATCACATGCGTTCCGCCGACCGATTGCGGATCGTAGACGCCGGCATTTTGCCAGCCAAAATTGTTGCGCAGTTGTTTGGCGCGCTCCTCGGCGATGAACTTCATGTCGTCTTTGGTGCCAAACTTCAGGCAGCCGGTCGGGCACGCCTTGATGCACGCCGGTTCCAGACCCTCGCCGACGCGGTCCGAGCAAAGAGTGCATTTGTAGACGCGCTTGGTCGCGGGATTGAAACGCGGAATATTGAAGGGACATCCGGAGACGCAGAACTCGCAGCCGATGCAGTTTTCCTGATTGAAGTCGACGATGCCATTGGCATATTTCACGATGGCGCCGTCGGCGGGGCAGGCGGCGAGGCAGCCGGGGTCGGCGCAGTGCATGCACTGGTCCTTGCGCATGAGCCACTGGATGGTGCCATCGGGATTCTGGTGCTCGTTGAACTTGATGAGGTTCCAGAAGTTCCAGCGCGTCTCTGGCATCGTCTGGTAGGTGTTGTCGAAGGTGGTCAGGCTGAACGGCAAGTCGTTCCACTCGGCGCATGCCACTTCGCAGGCCTTGCAGCCGATGCAGGTGGTGGTGTCGACCAGTTTGCAGACTTCGAGGTCGCGCTGCATGCCAAGGCCGGGCGAGGGAGTGGAATGGCCCGAGATCATTTCGGCTTGTAATGCCTTGCGGTCTGCCATCTTCCATCCTCGTTGCGGCGGGCGCGGACGCCCGCCGGACAGCCGCCGAGACGACGGCGCTACTTCTAGACTTTCTCGATCTTCACCAGGAAGCCTTTGAATTCCGGTGTAAACGCGTTTGGATCAATGACCGTCGGCGTCAACTGATTTGCCAGGGTCTTATCGGTCCTGCCTTCATCTTCTGCAATGCCTCGGAAGCCCCAGTGAATGGGGATGCCGATCTGGAACGTCTCTTTGCCGTCGATCTTCATGGGCCGGATGCGGCGCGTGACCATGGCTTTCGCGATGTAGTAAGCGCGCGCGCTGGTGACTTTTACTTTTTCGCCGCCGCGAATGCCCATGCGGTCGGCCAGTTCAGCAGGAACTTCGATGAACGGTTCCGGCACCAGTTGCACGTTCATCGGATTATTCTTTGTCCAGTAGTGATAGTGCTCGGTCAGGCGATAGGTGGTGCAGATGATGTTGAATTCTCCACCGGTTTTTGCGTACTTGTCCTGATCGGTCTTGTATGACTTCGCGATCGGATTGCTGGACTGAGTCGGATGCAGCGGGTTCACCAGCGGACTTTCGAAGGGCTCGTAGTGTTCGGGGAACGGTCCATCGGCCATCCCTCCGAGAGGTACGAACAAACGCCCAATGCCCTCGGGAATCATGATGAATGGGCCCATGTGATCTTTGGGTGGGGAGTCCGCTTTGAAATCGGGAACGTCAACGCCCACCCAGCTTTGCTTGGCTTCGTCCCACCAAACCTGGCGTCGCGCGGGGTCCCAGGGCTTGCCATCGCCATCGCAGGAGGCGCGATTATAGAGAACGCGGCGATTCGCCGGCCACGACCACGCCCAGTTGGGATAGATGCCAAGGCCAGACGGGTCTTCCGTGCCGCGCCGCTGAATCATGGCGCCCGCTTCGGTCCATGATCCGCAATAGAGCCAGTTTCCGGCGAGGGTCGTGCCGTCGTCTTTCAACCACGCGAACCCCGGAAGTTGCTGGCCGGCTTTGATCGTGATGTTCGTCTTCGGGTCGGTGAGATCGGCCAGCGCCTTCCCGTTGATTTCTTTCGCGACCTCGCTGAGGGATGGATTGTACGGGTTCGTGTACGCGAACGACGCGTTTAGAACGGGATCGGGGAACTTGCCCCCTTCCTTCTTATAGAGGTCGCGTACTTTCAGAAATATCGTTGCCAGGATTTCCTGATCGAGACGCGCTTGTCCAGGCGGAGGTACCGCTACATTTTTCCATTGCAGCCAGCGCGCAGAGTTCACGAAGGTCCCGTCTTTTTCCGCGAAGCCCGCGCCGGGCAGGCGATACACGGTGGTGTTGATCTTCTTCTGGTCGTCGGCAGTAATTCCCGGAGCTCTCCAGAACTCGCTGGTCTCATCCGGATAGATTTCGCAAACCACGAGCCAGTCGGCCTTTTTGAGAGCCTCGATGTTTTTGTTCGAATCGGGGCCGATCATCACCCCGTTCATGCCAAAGGCGAAGATGCCTTTGATCTTGCCCTCGTACATGTCGTTCCAGATATTTACCCAGGAATAGTTGCGGTCGATCTTCGGCAGATAGTGAAAGGCCCAGTCGTTTTCTTTTGTCGCCGCGGGACCGTACAAAGCTTTCAGCAGCGAGACGGTAAACTTTGGCGTGTTGGACCAGTAGTTGAACGAATCCCACGGATCCGGCTTCGATAGGGGCGGCGTCGAGCGCTTCAGATAGGTCGCTAGATCGACATCGGCGGGATTCGGCATCTTCAAATAGCCGGGCAAAATGTCGAAGATCCCCGCCATATCGGTGGCGCCCTGAATGTTGGAGTGGCCGCGCAGTGCGTTGACTCCGCCGCCGGCGCGTCCAATGTTGCCCAAAAGAAGTTGTACGATGCAGGCGGTGCGGATGATTTGAGTCCCGAAACTATGTTGCGTCCAACCGACCGCGTAAATAATGGTGGCGACTTTCTTCATGTCGCCATCCTTGCGCACCGAGGTGAACAGATCGGCGGCTTTCAGGAACTGGTCTTGCGGAATGCCGGTGATGCGCTCGACCATTTCCGGCGTATAGCGCTCGTATTGCTTCTTCAGCAGTTGAAACACGCAACGCGGATGCTGGAGCGATAGATCGAAGGCAATTTTTTCCGGAAGCGGGGCTGCTACTCCTGCCCCTGCCCCAACCGGCCCGCCGCCCTGGTGGCCCGGTCCGAGACCGGTATCGCTTGTCTTTTGTTGCGAACCTGATCCCTGGCCCGTCGAGTGTGGGCCGGACTGGCCGGAGGCGGAGCTGCCCGAACCTGCGCCCGGGTTTGCTGAAGAAGAGTGCGGTAGGGCCGGCGAATTGGGATCGGTTACCGCCGCGACTACCGGTTTGCCGGTTAGATTCCCACCTTCTTCATAGTTCCACGTCGACTTGTCATACGCCAGTTTATCGGAGTCGAATCCGGAGAAGAGCCCATCCACCGGCAACTGGAAGCCGTCCTTAATAACGAAGGCGGCATTGGTGTAGTTGACGAGGTAGTCTTTGGCGATGCGGTTGTTCGTAACGGCGTAATTGATCAGGCCGCCGAGAAATGCGATGTCGGCGCCGGCGCGGATTTGTACGTACATGTCCGCATTCGCGGCGGTGCGGGTCAGGCGCGGATCGACCACGATCGTCTTCGCGTTGCGGTGAATTTTGGCTTCAATCGCCCACTTGAAGCCGCAGGGGTGGTTCTCGGCGGGATTGCCGCCCATGATCAACATCATGTCTGTGTTCTTGATGTCGATCCAGCCATTGGTCATTGCGCCGCGTCCGAAGGTGGGCCCCAAACTGGAGACCGTGGGGCCGTGTCAAACGCGGGCCTGGTTTTCCAGGTAGCAGACCCCCAGGCTGCGCATACTTTTTACGGCGAGGTAATTGAATTCGTTGGTATCGGTGCAGCCGCCGGTGAAGGCCATGCCTTCGCAGCGGTTCACGGTGCGGCCCTGCGCATCGGTTTCGAGGAAGGTGTCGTCGCGCGTTTTTTTCACGCGCTGCGCAATCTCGGTGTAGGCCTGATCCCAGGAAATATCTTCCCAGTCGGTGGCTCCGGGACGCCGCACTTGCGGCTTCAGCAGGCGCCGGTCGTTGAGGATGTCCTGTTCGAGCGACGATCCCTTGGGGCAGAGCGTGCCGCGGTTGATGGGATGGTCGGGATCGCCCTCGACGTGGACGACCTGGGAAATCGCGTTCTTGGCCTTGTCGCCCAAGGTGTAGATGATCACGCCACAACTGACGGCACAATAAGGACAGGTGCTGCGCGTCTCGCTGGCTCGGGAAATCTTGAGGGATTGAGTCTGAGCGTAAACCGGAGTCAGATCAAAGCCGAGGGCGGAGAAACCGGCTCCGCCGAGGACGGTGCCTTTGAGAAAAGTCCTGCGAGAGAACTCCATCTTGTTGGCCCCCGTGCTGCACCTTCCAGAAAGTTACGAAGGTGAATGTTGCGGACGCAAACGACGGCGTCCAACTTGTACCGCTCTAATCCGGAAAACTATACCCCCGATCGGACTGGGGCGTCAATCAGGGAAACTGCCGGGAGAACCCGGATGGCCGGTTCCGCTCCCGCACCGCGTGCAAGACCGCTAGTTGCCAGTGTCTCGATGTTACCAATCGATCCGCTTGATTCCGCCAACAAGATCGAAATGGCGGTCTCGGCTTAAAAGGGAGAGAGAATGCTGCCGGCAAAGCGCGGCAATCCAAACGTCGTTGGAAGGAATTGGAGTTCCGGCTCGCTTGAGTTCGGATCGAAGAGTTGCGTAGGAGAGGGCCGTCTCTTCATCCAGGTCGAGTACGCGGTAGTTGCGAATCGATTCTGTCAGCCATCGTTCGTAGCGTTGGCGATGGCGTGATTGCTGAATTCCATATCGGTATTCGCCCAACACAATCACCGGAACGGCGATCTCAGCTGCCTTGCGCAGGATCGGCTCCAGTGCAGCATCGCCATCTGCGACGGCTGAGAGTCCATTGGTATCCAGGATCACTGTTGGCCGATTACTCACGATCCTCGGTCTCGATCTGGTCGAACTCTTCTTCAATGATCCGGTTAATTCTCGCGGTTTCCTTGTGCAGGTGACGGAGTTTGCCGAACGTCTTCATCCAGGGCTTGTTGTCTCTATTGCTTTGGGCGCGTAGTTGGTCCGCCAGCGCCTCCGAGACCAGCGCTCGAAAGGGAATTCCGCGTTCGGCTGCCGCTGTCTTGGCGCGACGAAAGATAGCGTCGGGAATTTCCAGCGTGGTCTTCATGAAAGTTATGCTCCCATATTTATGGGAGTGAGTCAACCGGCGTGGAGCGATTGCCGCCCTTCGCCACGCGCTCCACCGACGCAGACCCTGCCGGTCGGACTGGGGCGTCAATCGGTAAACCCTTGGGTGGGGGTCCTCTGTGAAGGTGTCGGCTGGTCAAGGCTTCTTTGGGCGGACTGCTTGGCCTTTCTCCTTCATTTGATGGATCGCGTTTCGGAGGGATGCTCCAATAGACTTGAACGAAGACTGCGCATTCGCATTTTCGCCACGGTCAACGATTGCTTTTCAGCCAGCTCATCTCCCGTGATTTCGAATTCTTTCTCGTACTCCGCCTGCGCTTGCGCAAGCAATCCTTCTCGCTGGAACAACACTCCCAGGGCCCAATGCAGCTCCGGGAATCGGGGATCACTCTCTTGCACGCGCTGCAGGAGTTGTTGCCCAGATTCCAGCTTTCCCAAGCTGATTTCAACGTTCGCTAGGGACACAAGTGCACCATTCTTCTTCCTGGTGTCCAATCCCGGGTTTTGCAGCATCTGATTGAGGACTGCCTCCGACTCTAGGTATTGTTTCTCGGCGACCAATCCGCGTGCCAAAAACAAGGAGACCTTGGGATTCTCCGGAGAGATCTGATGCGCCTTGCGGAAGAGATCAAGTGCCAAATCAGTATTTCCTTGATCCATGTATTCGTTTCCCAGTAGTCCGTACGCCAGCCCGTCGGACGGGTTGATTTCGATTAGCCGCCGATAAAACGCAAAGTTGTCATGATAAAACTTTTGCTGCGCAAACGTTACGGCTGACAGCGCCGCCAGTACGACGCCCATAGCAGCCACTACGGCCAGCTTGGCAGGCTTGGGCATCGACCATAGTTTTGCGACCAGCATGCCCACCATGAGGCAAAGCCCGACTGACGCCAAATAGAGGTAGCGGTCGTGCGTCATGTCTCCCTGAGTGTAGATCCGTACCACGGCGAGCGCGGGGAGGATCGGCGCCACCAGCAGGGCTGCCGCCAACCCGAGAACCGGGCTGTAGCGGAATGCAAACCAGCTTACGATGGCCACCCCTGCCGCGATAGCCACCAACTCCAGCGAGAAACTTGCCGTTGGCGACGCCGTCAGCGGGTTCATGTAGCTACCGCTCAATCCCAACGGTATGATCAATTTTTTCAAATAAAAGAGCATGACGGACGGACCGCTGAAGATGACCTCCGCCCAGCTGTGTTCGCCCGCCTCCGTTCCCACTTGGTGCATTGCGAACCACCGTGCGAGCACATAGATCCCGGTCGCCGCAACGTACGGACTGCCAGCCAACCAAAGCCGCCGGGCCAGTCCGCCGTTGACTTGGCCCCGTAATCGCACCCAGGCAATGACAATCAGGATCAGCACGAAAGCGATTCCGGTTTCCTTGGCAAACAATCCCGCGCCGTACAAGGCTGCACTGGCCCACACCTGTGGTCGCTCCGCAGCTGTGTTGTCGCCCAGCAGCACCAGAATGGAGCCCAGCGTGAAAAGCGTAAACAGCAACTCACAACTGGCGGAAACCCAGGTGACCGCATCAACGTGAATTGGGTGTACGGCAAAGACCGCTGCCGCCACGCCTGCGCCGATGTCACTCCCCGTCAGCCTCCGGCACAGCCGGAACACCAGATATGTGGCGGCGACATGCAACAGAACACTCGAGAGATGCCAAACCCAAGGCGAGAGGCCGCCGACCGTGTGCACGAGCAACATCCAGATGGAGAACAACGGACGATAAAAGAGCACGCTCCAATGCGGTCCAAACTGACTCCACAAATGCGAGCCTAGAAGTCGGGGGAAGTATTGCCACGATTGCACCTGCGGGTTGTTGACGATCTGCGGAAGGTCGTCGCGAATGAAGCCGCAAAACAACGAGCGCAAGTAAATGGCCAGCGCTAAACCGCAAACAACCAGCGGAACTCGGGACTGGTGCAATCGCTCGCGCCAACTCTGGCGCGGCGGTGTGCTCCTCAGCCGTTCGGTCTTGCTCCTCTTCTTCATTCAATCCTGTGGACGCATCGCAGAATAAAAGACGGGGCCTGAGCGTGCAACGGAAGCCGCGACAGGGGAGGTATCTAGAATTAATGAATCGCTCCGGGTTGTCAAGATGCATCTGGGATAGGAGACAGAGCGGGCTGGCTGGGGCCTATTGTCGCCACCTGTCTACTCCCTGTTTCTGCCTGAATCTGCAGCATAACTACCGGTTTCAAGCTGTGATATCTCCGCAGACGCGGAACAGTAACCATATCCAAGAACAATCCTTTACAGTTACTTTCTGCCCGGCGCTTCAAGTATGCAAGTTGTTTCACACTATCGCGATGAGTGGAAGTAGGTGTATAGTCGATTTCGGTATTTTGGAAAAGAGCGATTCCGATTGAGTGAATGTTTCCGGCGTTTCGCAGAGAAACGGAATCGCTATTAACAGGTTGCTGCATTAGGTCAGGCTTCGCCCTTCTCCCCCATAGTAAAGTTCCTGGCGCGAGTTCCGTGCACCCGAAGCGGAGCCGCAGCGTCGGATTGAAAGCCGCCTGAAGTAACCGCCAAGAAGCAAGAATTGGGGGATCAGAACATGCGAGGACATCGTAAAGGTCATTGCCGCATTGGCGGCACGACTGTATTCACTGTTTTTCTTTTTATCAGCGCGGGCGTGCTGCTGGCTGCTGGCCAAACGTCGGTCACGACGTATCACTACGATAATTACCGCACTGGCTGGAATCAGAGCGAGACGGTGCTTACGCCTGCCAACGTGGGAAACCGCTCGTTCGGTCTGCTGCAGGCGGTGGTCCTCGACGATCAGGTGGACGCGCAGCCGCTGGTGGTGCCGGGCGTGCAGATCACGGCCGGAAAGTATCAGGGCTCGCACGATGTGGTTTATGTGGCCACGGAAGGAAACACGGTATATGCCATCGACGTTCACAGCGGGACGGTGCTGCTGAGTCCGAGGTTTGGAACGCCGGTGCCGATGCCGTTGGGATGCAACAACAACGGGCCGAATGTAGGCATCAACTCGACGCCGGTGATTGACCCGGATAGCAAGACGTTGTACGTGATGGTTTATACGCAGGACCCGAGTGGTCCAGCCTACCGGTTGCACGCGCTCGATCTAGGAAGTTTGAAAGACAAAGTCAAGCCAGAGGTGGTAAGGGCGTCGCATAGTCTGACCGATGGAACGACATTCACTTTCAACGCGACGTACCAGCGGCAGCGTCCGGGGTTATTGCTCGCGAACGGCAGCATCTATGCGGGGTTTGGCAGCTTCTGCGATTATGGGGCAAATCTTTCGCGGGGCTGGCTGCTGGGGTGGACGGCGGGAACGCTGCAGCCGTTTCCATCCAACCGGCTCAACGACCAGCAGTCAACTTCGCCGGATGCCTTCTTTCTGTCGTCGATCTGGATGTCGGGGTATGGGCCCTCGACCGATGATGAGGGCAACATCCTCTTCGCGACCGGGAATTCAGATCCTTCCGGGAGTGCATATGATGGGGTCACCAACATTCAGGAAAGCGTGGTCAAGGTCTCGCCCACGCTGACGACGGTGCTGGACCTGTTTACCCCAAGCAATCAGGCGGCCCTCGATCGGCAGGACAACGATTTCGGCTCGGGCGGAGTGCTGATGTTGCCCGATCAGCCGGGATCGATGCCTCATCTGGCGGTGGCAGCTGGTAAAGTTGGCACGATGTATCTGATGAATGAAGACAATCTCGGTGGATACTCGCCGAAGAAGAATAATGTGCTGGGCAGCTACAGCGTGGGCCATTGCTTTTGTGGACAGTCGTATTTCGTGGATCCTTCAGACGGATTAGGACGGGTGGTGAGCAGCGGTGGCAATACAGTGAGAGTCTGGAAGGTGCAGACAGCGCCGACGGTTGGGTTGACGCAAGTGGCGATGGGTTTTGGGGTAGGCAGCGGTCAGTTGCAGGATCCGGGATTTTTCACCTCGGTTTCCTCAAACGGTAAAGCCAGTCCAATCATTTGGGCAGTATCGCGCCCGACGACGAACAATAATGGCGCGCCGATTAGTCTGTTTGCGTTTAATCCGGATTCGGGCGGAAGCACAATGAAGAAGTTGTTCGAAGCGGCTGCGGGTAACTGGCCGAATACGACTGGCAATGCGAACCTGGTTCCAGTAGTGGCCAACGGTATGGTCTTCGTGGCCAGCAACCAGCAATTGCAGGTCTTTGGACTGACCGGGGGAAAGACGAAGACGAAGTGACGCGGCCCGCGAAGTCAGGGTATAACGGCTCGCCGGGCTTTCGAACCGAAACTACGCATTAGCAGATCACAATTTCGAGGCCTGATGGCCACACGGGAAAGGCCACCTTGAGAGTCAGCGTTTTCGGATTGGGTTATGTCGGCACAGTTTCGGCGGGGTGTCTCGCCCATGATGGACATGAAGTCGTCGGGGTCGACTCGCTCCCGACCAAAGTCGACCTGATCAACCGTGGCCAATCTCCCATCGTTGAAGTGGACATCGGTGAGATCATCGCCGCCACTGCTCGAGCCGGCCGGCTGCGCGCCACCAGCGATCCAGTCCAAGCGATCCGCGAGACGGAATTGTCCTTCGTTTGCGTCGGCACACCGAGCCAGGCCAACGGCAACCTCGACCTGAAATACATTCGGCGGATTTGCGAACAGATCGGCCAGGCGCTCAAGACTAAGACAGCTCGCCACACCGTCGTCATCCGCAGCACCATCTTGCCGGGCACGATGCGCAGCATCGTGATTCCCACCTTGGAAGAGTTCTCCGGGAAAAAGGCCGGGGTTGACTTCGGCGTCTGTAACAACCCCGAATTTCTGCGGGAGGGTTCGGCAGTGAAAGACTTCCGCTCGCCGCCGAAGACGGTGATCGGCGAATTGGATAAAGCCAGCGGCGACATGCTGACCAAGCTTTACGAAAAACTCGAGGCGCCGCTGATCAGGACGGATGTAGAGTCGGCTGAGATGGTCAAGTACGTTGACAACAGCTGGCATGCGCTGAAGATCGGTTTCGCCAACGAAATCGGCAATTTGTGCAAGTCTTTCGGCATCGATGCCCATGCGGTAATGAACATCTTCTGCCAGGATCGCAAGCTCAACATTTCTTCCGCTTATCTGCTGCCCGGTTTTGCATTCGGAGGCTCGTGTTTGCCCAAAGATCTTCGCGCATTGTCCTATCAGGCGAAAATGCACGATTTGCATTTGCCGATTCTCACTTCCATTCTGCCGAGCAATGAAATGCAGATTACTCGGGGCCTGCAACTCATTATGGAAAAGGGGCACACGCGAGTCGGGGTCTTGGGCTTCAGCTTTAAAGCGGGAACGGACGATCTGCGCGAAAGCCCCATGATTGAAATCATCGAGCGCCTCATCGGCAAAGGCTACGACCTGCGCATCTATGACAAGAATGTGAATATTGCCAGTCTGGTTGGCGCGAATCGGGATTTCATCCTCAACCACATTCCGCATATATCCAAACTGATGGTCGGCGACATTGACGCCGTGCTCAACCACGCTCAGACCGTCGTGATCGGCACCAAGGATCCGGATTTCAAGAGAGTGCCGGAGCAACTACGTGAGGGTCAACTCCTAGTGGATTTCGTGAGGATCATCGAGGGAAGGAGCGAGAATGGCAAGTACGAAGGCATCTGTTGGTGAGCGGCGTGAGGCCCAAGGCTCGGGGACCTTGCCAGTGGCGCTAAAGGTCGCACAATGGACTATCATTTCACGGCACAATAGAATAATAATGTCCCCGGTTGGGCGGCCGCCTTGCCTGCAAGGATGATGCCCGGCATTGCGGGGCGGGCTACGGGGACGATAATCGGGCGATGTCTAATCGCAGCATGACGCAG
>OBLT010001210.1_pt1 | contig 16539 bp, 17 predicted proteins | sample 1518721 | NCBI WGS metagenome assembly OBLT01 (sample SAMEA3539307, study PRJEB22396) | soil metagenome | biome: tundra; feature: field; material: soil | place: USA | collected 2010-05 | depth 0.15 m | reverse complement strand
GGGCCAGCCTGGCCGCCGCGTACAGGGCGTCGCCGCCGTTGTCACCACTGCCCGCGAGCACGACGACCCGGGCCCCATACACCCTTCCGGCCAGGCCGGCACAGACCGACGCCAGGCCCGCCGCTGCCCGCTGCATCAGCGTGCCTGCTGGGAGCTTGGCTATGAGAGCGCGTTCGGCTATTCGTATTTTTTCTGTCTTGTGGGCATTTCTCACGCTTCGGCCACCACCATGGCGACGCTCGCGCCCGCATCGTGACTGAGCGAAAGATGCCATCGGCGGACACCCTGCTGGCCGGCCGCCTGTGCGACGGTGCCGCGGACCTCCAGCGCTGGGCGCCCGGCGGGGTCGTGAACGACCTCCACGTCCGCCCAGCGCAGCCCCGGTGGCGCGCCCAGGGCCTTGGCGACCGCTTCCTTGGCCGCGAAGCGCGCGGCGAGCGATGCTGGCGACGCGGCCCGTTCGCTCTCCGCGAACAGGCGGTGTGCCAGCGCCGGGGTCCGGCTCAGCGCCGCCTCGAAACGCGAGATGTCCACGATGTCCACGCCGATGCCCACGATCACGCTCCTAGCCTGTCATGGCCAGCCAGTGGCCCGGCAGGAGCACGGCAGGCCTGACCCCGGCACGCCCAAGCCCGGGCGGACGCCTGCCCGAGCATGCCGACCGGGCTACCGGGGCTCTGCCAGCCATGGCCGCGGAATCCGGTTGCCTGCGCGACGCGGGCCTGCCTAGCGTCGGGTCATGCCGAGCCTTATCAAGACCGTCACGTTCGATTGCGCGGACGCCCTGGTGGCCGCCCGATTCTGGGCCGCCGCGCTGGGGTCCGACGTGGATGAGGAGTCCTCCGCGGCGAAGGCGTATGTCGAGGCGGCCGGCTGGGGTGGCCCCAACATGTGGTTCATCCGGGTACCCGAGTCCAAGGCCGCGAAGAACAGGATGCACTTCGACCTGCGGGCGCCAGGCGACCTCGCTGCGGAGGTCGAACGGCTTGTCCGGCTCGGCGCCGAGGTGGTGCAGCGAGACGCAGATCTCGTTGCGATGCGGGACCCGGAGGGCAACGAGTTCTGCGTGGAGCCGGGACCAGCGGAAGGCGCGCCGTCCCGGCCCTGAGCCACCCCCGGCCGCAGCGCGCTCGGCTTGTCACGGCTGCGGGAGGGTGCAGTGGCGGCCGCAGCGGCGGGGCGGGCCCGTCCAGTCCCGCCGCATCAGGGCCGCACACACCTCGGCGGCCACCACGCAACGGCCGCTGCGTCACGTCCGCCCAGGTGTACCGGAGCGTGACCTGGCCCGCGGCAACGTTGGCGTTGTCCCGCCGGACATCGCGCAGCCGGAACTCCTCGGGGTGCGCGGCGCGCCCGTCGAGCTCGACCACCACGCCAAACGCCTCATAGAGCACATCCTGGTACTGCCGTCGTCCGCCGCGCCGTACCTGGTGCTGCCGGGTGCCGACCGGGAGGCCATGTGGCCGTTCGACCCGGTTCAGGTACCTGAATTCGAGCAGAGAGTGCGCGCCCTCGCGTACGACATCCAACGCTATGGCCAGGTTCGGGGGCGGAGCCCCCCAGGCCGGAGCTACTCGACGGTTACGGACTTGGCTAGATTGCGGGGCTGGTCTACGTCGAGTCCCTTGGCGATGGCCACCTCGCAGGCGAATACCTGCAACGGCACGGTGGCGACCAGCGGCTGGAAGAGGGTCGGCACGGCGGGCACCTCGATGAGCGTGTCCGCGAACTGCTTCACCTCGCTGTCGCCCTCGTCGGCGATCACGATGACCCGGGCGCCGCGGGCCCGGATCTCCTGAATGTTGGACACGAGCTTGTCGTGCAGCACACCGCGGCCCTCGGGGGATGGCACCACGACCACGACCGGCATCCCTTGCTCGATGAGCGCGATCGGCCCGTGCTTGAGCTCACCGGCGGCGAAGCCCTCGGCATGCATGTAGGCGAGTTCCTTGAGCTTGAGCGCTCCCTCGAGCGCGACCGGGTAGCCGACGTGCCGTCCGAGGAACAGGACACAACGCTCGTCGGCCAGCTCGCGGGCCAGGGCCCGGACCGGCTCCATGGTCTCAAGTACCCTCTCCACCTCGGCTGGCATCTGCGCGAGATGGGTGATCTCCTCCCTGATCTCGTCGTCGAACTTCGTGCCCCGTACCTGGGCCAGGTAGAGCCCGACCAGGTAGCAGCCGACGAGCTGGGTGAGGAACGCCTTGGTGGACGCGACGGCGATCTCCGGGCCGGCGTGCGTGTAGACCACGGCGTCACACTCGCGCGGGATCGACGAGCCGTTCACGTTGCAGATGCCGAGCACCCGTGACCGCTGCTCGCGGGCGTGCCGGACGGCCATCAGCGTGTCCATGGTCTCCCCGGACTGGGAGATCGCGATGACCAGCGTGGTCCGGGTGAGAATCGGGTCGCGGTAGCGGAACTCGCTGGCCAGTTCCACCTCGCAGGCGATCCGGCACCAGTGCTCGATGGCGTACTTCGCGATCATCCCGGCGTGATACGAGGTGCCGCAGGCCACGATGACGATCTTGTCGATCTCCCGCAGTTCCTCGGTATCGAGGCGCATCTCGTCCAGCACCAGCCGGCCGCCGGGCCCGATCCGGCCGAGCAGCGTGTCAGCGATCGCCTTGGGCTGCTCGGCGATCTCCTTGAGCATGAAGTACTGATAACCCGCCTTCTCCGCGGCGGATACGTCCCAGTCCACGTGGTATTCGTTGACCTCGGCGGGGCTCCCGTCGAAGCAGGTAACGGTCACTCTGTCGGAACGCACCTCAGCGACCTGGTCCTGGCCGAGTTCGACGGCCTCCCTGGTGTAGGCGATGAACGCGGCCACGTCGCTGGCGAGGAAATTCTCGCCTTCGCCCCGGCCGATCACGAGCGGCGAGTTGCGGCGGGCCCCGACCACCGCTTCCGGATCCCGCAGGTCCACCGCGACCAGGGTGAACGCTCCGTCCAGCCGCTGGCACACCTCGCGCATCGCCGCCGCGAGCGAGCCGGGAGGCAGCGGGGAATTCCCGGCGGCCTCCTGCTCCACCGCCATGTATTCCTCAAGCAGGTGCGCCACGACCTCGGTGTCGGTATCCGAGCGCAGAATGTGGCCACGGTCGGTCATCTCACTCCGCAGGGCAGCGAAGTTCTCGATGATGCCGTTGTGCACCACGGCGAGGTGACCGGCGCAGTCCGAATGCGGGTGCGCGTTCCTGTCGTTCGGTGGCCCGTGGGTGGCCCACCGGGTGTGGCCTATGCCCACCGTGCCAGGCAGATGCGTGCCCTCCGCGAGCGCCGCGACCAGGTTCCCGAGCTTGCCGGCCCGTTTCGCGGTGATCATCTCGCCGCCGCCGATCACGGCGACCCCGGCCGAGTCGTACCCCCGGTACTCAAGGCGGCGCAGTCCTTCGATCACCACATCGAGCGCCTGGCGATGGCCTGCGTACCCCACGATGCCGCACATGACAGCCAGGCTAACGCCTGGGGTGGGTCGGCCGCCTGGCTGACCCACCGCGAGCCCCGCAAACAGCTTGTGACACTGACATAACAATACGCAACGACAAACCGCGGCTGGTCACGCCATCACCCGGACTCAGGTCATCACCCGGACTCACGCCATCGCCGGACTCACGCCATCACCCGGACTCAGGTCATCGCCCGGACTACTGCCGCCAGCCGATCGGCCAGCAACTGGGCCTGACTGACGTCCGCGGCCTCGACCATGACCCGGACCATCGGCTCGGTGCCGCTCGCCCGGACCAGCACCCGGCCGGTCGTGCCCAGTTCCTGTTCCGCCGCGGCCACGGCGGCGGCGAGTTCGGGTGCGGACGCGACTCGTGCCTTGTCTACCCCGCGAACATTGACGAGCACCTGCGGGTACCTGGTCATCACAGCCGCGAGCTCGGCCAGCGGGACGCCCTGGCGGGCCGTGGTGGCGAGCAGGTGCAGCGCGGTCAGCAGGCCGTCCCCCGTGGTGGCGTGATCGAGCATGATGATGTGCCCCGACTGCTCCCCGCCCAGCGTGTACTGCCCAGCGCGCATCGCCTCGAGGACGTACCTGTCCCCCACCGCGGTCTCAATCACCGAAATGCCAATGTCACGCATCGCCACCCGGAAACCGAGGTTGGACATGACAGTGGAGACGACCGTGTTGCCCGGCAGCCGGTCGGAATCGGAGAGGGCCAGGGCAAGCACGGCGAGGATCTGGTCCCCGTCGATCACCACTCCATCGGCGCCGACCGCCAGGCACCGGTCGGCATCCCCGTCGTGCGCGATGCCCGCGTCCGCGCCGTGCTTGAGCACGGCTGCCGCCAGCGTCTCCAGGTGCGTGGAGCCACAGCCTGAGTTGATGTTCAGCCCGTCAGGCTCCGCACCGATCGCGATGACCTTGGCGCCCGCCCGCTCCAGCACCTGGGGCGCGACATCCGACGCGGCCCCGTGCGCGCAATCCACCACGACCGTGAGCCCCGCGAGTGGTGCCCGCCCATTGGTTTCGGTCCCGTCCGGCAGCGAGGCCAGCAGGTGGTCCTTATACCGCTCGCGCTGCACTGAGGCGTCGCTGACCCGGCCGAACCCCTCGGCGGGTGCCCCGCCGGTGCTGGGCTTCCGGCCAGCGGCGAGCATGGCCTCGATCTCGTCCTCAGCGGCGTCGGGCAGCTTGAAGCCGCCGCGGGCGAAGAGCTTGATCCCGTTGTCCTGGGCAGGATTGTGGCTCGCGGACAGCATGACGCCGAGTTCCGCGTCGAGATCGCCGGTCAGGTACGCGACCGCCGGGGTCGGAATCACACCAAGCCGCAATACATCCACACCGGACTCGGCCAAGCCCGCGACCACCGCGGCTTCGAGGAATTCCCCCGAGGCTCTCGGGTCGCGCCCGACAACGGCCGCCGGTCGCCTGCCAGCCTTCTCGGCCACTGCGAACACGCCCGTGTCACGGAGCACCGCGGCGGCGGCCGCAGCCAAATCCATGGCCAGTTGACCGGTCAGATCATCACCGGCCACACCACGGACACCATCAGTTCCGAAAAGCCGGCCCATGAAACATGCCCCCGCATTCCGTGCCTAGTGACTGAGGGGTTTGCCAGCCGCTTCGCACGCCGGTCCGGTCAGCGCTTCGAGTACTGTGGCGCCTTCCTGGCCTTCTTAAGCCCGTACTTCTTGCGCTCCTTCACCCGCGGATCGCGGGTCAGGAATCCGGCCCTCTTCAGGGTGGGCCTGTTCTCCGGGTCAACCAGGATCAGGGCACGCGCGATCCCCAGTCGCAGCGCGCCCGCCTGCCCAGTGACGCCGCCGCCGGTGATCCGCGCGACAACATCGAACTGGTTATCCGCCCCCAGGCTGACGAAGGGCTCACTGATGAGCTGCTGGTGAACCTTGTTCGGGAAGAAGTCGTCCAGCGTCCGGTCGTTGATCCGCCATTGACCGCTGCCGGGGACGATGCGTACCCGGGCGATGGCTTCCTTACGGCGGCCGGTGGCGAGCGCGTTGCCGGTTACCACCGGCTTGCGTGTCGCCTGCCGCGCTTCGGCGTCGGCCGTCGTCTCTGTGGTGTATTCCGACACGTGCTCCGCGGCGGTTTCCGCCGTTTTCACGCTAGCGTCCTCAGCGAGCGCCTGCGTGCCAGTGGACTCGGCCACGGTTTCCTTCCTCGTACTTCCTCATCGGCTTTCGTCAGCGCGCCTGGTCGCGCCTGATGCCCCAGTGGATGACACCGCAGGCCAGGGTCGCGACCTCACCGGTCAGCCGGTGTGTGCTGCGCTATCTGCTTGATCTCGAATGCGGCGGGCTGCTGCGCCTGATGGGGATGGTCCGGGCCCGCGTACACCTTCAGCTTGGTCAGCATGCTCCGGCCCAGCGAGTTCTTCGGGAGCATGCCCCTGACCGCCTTCTCCACCACCCGTTCCGGGTGCTGGGCGAGCAGGTCACCATAGGCCATCGAATGCATCCCACCGGGATAGCCCGAGTGCCGGTAGGCCCGCTTGTCCTTCAGCTTGTTACCGCTCAGCGCCACCTTGTCCGCGTTCACCACGATCACGAAGTCGCCGGTGTCCACGTGCGGGGCGAAGATCGGCTTGTGCTTGCCGCGCAACAGGATCGCTACCTGGCTGGCCAAGCGGCCGAGCACCACGTCAGAGGCGTCGATGACGTGCCACTGATGCTGGATGTCAGCGGCCTTCGGGCTGAATGTGCGCACAGTCATAAGCCTTCGTGTGGTGGGGCCTGATACTTGGATCCGCATCGGGGGGCAACCGCCCGGTGCGAGAGTCCGCCGCATCCGCCGCCGCGTAACCAGCCCCGCTTAGCGGGCACCGCGGGCATGCAAACGCGCCATGGACGCTACAAGAGGATACCGGCCCTAGCGGTGAACGGTCAAAGCGAGCCGAACGGCGCCCCCACCGCCCGCCAGAGAAGCTACCTGCCCCGACACAGAAACAGTATCCGCAGCGGAGCCCAGACGCCACATCTACCGGCGGAAATGCCGACCCGCCCGATGCACGGTCGGGGGCCTCGCGCAGCCCAGATCCACCGGACCGGCCATGCCTTCGCCGGCCAAAACGGTACGCTCACCGCATGGGCCATCCGGATGATGAAGGCATCGGCCCGCCGCCGGACAGTTGGCCGGAGCGATCGTCGCGACGTAGGCCGCCGGCGCAGCCGACAGGCGAAGGGCGCCCGGCAGACGCCAAGCGCCCCGCAGGCGCGGAGCAGCCCGCAGGCGCTGAGCAGCCCGGGGGGTATGCCCGGCCGCCCGCCCAGCCGTCTGAATATGCCCAGCCGTCTAGCTACGCGCCGCCATCCGGGTACGCCGAGCCGTCTAGCTACGCGCCGCCATCCGGATACGCCCAGCCATCTGAATACGCCCAGCCCTCTAGCTACGCGCCGCCATCCGGATACGCCCAGCCGTCTAGCTACGGGCCGCCGTCTGGGTACGCCCAGCCGCCTGGATACACCCAGCCAGCCCCAGGTAGTCAGCCGCCCCTGGGCACCCAGCCGCCCCTGGACACCCAGCCACCTCGAGGCGCCCAGCCACCGCCTAGCGCCCCGTCACCTCGAGGCGGTCAGCCTTCACGAGGCGGTCAGCCGCCCCTGAGCACGCAGCCCTCGGCTGGCGCCCAGTCACCGCCAGCCGCCCAGCCCGCCCGAAACGGCGGCTCGCGCCACACCCGCCACGGCCGCTCAGCAGAGCCGGAACGCAATTCAGGTGCCTCCGATGGGCGTCCCGCAAGCGGTGGCCAGCGCGCGCCGCGGCATACGTCCGCGGCGGACCGACCGGCCTCCCCAGGCGGAGTCCCCCTGGCCGCGCCCACCGGCTCCCGGGATGACGTCTGGCGGCGCCCGCTCGGCAGGCCGGAGCGTGAGATCCAAGGTGGCGGCGGTCAGCGACCTGGCGCTTCCGGAGATCAGCCGAGAGCGAGCGGATCGCTGTGGGGCGTGGGGGCGTTCCGGACGGCGGGCCCGGCAGGCCGGGGGCCGTTGCGTGGCTTCCCCCCGGCGCCGGGGGCTCCGGATCCGGTCTACCCGCCCGGGCAGTTCTCCCCCTGGAACCCACCGGCCGTGCGCTCGGCCGGGCCTGGGGGGCGTCCAGAAGCACGCTCGTGGCCCAACGCTGCCGCGGAACCGGGGTACTCCCTGCTCGCCGTCAGCGATCCGTCCGCCGATATGACCGCAACCCAGACATGGGCAGTGCTCGACGCGGCCCAACTCGGCGACGGATGGGCCGACCCCACTGCCACCGGTGGCGCGCAGGCGGCCACCGGCACCGGTTCGGGCCTGACCCAGGGCGGAGCTTACCCCTGGGATCAGGACGTGGCCGACCCCTGGCCAGCCAGCCCGGCCGACGCTCAAGCGGACGCTCCCGCTACCGCCTGGGCGAACGGCCCTGCGGAGGCTGCCGCGCCGCCCGTCCCGGAGCCGGGGAGGCAGTCTCCTCGACGGGGCAGAGCGAGTCGGCGCGCTGGTGCCGCCGACCCGCCTGCGAACGCTCAGTGGCCTGGGGACGAGGAAGCCACGGGCCAGCTCCCGGCCGCCGCAGGAACCACCGGCAGGTACCAAGCGGATACGGGAACCACGGGCCGGTACCAAGCGGACGCGGATGCCACGGGCCCGTACCATGCGGACGCGGATGCCACGGGCCCGTACGACGCCGACGAGGAACCCACGGGCCGGTACGACGTGGACGCGGAACCCACAGCAGTCCGCAGCGTGGCCCGCAGGGATGCGGGAACCAGGGTGTCCCGTGCCGCCGCCCGCGGCCGCAAACCACGCAAGACCCCTAGCCGCGCCCGAGTGTGGCTGCTTCCCATCCTGATGGCGCTGGCCGTCGGCACATTGGTCACGTTGGCGTATCTGCACTTCGTCAAAGGGCAAGCAAGCGGCGCGCGGGCGTCCACGGCGCCGCGGACGACGGTCGCATCCAACAGCCCAGCACCATCCCTGGGACCCTGGAAGCACATCACCACCCGCACCGAGGATCCCATTCCGCTCACCCTCACGGAGTTGTTCCCGGCCCAGTTCTCCTCAGGCGGGACCACCGGCACCAGGACCATCGATCAGGCGGGGACCGACTGCCCCGCGGCGGTGCTCGGGGCAACGCTCCAGGCGGCCGTGCACAAGCCCGGCTGCACGCAGGTGATGCGGGCCAGCTATATCACCACTAGCCAGCAGATCATGGGCACGATCGGCGTGCTCAACCTGGCTGATGCCACCGCTTCCCAGCGGGCTGGGCAGACGACGGGCGCCGCCGAGTTCATCGACCAGCTCCCCGCTGCCCAAGGGCCCACGCACAACCTGACCAAAGGGACGGGTCTGGAAGAAGCGGTATACAAGGGCCATTACCTGATCTTGATATGGGCCGAGTTCAGCAACCTGCACACGCCGACAACGGCGGCCGAGCGCGCCCAGCTGAAGACGTTCTCCGACAACCTGGTCAGCGGTACCGCGAATGTGAGCCTGACCAGCCGCATGGTGATCGGGAAGCCGCAGACCTGATACGCCGTGCGCTCCGCATCGTCAGCCGGATGTCCGGATGCGGCGGGTCGCCTGGGCGCGGCCTGACAGTTGCGCCGGTGGCGGGTAACGGACCTCCTCCAGGCAAAGCCCGTGCGCGGCTACCACCGTCACGCCCGGGTCACGCACCCGGGCCGCGAGCACGCGGCCCGGCCAGCTGACGGGCCTGCTTCCATCACCGACATTGAGCAGGGCACCCACCAATGCCCGCACCATGTTGTGGCAGAACGCATCGGCAACGACGGTCGCGGTGAGAACCGACGGAGATGTCCTCGCCCACTCCAGGCGCAGTAGTGCCCGCACCGTCGTGGCCCCCTCGCGGCGTCGGCAGAAGGCAGCGAAGTCATGTTCGCCCATGCAGTCCGCGGCGGCTTCGTTCATGACTCCCACATCCACCGGGTGCCGGTACCAAAGGGTGTCGTGCCTGCGCAGCGGCTCCGCCGCCGTCAGATCGTCACACACCCGGTAGGAGTAGCGCCGCCACAGGGCGGAGAACCGGGCGTCGAAGCCGTCTGGAGCGGGGCGGATCGCGTGCACCCGGACATCCGGCGGGAGCAGCCGGGACAACCTGCGGGCCGCGACGGGGGCGGCCTGCGCCCACGAATCGGCTGGCACATCGACGTGAGTCACCTGCCCACGGGCATGCACCCCGGCATCGGTCCGGCCGGCCACCGTGAGCGCTGGCGGCCTGGCCATCCGCAGCAGGCGACAGAGCGCCTCTTCGACAACGTCCTGGACAGTCCGCTGACCGGGCTGGCGGGCCCACCCGGAGAAGCCGGAGCCGTCGTAAGACAAGTCCAGCCTCAGCCGGGTGAAACCGGGATCCGCAGTGCCGTCGGTGTTAGCTGCACCCGTGCTAGCTGCGCCCGTGTCGGATGCGATGCCCCCGGCGTCCTGCTCGCTAGTCGCCGGCTCCGTGCGCCGACTTGGCGTCCGAGTCGTCCGCTGACTCCTCATCGGCCGATTCGGCGTCCGCCTCGTCGCTGGGCCCAATCGCGCCGGCTTCGGCGACGTCCGCCTGGCCAGTGCTGGTCTCGCCAGCCGCAACCGGCTCTTTGGCAGCGTCTTCCGCGACAGCCGCCTGCGCCGCGGGCGTGGGACGGGCAGTCCTGCCGGGCTGGGCGCGGCGGGCGCGACGGCGGCGCGGCTTCGCGTCAGCTTCCTCGCTGACGAGTTCGATGACCGCCAAGGGAGCGTTGTCCCCCTTGCGGGGCCCGATCTTGGTAATCCGGGTGTATCCGCCTTCACGAGTCTCGAACCGTGGCCCGATCTCGGTGAAGAGCGTGTGCACCACGCTCTTGTCGGTGACCACGGTGAGCACCTTGCGGCGGGCGTGCAGGTCACCCCGCTTGGCAAAGGTGATCAAGCGCTCAGCGTAGGGCCGCAGCCGCCGTGCCCTGGCCTCCGTCGTCGTAATCTTGCCGTGCTCGAAGAGCGCGGTGGCCAGGTTCGCCAGCATGTGCCGCTGGTGGGCCGAGCTGCCGCCCAGCCGGTGGCCCTTGGTGGGCGTGGGCATCGAAAGGTTCTCCTAGGTTCGGTGCTGCAGGGCGTTCCGGCCCGTCAGTACTGCTCAGTCTCGACGTAGCTCTCGTCGTCGTCAGCGCCGTAGCTGTCCGCCGCGCTTCCCGGGTCGAATCCGGGCGGAGAGTCTTTGAGCGCGAGCCCCATGTCGGTCAGCTTCTGCTTGACTTCCTCGATCGACTTCGCGCCGAAGTTGCGGATGTCGAGCAGATCCTGCTCGCTGCGGGCGACAAGCTCGCCCACGGAGTGGATGCCCTCGCGCTTCAGGCAGTTGTACGAGCGGACCGTCAGGTTCAGCTCCTCGATCGGCAGGGCCAGGTCCGCGGCCAGGGCCGCGTCGGTTGGCGACGGGCCGATATCGATGCCCTCGGCGTCGACGTTCAGCTCCCGGGCGAGGCCGAAGAGCTCGACGAGGGTCTTGCCCGCGCTCGCTACCGCGTCCCTGGGCCGCATCGACGGCTTGGTCTCGACATCGAGGATGAGCTTGTCGAAGTCGGTCCGCTGCTCGACACGTGTGGCCTCGACCTTGTAGGTAACCCGCATCACGGGCGAGTAGATCGAGTCGATGGGCACCCGGCCGATCTCCTGGCCGGGCTGCTTGTTCTGCGCAGCGGACACGTAGCCACGGCCGCGCTCAACCGTCAGCTCCATCTCCAGCTTGCCCTTGCTGTTCAGGGTGGCGATGTGCATGCCCGGGTTGTGCACCTCGACCCCGGCCGGCGGCGCGATGTCCGCCGCGGTGACCTCTCCTGGGCCCTGCTTACGCAGGTACATCACCACAGGCTCGTCCTGCTCGGACGATACGACGAGTTCCTTGAGGTTGAGGATGATGTCGGTGACGTCCTCAGCAACGCCCGCCACGGTGGAGAACTCGTGCAGCACGCCTTCGATCCTGATGCTGGTCACGGCCGCACCCGGGATCGAGGAGAGCAGGGTACGCCGGATCGAGTTTCCGATCGTGTACCCGAATCCAGGCTCCAGAGGCTCGATGACGAACCTCGACCTGAACTCGTCGACCTGCTCTTCAGTGAGAGTTGGACGCTGAGCGATAAGCATTGCTACCCCTATTTCCCGCGACACCCGCTATTTGATGTCGCGATTCCTGTTGACGGCAAACCGCCGCCGCTGCCGTGGGCCGCCCTGCGGCGGACGGCCCCGGCATGGTGTTACTTCGAGTACAGCTCGACGATGAGCTGCTCTTGAACCTGTGTATCGATCTGGGCCCGGACCGGGAGCGTGTGGACCAGGACACGCATCTTGTCCGGGATCACTTCGATCCACGCGGGCGACTGGCGCTCGCCAGCCTCCGCCCGCGCTACCACGAAAGGTGTCATCTCCACGGACTTGGGTGCAACGTCGACGATGTCGCTCTCCCCGACCCGGTACGACGGGATGTCCACCTTCCGCCCATTGACCAGGAAGTGGCCGTGCGTCACCAGTTGGCGGGCCATGTCCCGACTCTTCGCGAAGCCGGCCCGGTACACCACGTTGTCCAGGCGGCTCTCCAGGATCTGGAGCAGGTTCTCGCCGGTCTTGCCGCGCTTGCGCGTGGCCTCCTCGTAGTAGCCATGGAACTGGCGCTCAAGGATTCCGTAGACCCGGCGTGCCTTCTGCTTCTCCCTGATCTGAAGCAGGTACTCGCTCTCCTTGGGCCGGTTCCTGCCGTGCTCACCCGGTGGGTACGGCCGGATCTCGATGGGGCACTTGGGCGAATCGCACTTGGACCCCTTCAGGAAGAGCTTCATCTTCTCGCGGCGGCAGAGCTTGCAGTCCGCGCCCGTGTATCGAGCCATCTGTCGCTTTACTCCTCAGACCCGGCGCCGCTTCGGCGGGCGGCAGCCATTGTGCGGAACCGGGGTGACGTCCTGAATGGATCCCACCTCAAGGCCGGTCGCCTGCAACGAACGGATAGCGGTCTCCCGCCCAGAGCCAGGGCCCTTGACGAAGACGTCGACTTTGCGCATCCCGTGCTCCATGGCGCGACGTGCGGCAGCCTCCGCCGCCATCTGCGCGGCGAACGGTGTCGATTTGCGCGATCCCTTGAAGCCGACCTGGCCAGAGGAAGCCCACGCAATGACGTTGCCGATCGGATCGGTGATCGAGACGATCGTGTTGTTGAACGTGCTCCTGATGTGGGCGTGCCCATGAGCGACGTTCTTCCGTTCTTTGCGGCGCACCTTCTTGGCGCCGGTACGGCTCTTCGGAGGCATCTGCTCCCTGCTCCTGGAGGTCGTCGGATCGCGGTGAGCCGCGAACTACTTCTTGCCGGCCTTCTTCTTGCCGGCCACTGTCTTCTTCCTGCCCTTGCGGGTACGCGCGTTCGTCTGGGTGCGCTGGCCATGCACTGGCAGCCCGCGCCGGTGACGGATTCCCTGGTAGCACCCGATCTCCACCTTGCGGCGGATGTCGGCCTGCACCTCGCGGCGCAGGTCTCCTTCTACCTTGTAAGTGGCTTCGATCCAGTCACGGAGGCGGACAAGATCGTCGTCTCCCAGCTCGTGGACTCGCGTATCGCCGCTCACGCCCGTCGCTTGCAACGTCTCGAGCGCACGGGTCCGGCCGATCCCGTAAACGTATGTGAGAGCGACCTCCAGCCGCTTTTCGCGGGGGAGGTCAACACCAACCAGTCGAGCCATCTGCGGGCAGTTCTCCTTCGTGTCGAGGAGGTCGTACACACCGCTCCCCTGCCCCTGCCCGGGTAGGGCCCCGGCCTCCTACCGGGGGTGGCCCGCGTCGGCTTGTCGCCGACGCGGGATGCGGTGCGTGCTGGAGTTGTTACGCCTTGGCTTGGTGGTGCATCAGCCCTGGCGCTGCTTGTGCCGCGGGTCAGAGCAGATGACCATGACCCGGCCATGCCGCCTGATAACCCGGCACTTGCTGCAGATCTTCTTCACACTTGGCTTAACCTTCATCGTGGCCCTCCTCGGGAGCCGGGCCGCTGTGGGCCCCGCGCCGTCAGTTCGTTACTTGTACCTGTAGACAATCCGGCCGCGACTCAGGTCGTACGGACTCAGTTCCACGACGACCCGGTCATCGGGCAGGATCCGGATGTAGTGCATCCGCATCTTCCCGCTGATGTGGGCGAGGACCTTGTGCCCGTTGTCTAGCTCCACCCGGAAGAAGGCATTGGGAAGTGACTCGACAATCTTGCCCTCGATCTCGATGGCGCCGTCCTTCTTGGGCATATCCTCCGCGCTTCGCTGTCAGGCCCGCTGGCACTTGCCGGTGGCTTCGTGCTGGCTGGGGCTTCGATTACTGATCGTGCCGTGCTTGTCGTGCGCGTACGCTCGTGAGATTCCCCCACGACCCGGTTCGTGTTCGTGCGTGCCGATCGGATACAGGAGGCCCTCAAGAGGACTGCCTTCGTCTACCCGGCGAAAGCCACACACACAACAGCTCACGGACCGCAGCAGATTCTACGCGACCCCGCGCAACAATGCGAACCAGGGCGGAGCCCGGAACATTCCCGGCACTCCTGCCGGGCAGGGCCCGTGGTCACAGAGATAACAACGCAAGTGTAGCGCCATTGTAGTCATGGTCGGACGGCTGGATTCCATGATCACGAAAGATTCACGCCACATGGCGGACAGGAACCCGCGTGCCTCCCAGCCTGGACTGGGCCGCCGGGCTGGGCCGCGCCGGGGACGGGGACGGCTGAGGGGGTTAGCCGCGGTCGGCGTCGCCCCGGTAGCCACGGCCACGGTGTCGGTCCCGGCCGCGGCGGCGATCACGGTCCCAGCCGCGGCCCGGGTCACCGGGCCGACCGCGGTCCCGTCCACGGTCACCGGGCCGGCCTCCGTCACGGTCCCGGCCACGGTGACGGTCGGAACCCGGCGCGTCGGCGCCCCCTGGGCCGTGGCCCCCTGGGCCGTGGCCGGGTGCGCCAGTGATCCAGCGCCCGAGCATCAACAACCCCCACGGCCCTACCACCCACAGGAACCAGGGATTCGTCAGGCTCGCGCCGCTCAGGAGCCAGATGACGAAGCAGATGGAACCGATCGAGAGCCAGCCACCCCAAGCTGCTGGCCAAGCCGGCGAGAACCCGCCGTGAGTGGCCATCAGCGCGCCCGGCGGGCGCCACCAGGGAAGCCGCGGGTCCCCGCCTGGCCCACGCCTCAGCGATGCGTCAGGGAGCTGATAGAGGTCGATGGCGGGCAGATCCGCCATCAGGGCGTCGAGTTCCCCCACGGTCTTCGCGGCATAGACCTTGTCGAGGCGCTCATTGAACTCGTCCAGGGTGAGCCTGCCCGCTGCGTGATGCTCGCGCAGCAGTGCCGCAGTCCGGTCACGGTCCTGGTCGGAGGCCCGGATCTTGGGATCGCTCGGCATCGGCAACCCTCCTCAGACCTGCGGACGTGACGCTGAGTCGGCCAGGCCGTGGGCAGAATCATTCGCGGGCCCAGCCAGCCGGGAAAACCAGTCGCGGCCGCCGTCCGGCGCGGTGAGTACCCAGGGCCCGTCGGCGGTGATGGCTACCGTGTGCTCAAAGTGCGCGGACCAGGTGCCGTCCGCGCTCACTACGGTCCAGCCGTCATCGAGCAGCACTGTGTCGGGCTGACCGAGGACCAGCAGGGGCTCGACCGCCAGCGCCATCCCCTCCACCAGCACAGGCCCCTGGCCCGGCTCCCCCTGGTTGGGGACCGGCGGATCCATGTGCATCTCGCTGCCGATTCCGTGGCCGACGTAGTCCTCGACGATGCCGTAGCTACCGGCGGAGCCATCCGCGCCGGGCGCATGGGCGCTGCGCTCCACCGCGTAGGAGATATCGGTCAGCCGCGCGCCGGGCCGCGCCTGAACCAGACCATGCCACAGGGCCCGCTCACACACCTCTATCAGCCGGGTCAGTTCCTCGGAGATCGCTCCTACGCCCACGGTCAGCGCCGCGTCCGCATGCCAGCCCTCAACGATCGCGCCGCAGTCGATCGAGACCACATCGCCCGTCCGCAACCTCCGGTTCGCGCTGGGGATGCCATGCACGATTTGGTCGTTGACCGACGCGCAAATCGTGGCCGGGAACCCGTGGTAGCCCTTGAACGAAGGGATGGCGCCCGCGGCCCGTATCTCCTCCGCGGCCACAGCGTCCAGGTCCGCCGTGGACACTCCGGGCCCTACTGCGCCGGCCGCCGCGGTCAGCGCACGGGCGACCACCAGCCCCGCCGCGCGCATCAGAGCGACCTGCTGGGCTGTCTTGACCTGAATCTCCGGCTCACGCCTAATTCGCATCGGGCCTCCGCGTCCTCCTCAACGGTACCCGGAATGGCCCGCCGGGTCGTCAGCGGTTGAAGCACCCGATGCCAGTTAGCGGTTAAACCGCCGCAGTGCTGGCCTAGCGGCTAACCGCCGCAGCCCTGGCCTAGAGGTTAAACCGCCGCAGTGCGCTGAGCGCCCGCTCGGTGATCTCGTCCACCGGGCCGGTGGCGTCGATGCCGAGGAGAATGCCCTCGTCGGCATAGAAGGCGACCAGCGGGGACGTCTGTTCCTGGTAGACATCGAGACGATGCCTGATGGTCTGCTCACGGTCATCGTCACGCTGGAAAAGCTGACCGCCGCAGTCGTCGCACGCATCGACGTGCGCGGGCGGATCGAACAGCGCGTGCCAGACCCGGCCGCATCTACGGCAGGTCCGCCTGCCGGACAGCCGCCGCACCACCTCATCGTCATCCACAACGAGTTCCAGGACCACGTCGAGCCTGGTCTCCCAGGACGAGAGCAGCTTCTTGAGCGTCTCAGCCTGAGGCACGGTCCTGGGGAAGCCGTCCAGCAGGAACCCGGCCTGGGTGTCGTCGTCCTGGAGCCGGTCGGTGACCATGGCAATGGTCACCTCGTCAGGAACCAGGTCCCCTCGCGCCATGTACGACTGGGCCCGGCGGCCGAGCGCGGTGCCATGGCTGACGTTGTCGCGGAAGATATCACCTGTCGAGATCTTCGGGATAGACAGGTGAGACGCTACGAACTGGGCCTGTGTCCCTTTGCCCGCACCGGGGGGCCCGACGAGGACGACGCGCACTACCGCAGGAAACCCTC
>OBLT010001207.1_pt1 | contig 16569 bp, 8 predicted proteins | sample 1518721 | NCBI WGS metagenome assembly OBLT01 (sample SAMEA3539307, study PRJEB22396) | soil metagenome | biome: tundra; feature: field; material: soil | place: USA | collected 2010-05 | depth 0.15 m | reverse complement strand
AAACGCACCAGCGATGCGGTCAGCGAGCTCGAAACCTACCTCAAGGCTTTCCCCGACTCGTCGTTTTCGCCGAAGGCGCGGGACCTGCTGAAGCGGCTGCAGGGGGACGCGACCCCCTCCACGACGCCGCACTAACCCCGCCAGCCGATGATAAACTTTTCGTACCCCATGTTCCTGACCCGGCTCTTGCTGTGCCTGCTGTGCGTGGTCGCGACGGCACCGGGTGTAGCCTCGGCGGCCCAGTCTCCCCAGCGTCAGTCTTCCCCGCCTCCAGCCAAGCCGCAACCGGTCAACGTCATCCTGATCACACTGGATACGACGCGCGCCGACCGCATGGGCTTCCTGGGCTCGCAGCGCGGTCTGACGCCGAACCTTGATGCATTGGCGCGTCAGTCTGTGGTCTTCACTCGCGCCTACTCTCAAGTTCCGCTGACGACGGCGTCCCACGCCACCATTCTTACCGGCACCTATCCGCAGTTCCACCAGGTTAACGATTTCGGCGTGCCCTTGGCGCGGGACCTGCCCTACGCTCCCTACATCTTTCGAGGGAATGGGTATCATACGGCAGCCTTTATCGGGTCGCTGATCCTCGACCCGGAGGCGCTGTCCGCCCCCGGTTTCGATCGTGGGTTTGACACCTATGATGCGGGATTTCACCGGCGGCGCGGGGGAGAAGACCGGTATCAGGCGATTGAACGGCGCGGCGGTGAGGTCGTAGCGCATGCGCTGGCGTGGCTGAAACTGCACGAGAAAGTCCCATTCTTTATCTGGGTTCATCTTTACGACCCGCATGATCCTTACGATCCGCCCGAACCGTATAAGAGCCGTTATGCCTCCCAGCCCTATGACGGCGAGATCGCTTATGTCGATTCCGCAGTAGGTACACTGCTGGATCAGTTGCGTGCGCGAGGACTCTATGAGGGCGCGCTGATCGCCGTCATGGCCGATCACGGCGAAGCTCTGGGAGAGCACGGCGAAACGACGCACGGGATTTTTCTTTACGACGAAACCATCCACGTACCCCTTTTGTTCAAGTTGCCGCACGAGCGTTCCGGGGGAACACGAATCGACAGCCGCGCTGGGCTGGTCGATGTCCTGCCGACAATTTTGCAGGAGCTGGGAATGGCCGTTCCGCCAGAGGTGCAAGGGCAATCGCTTCTGGGCATGCTCAGGCCGGCAGAGGGCAAGGCTCCGGAGACGCTGCCGGACCGCCCCGCATACGCGGAGAGCGACTATTCGCACCGTACCTTTGGATGGAGTTCGTTGCGGTCCCTGCGCACCGGGAAATATCTGATGATCGAGGCGCCGCACAACGAGCTGTATGACCAATCCGCCGATCCGAAGGCCGAGCGTAATCTTGCTAGCACGTCGGTGGCTGTCACCAATACGCTAGCCAGCCAGCTCGACGCGTTCCGGCAGAAGATGAGCACGGCTCGAGAAGCGCCTAAGGTGGCTGCTAACCCTGAACTTCAGGAAAGATTGAACGCGTTGGGATATGTAGCGTCAGACAGCAGCGCTTCGACCATGCCCGGCATCAAGGACACAGGCGCGGATCCCAAGGACAAGATTGAGGTGGTGAACCTGTTGCACCGCGCGGAAATGTTCAAAGAAGAAATGCGCTTCCAGGAAGCGGTGCCGCTGCTCGAGAAAGTGATCGCATTGGAACCGAACCTGCCGATCGCCTATCTGCAACTGGGGACAGCTTTGATTTCGCTCAATGATTACGAGAAGGCGGTACCGATATTGCGCAAAGCGGTTGAGATGCGGCCCGATCTGACCGTTCCGCGATACCAGTTGGGGTCGGCGCTGTTCGAGACGGGAAATTTCGTGGGCGCGGCCCTCCAGTTTGAGACCGCCATCGCTCGCTCTCCGAATTGGCCAGAAGCGCACTTCTCGCTGGCGACAGCGTATGCGCGCGCGGATCGCTTGCCAGACGCTATTCAGGAATACATAAAAGTCATCGAACTCAGGCCGAAGCACTACGGCGCACACCTGCTTCTGGGGAGGGCCCTCACTCTTACGGGAAAGCCGGCGGCTGCCGTCCCGAACCTCGTGCTGGCCGCTGAACTTCAGCCCAAATCGCCTGAACCGCATGCCTTCCTGGCCGATGCCTACCAGGAGTTAGGCGAGCAGGCCGACGCCGACCGGGAACGGGCGGAAGCCCTGCGATTGAGGGCAAGCGGTCAGCAGTGACGGAGTCAGTTCGCCGGCACGAACTTGCAGAGGTTTTCGTCGAGCTTGCAAGCTGCCGCGTACTCCTCACGCGCCGCGCTCGCATGATGCAAGAGCTGCTGAGCGAAGGCTAGGTTCAGGTGGGCCTCTGCCAGCTTCGGATCAAGATCGATCGCCCGCCGAAATTCGCGCACTGCTTTTGAAGTGCGATTCGTCCGGTTGTAGCAAATACCGAGGAAGTTGTGCAGCCGAGCATCCTCAAGCCCAAGCTCGATCGCCTTCTCCAGGTGGGGCTCCGCGGCAGCATAGTTCTTTTGCTGAAATAGGAGCATTCCAATCTCCCGCTGCCCCGGCGAAAAATTGGGCTGGATGGCAATCGATTTCTGGTAAGAGGAGAGCGCTGCTTCAGGATTGCTCCTGCCTTCCAGCACTCCGCTTTCGTACCAAGCCCGGTAATTCGCGGAATTGTTTTGCAACGCTTTCTGCAGCCAGGTTTTCGCTTCGTCGACGCGGCCGAGCTTCGCCAGGGCACGCGCTAATCCTGTCATAGCATTATCGAAGTCCGGATTTAATGCGAGGCAGAGCTGGAGTTGCTGGGCGGCCGCTTCCCAGTTCTGCCGCCGCAGCGCCGACTCGCCCAAAAGGAAAGGAATCACGTAGATTTGCGGATCCTTTTGCTGCACTTCTGTGAGAAGCGCCTCGGCCTGATCGTCCTGGTGGCGCTGAAAAGCGTCCTCTGCCTTCAGGATGGAATTGAACTCCCACAGTTTCTCCTTGGGATCGGCCAGGCCTTGCTTCAGCGACTCGGGAGAAACGGCTGCGCGAAATCCGAAATATCCGAGAGCGCGTAATTTTTCTTGTGCGTCGGGACTCAGATTCCCCGCGCCTGCGTCCTGCCGAGTGAAAGGGTGATGCGCCAGCAAAGCCTGCAGTTTCTCCCGAAGGATGGCGACGGTGGCAGGTTGCTCAGCGGCGATGTTCCGAGTTTCTCCGGCGTCGGTTTCAAGATCGTACAGCTCTGGCCTGGGCGCCTCGATAAAATGAAAGCGCTCCGTTTCGAGCGCGTGCAGCGGACTCCATCCGAAAGAACTGAAAGGATAGAGGGTCTCGCTGTAAGCCGGATTTTTTGCCTGATTCCCCGCCCAATTCGTTCCCCACTTGGCCTGTAACAAAGCATGTGATTGGAATTGTGCCTCTATCGGATCAGTCGAAATCCCCGCTCCTGCCAGCTGCAGAAGCGTCGGGGCCACGGCGGTGGTCTCCACGGGTTCGGCGCGCCGGCCAGCCGCAATGCCGCTTCCAGCAGGCGGTTTCACGATCAGCGGAACATGCACCGTGGCGTTATAGACGAAGAAGCCGTGCTCGTCTTCACCGTGTTCCCCGAGAGACTCGCCGTGATCGCTGAGTGCGACGATCAGCGAAGAATCATAAAGGTGGTTCTGCTTGAGCCAGGTCATCAAGCTTCCGAGTTCGTGATCCGCGTAGGCGATCTCGCCATCGTAGAGATGGCTGCGGTACTCGGAGCGATAGGGTTCCGGAGGATCGTACGGGCTGTGCGGATCGTAAAGATGCAGCCAGAGAAAAAACGGGCGCCGCGGAGTTTTCTTCAACCACGCAATGGCATGGGCCACGCTCTCCCCGGCGCGACGGTCCACCAGGCCGATATCTTTTTTCTCGAAGGTCTCCGCCGAAAACGCATCATCGTAAAAGTCGAAGCCGCGCGCCAGCCCCCAACTGCGGTCGAGAACGAAGGCGCTGACCACGGCTCCGGTGGCGTAACCCGTCTGCTGGAAGGCCTGCGCCACCGTGCGAAATTGCTGCGCCAGCGGCTGTCCTGTGAAATCCTGCACGCCGTTCTGAAACGGGTAAGTGCCGGTCAGGATCACCGCATGCGAAGGCCACGTAAGTGGAACCTGCGAAATCGCCCGCTCGAACACAACACCGTCGTGCGCCAGCGCGTCCAGAGTCGGAGTCTTCACCGCCTGCGCTCCGTAGCATCCCACGTGATCCGCGCGCAGTGTATCGATAGTGATCAATATAACGCTGGGTTTCCCAACATTCGATTGCGCAACGCCGGGTCGGGTGCCCCCAGGCGCTGCCTGCGGCTTCTTCTTCCCGGGCTGGTTCGGAGTGGTCTGCCCAAAACCTGTGCACCCGGCAACGAAAAATATGACAACCGTTAGCGTGATCGCCGACGAGAGCGTCGGCAAGAGAGTCGATAAGACAGTTGAGAAGCGGCGCGCCATTTGTCTATTTCGGCGCCGCCAATTGCTGCGCACGCCGCATCTCCTCGTCTGCCTCCGCCTGAAGTCCCTTGTCGGCCAGCGCCTTGGCTAACGACTCGTGCATGGCGGACTCTTGCGGCGCCAATTCCACAGCGCGACGCAACTCCGCAATGGCATCGTCAACCTTGTCCAGGTAGATCAGGGTTTCGCCCAAAGCGCGATGTCCGCGCGCAAGCTCCGGATAAATCGTAACCGACTGCCGGAACGCAGCCGCCGCCGGCTCCAGTTGCTGTTTCTGCAGGAATGCCACTCCCAGATTGTAGGCAGCTTCGAAATTGGTGGCGTCCAGTTGCAGAGTCCGTTGCAACGTAGCGATGGCAGCGTCCATCTGCCCGGCGTGGGCCTGCGCCATGCCGAGATTAAAAAACGCAAGCGCGTAATCAGAACTGAGCTCGACCGTTTTCTGCAACTCGTCCACTGCTTCGGCAAACATCTTGAGGTGGTAAAAATCCAGGCCCCGCAAATAGTGCCCCGGGACAGAGTTGGGCTCGGTCTCAATTACAACTTTCAGTTTGTCGATTGCCTCCTGATAGCGGCCGTGCTGGCTATCGGCGATGGCATCGGAAATTAACTCATAGGTGGCGACGCGGTCTTTTGGATCCGGCCGTTCGCGGCTGCTGATGGTCGGATCGCTGCCCCCGGAGAATCCCGCATAGCCCAAGGCCTTCAGTCGTTCCATCAGTGCCGGATCCAGACCCGTCTTCTCAGCCATCTCCTTGCCCGCGCTGTAATCGCGGATCATGCCGACGAGCTTGGCGCGCATCTCCTCCGCTACCGCTTTCTTTTCGGCGAACAGATTGTGTACTTCGCCCGGATCCTTCGCCAGATCGTAGAGTTCGGGCCGAGGCGCGTCGATGAAGTGATATTTCGTATTCTCCGAACCTCGGAGTTCGCTCCAGTTGAAGTGAATCCGCGGCAGAAAAGTCTCGCCATAGAGAACGCGGTCGCGGTTCGCTGGAACGTCGCGCTCGGTTCCTTCGGCCCGAAGCTGGGGAAGCAAACTGCGCCCCTGCACCTGCGGCGGAATCTCCAGCCCGACAGCGTCCAGTATCGTGGGCATCAGATCGACAAGCGAAACCGCATCGGCAATCACACGAGCCGAGGCATTCTGCGGCAACCGGACAACCAGCGGCACCTGCATCGTGGCGTTGTAAATAAAGAAACCATGCGTCTTTTCGCCATGCTCCCCCAGGCTTTCGCCATGGTCGCCGGAGAGCACGATCACCGTGTTCCTGTAAATCTCTTTCTCTTTCAAGAACCGCAGCAGCCGCCCGACCTGTTCATCCGCAAACGCAATCTCGCCGTCATACGGCCGATCCGCGTACTCGCGGCTGTAAGGCTCGGGCGGATGATAAGGAAAATGCGGGTCGTAGAGATGCATCCAAAGAAAGAACTTTTTTTGCGAATGTTTTGCCAGCCAGTCCAGCGCCACATCGGCCACGACATTTCCCGGCCGCTCCATCTGATCGAGATTCGCTTCATCAAGACGGTTGAAATCAAAGTGGTCGTAATAAAAATCGAATCCCTGATTCAATCCAAACCGCGAGTCCAGCACCGCCGCCGCGATCACCGCTCCCGTTTGGTACCCAGCCTGTTTCAGAACCGAGGCCAGCGTAGGCTGCAGCGGGCTGAGCTTGTTGCCGCTGAAATCATGCATGCCGCTCAACATGGGATACGTCCCCGTAAGCATCGAACTGTGCGACGGAAGGGTTACAGGGACGACCGCAAACGCTCGTTCAAATCGCACTCCATCCACCGCCAGGCCGTCGATGTTTGGCGTCTTGATTTTCTTGTATCCATAGCAGCCAACGTGATCGGCGCGCAGTGTATCAATCGTGATCAGCACCACATTCAGCGCGGGTTTCGCGGGCGTTTGCGCCACCGCGGGCAGCGCGGTGAGGACCGTCAGAATGAGAATGAATCGACGAAAAGAAGGCACCATCGGTGAGTTCAGTTTATCGCATATTGCTGCATGAAAGAGGCATGCGCAGAGGCTCAACGCGGCCAAAGGATTGTGATAGGCTGGGCGCTTATGAGACGGCTGGCTATTGTTGGCAGGATTCTCTTCGTCCAAATATTTGTCGGGATCATGCTGCTTGGCACCGCTGCCTGGGGGCAGGCCTCTTCCCAGACTTCCGCCCCACGAAACTCTTCCCCCGACGTCTTCCTCATCACGATTGATACTCTGCGCGCCGATCATGTGGGCTGCTACGGATACAAACAGGTCGAAACACCAGCACTGGACGCGCTCGCCGCCGATGGTGTCCGCTTCACCCAGGCCTACACTCATAGCCCGATTACAAACACCTCGCACATCACGATCCTCACCGGCCTCTTGCCCAGCGTGCACGGCGTCACCGATTTTGGAGTTCCGCTTTCGCCGCAGCATGTCACTGCCGCCGAACTGCTGAAGAAGCATGGCTACCAAACCGCGGCTTTCATCGGAGCCGTGATTCTCGACAGCAACACGCTCGCTCCCGGCCTCGATCGCGGCTTCGATTTCTACGATAACTTTCCCAAAACCGATGGCAAGGATGCCGATGGCAAGAACAAAGAACGCTGGGGACGGGTCGAGCGCCGCGGTATGGAAGTCGTCGAGCACGCCGAAAAGTGGTTCGACAAACACCGCACCGGGCCGCACTTCGTCTGGGTGCACATGTACGATCCCCATGACCCCTACGAGCCACCGCCGCCGTTTTCGGAAAAATACAAAGGCCATCTCTACGACGGCGAAATCGCCTATACCGATTCCGCGGTCGCCCACTGGATTGCCTTTCTGAAAAAAGCTGGCGCCTACGACAACGCCATCATCATCGTCACCGGCGATCACGGCGAAGGTCTGGGCGAGCACGGAGAAGAAACTCACGGCCTGTTTCTTTACGACTCGACCCTCCACGTCCCCCTGATCCTGAAGACGCCCCTGAAAATGGCGGGAGCCGCTCATCACCCTACCGTGATTGATGCCCAGGTGCGCACCAGCGACATCCTTCCGACCCTTCTTTCCGTGATCGGCGTCGCTGCACCGGCAGAGCTGAACGGCGAGTCGCTGCTTCCTCTCATCGAAGAAAATCAGAACGCGCAAATGGCCTCCAATCGCCCGCTCTTCGGCGAGACCGATTATCCCCTCCGTTGGGGGTGGGCTTCTTTACGAGCCTTGCGCACCGACAACGCTAAGCTGATCGAAGCTCCTCGGCCCGAACTCTACAACCTGCAGGCCGACCCAAAGGAACTGAAAAACCTCTATGCGCCCGATGCGGCTAACCTGCAGGCCATGCAGACCGAAATGGCTAGGTGGAAGGCGAAGCTCCCGCCGCCGAGCAACTCCGGCAAGCCTGGAGAGACTTTGCCGGATCCCAAAGACAAAGTAGAAGTTCAAAACCTGCTGCACAACGCCATGCTGGCCGGCGACGACAATCGCTCGAGTGACGCGCGCCAATTCCTCGAAAAGGCGCTGCAACTTGACCCCACCTCGCCGACCGCGCTCCGCCAACTGGGCGAACTCGAACTCGCTGCCGGAGATTTCACCAAAGCCGCTGTCCACTTGAAGCGAGCATGTGAACTGCGTCCCGAGGATTCCACCGCCGCGTTCGAATTGGGCGAGGCGGCGGAGAAGTCCGGCGATTGGCCCGGGGCACGCGATGCGCTCGAATCGAGCCTGAAGCTGGCGCCCAGTCAGATGTCCGCGCGCTTGCTGCTCGGCCGCGTTTATCTGCAACTAAAAGACGCGAAGAATGCGGCCGACCAGTTCGAGGCCGCGCTGCTGGTGGATTCGAATAACAGCGACGGACGCCTCGGACTGGCCGAAGCGCAAATTCAGCAATCCGATTTTGCCGGCGCCTTGCCCGATCTCGAAGCGTTCACCAAATCGGATCCGCGAAACGCCGCTGCCCTGCGCTTGCTAGCAAGGGCTTATCGCGGGCTCAGCCGAGAGCAAGATGCCAAGCGCGCTGAAGAGCACGCCGCAGCGCTGGAAAAGAAGTAGTAGGAAAGCTCGAAGAGGCAATCGGCTCGCGTTAGGGACGAAGCCCTCGTTGTCCAAATGCTGCGTAGGTACAGCCGCCCCCGGCTGTCCAAGCCGAGCACAGCTCGGCCGACTGCCTCCGGCCACAGTATTCTCGATTTACATTCCTTTCACATTCCGGTTCTATGCTAATTTCTTAGCAGCCAGTAGCTAGTCCGGCACTGCGCGAGTTTCCTATGCCCCGAAAGCAACCGTCCCCATCGCGAGGAAAGCGCCGCTCGACTTCGACACGGTCCCGAGGCGCGAAGGTTGTTACCCGGCCCGCCGAGATCCGCAATGAAGATTTGGCGGAAGATGAGCTGACGTCCCTGGTTGTCCGAGGCTGTCTGATCGCTCGCGACGCGGTCTTCAATGTCAGGGACTATCTAGCCGACGGTTCGCGCTTGGCCTTTCTCGCGATCAAAGACTGCGAGAAAGAACTCGACCAGATCGAGCGCAAGATTGACGACCAATTGCCCGAAGCCATCACCCGTGTAGGCGAAGCTAAAGCGCGTGAGTTGCTCGCGTGTCTGAAGTTCATCACCGACCTCGAACGCATCGGAGACCTTGCCTACAGTGCGGTCATGCAACTGCAATCGCGACGCGAGAAACTGCCGGCGGCGGACTCCCGCCAGCTCATAGAGATGGCATCTCTGCTTTGCACCATGCTGGAGCAAGTTCACCAGGGCTTCCTCCAGCGCGATGTGGCGCACGCACAGAGCGTTCTGCAATCCGATCCGGAAGTGGACCGCTTGTGCCATTCCTTGTTTCACAGACACCTGGCCGAGCCCAACAGTCCGACCGGCCAGAAGAATTTCGACATTCTATTGGCTGCCCAGGCGCTCGAGCGCATAGGCGACCACGCCAAGAATCTGGCCGAAGAGCTCTACGGCTTATCCGAAGGCCGCTCGCTGCGCCACAATGCGAGGAAGCTCTCGACGGCCTAAGCGTGATGTCCCGGTGCATTCACCGTATGGTTTGAATTGGGGACGCGATACCGGGAAGACTTGACGCTCTGCTTTAATGAAAGTCGTGCGACTCCGTCTCGGCGCGCGTGACGCTGAGCGGCGAAACTTTTTCTGCCCGTATATGAATCACGTTGTCCTGGTTTTGCAGAATCCCCTCGATCATCAAAAAACGCTCGGAGATCAGCAACACGCGATTCTTCTGCAGAAGATCGGGAGCGAAAATCGCATTGGCGATCCCCGTTTCATCTTCCAGGCTCATGAACATCATTCCCTTGGCCGTCCCCGGACGCTGGCGCGCAATCACGCATCCGCCAATTCGCAATCGCTGTCCATTCGGCAGGTGCGCCAGATCGGAAGCGCGATAAATCCCCATCCTCTTCATCTCTGCCCGGCGGTACTGCATGGGATGAGGCCCGACCGTGAGCCCGGTAGCGCGAAAATCCGCCACCAGTCGCTCTTCGTCCGTCATGGCTGCGAGCGGAGATTCTCCAACCATTTCCGGAAGCTCATCCAGCAACGGTCCCGCCCAGCGCACCGCACGCTCTACCTGCCAAAGCGCATCGCGCCGATGAAACAGCTTTTCACCACGGAGACACGGAGGCACGGAGGAATTCTTTTGATCAATATCCATTGAATAAGAGTTCCTCGCAATGCTTTTCTCCGTATCGGAGCCTGCCCTGAGCGCAGACGAAGGGTGCCTCTGTGGTGAATTTACGATTGCATTCAACGCTCCGATTTCCGCCAGCGTCGTCAGCTCATCCTTGCGCAACTCAGGTACGCGACGAGCCAGATCCTGAACCGAAGCAAACGGCCGCAGGCTCCGCTCCCGAACCAGAGCTTGCCCCGCCGGCGCGCGTAATCCACGAGCATAATTCAGCCCAAGACGAACCGATGGCTGATGGCTGACGGCTGACGGCTCTAACGTGCACTTCCAATCCGACCGCGTCACATCCATCGGCAGCACTTTCAATCCGTGCCGCTGCGCATCTTTCACAATAGTCGCCGGATGGTAAAAACCCATCGGCTGATTGTTCAGCAACGCCGCCGTGAATGCCGCCAGGTAATGGCATTTCAAATAAGCGCTGGCATAGGCAATCAAAGCAAAGCTGGCGGCATGAGACTCCGGAAATCCATAAAGCGCAAACGAAGTGATCGACTGGACGATCTGCTCCTGCGTTTCGCCGCAGATTCCATTGCGCGTCATGCCGGCGCGCAGCTTTTCTTCGATCGGTTTCATTCTCGCCTCAGAACGTTTGAAGCCCATGGCGCGGCGCAACTCCTCCGCTTCGCCGCCCGTAAAGTTCGCGGTGATCATGGCCATGCGCAGTAACTGCTCCTGAAACAGCGGTACGCCCAGCGTGCGGCCCAGCACGGTTTCAAGCGATGGATGCGGATACGTGACCGCCTCTCTGCCTTGCCGCCGCTTGAGAAATGGATTGACCATATTCCCTACGATCGGCCCCGGCCGTATGATCGCAACCTGCACCACGATGTCGTAAAAACGCTTTGGCTTCAGGCGCGGCAGGCACGCCATCTGCGCCCGGCTCTCCACCTGAAACATCCCCACCGTGTCGGCCTTTTGCAGCGTGGAATATACGGCTGGGTCGTCCGGCGGAAGATGCGCCAGATCTACTTCTTCGCGGTAATGATCGCGAATCAGTTCGAGAGAGTCTTTCAGCGCCGCCATCATGCCGAGGCCCAGCAGATCGACTTTGATGATGCCCATGTCGGCGCAGTCTTCTTTATCCCACTGCACCACCACGCGGCCCGGCATGGAAGCGGGCTCCAGCGGTACGACGGAATCGAGACGCCCCTCACAGATGACCATGCCGCCCGAGTGCTGCCCCAAATGCCGCGGCAGATCCTGCGCGGCGAGACACAGCTCGAAATATTTGCGAATTCGCGGATGCGTAAGATCGAGCCCGGCATCGCGCAGACGGCGGTCGAGCGCATCGTTCTCGTCCTTGAATTCCCAGGTTGCTACCGCCGCCGAAATCCGCTTCAGCGTGTCGGGATCGAATCCCAGCGCCTTCCCCATCTCGCGCGCGGCCATGCGATTGCGATACGTGATCACATTGGCGGTCATGGCCGCTCCACGTTGTCCATAACGTTGATAGACGTATTGGATTACGCGCTCCCGCTCGTCCCCACTGGGCAAATCGAGATCGATGTCGGGCCACTCGCCGCGTTCCTCGGAAAGAAATCGTTCGAACAGTAATTCCATGCCGATCGGATCCACCGCCGTGATGCCGAGCGAATAGCAAACCGCGCTGTTGGCAGCCGATCCACGGCCCTGCGCTAGAATTTTCTGCTCGCGGCAGAAGCGCACCAAGTCCCAGACAATCAGAAAGTATCCGGCAAGCTTCAGTTGTTCAATCAAGCTCAACTCGCGTTCGATCTGCCGCCGCGCACGCTTCTTCAGCTCCGCATCCGCCCGTCCATACCGGTTCTGCATTCCTTCCCGCGTACGCTCGCGCAGAAACGACATCATCGTCTCTCCCTCCGGCACGGGATAACGCGGAAACTCGTAGCCCAGATCGTTGAGCGTGAATTCGAGCCGCGAAGAAAGCTCAACCGTGTTCGCGATGGCATCAGGAACATCTGCAAAGAGCGCTCGCATGGCCGTGGGAGACTTAAGATAGCGCTCGGCATTGCGCGCCAGCAAACGTCCGGCAGTGGCCAATGTGCGATAATTTTGCAGCGCAATGAACGCATCCGCCAACTCACGCTCCCGCGGCGTCGAATAGTTCACGCCATTGGTCGCGAGTAGCGGCAGTTGCAAAGCTTCCGCGATCTCGATCGCAACCCGGTTTCTATATTCTTCTTCACGATGAAAATGCCGTTGTAATTCGACGTAAACATTCGCCCGGCCAAAAACTTCCGCCAACCTCTTCACCGCTTCAAACGCCGCTTGCGTTCCACCTTGCGTGAGCGCCGCCGCCAACGGCCCTTCCTCTCCACCGGTGAGGCAAATCAAACCGTCAGCATGCTCAATAAAATCCTGACTCGACGCACAGGCTCCTTGTTTACGTCCAACCCGCAGCTTCATTTTCGTGATCAGGCGGCAGAGATTTTGATATCCAACGCGCGAAGCAACCAGAAGCGGAAGACGAAATCCACCACGGAGACACCCTTCGGCTGCGCTCAGGGCAGGCTCCGACACGGAGGAATGCACGAAAACTTCTGACTCGAGAACTTCAGTTTGCGAACGGGCTGCGAAACTCGGGAGATCCAAAGAAAGTAAGTTCTCCGTGTCTCCGTGTCTCCGTGGTGAAAACGCAGTACACGTCACTTCCGCCCCAATATGCGCCTTGATCCCCGCCTTTTTTGCGGCGAGATGGAAGCGTGGCGAGCCATACAATCCATCGCGATCGAGCAATGCCATCGCCTGCATTCCCAGGTTCGCGCACACCGCGATCAGTTCCTCGGGAATCGAAGCTCCTTCGAGAAAGCTGAATGCGGAGCGGGAATGGAGTTCAACGTACATTAGCTATCAGCTCTCAGCCACCAGCCGTCAGGCCTCAGTGGCTCTCATAAAACTGAGAACTGGGAACCGAGAACTTTTCTCAGTCATACGTTCCTTCTACAAACCAGTTTCCACTTAGCTTGTCTTGCACTAAGCGATACAACACGAGTCCAGTTTCGTTGGGCACGGCGATATCCCACTCTTCGCGCGACCAGCCTTCCTGTTCTGACCAGTCGCCGGAAGAACGCCAAGGGCCGGCGGTCCAGACGATTTCGCCGGCGACGCCCTCGCGCTGCAGGCATCGCAGTTGCACCGGCTTCGCTTCGCGCACAATCACGACTGCGCCGAGCGGCGGACGAAACAGGCGCAGGGCGATCACCGCGCTCATTTTTTCTTTTGCTGCTACATGTTCTTCGAGCTCACATGCGCTGTCGTTTTCTGGCATAGACATATCCTTCTTTCGATTGCGAGGCTGCTTCGCTTGGGGCTCTGCGCACGGTTCTACGGGCGCAAAGTGCCGTACCGCAAACGCACCTTCGCGATGTGTATCCAGTAAATCCACCGACCCCACTCTTTTTTCGCCGACAATTCCCGCGATGCGCGCCAGCGTTAGCTCCAGTTTCTCGGGCTCGGGAAAAACCGGCTGAAATAATCCACTTTGCAGGGCGCGTGGGCGCGCGGGATCGGCTGACAAATGAATCTTCACGATGGGCGCTCCCGGTGGATGCGCCTGTAAATCAAGCTGCAACAATTTAAGAAATACTTTCACGTCCAGCATGGGCGTTGGCAGCCGTAGCTTGCGAGTGAAAGATGTGCATCTGCCCGGCTGCGTCGCTGCGAGTTCCAGATTCAGATGCAGCTCTTGCACCGCCAGCGCACGCGCTGCCAAGCGCGCGCACACTTGCTCCAACATGCGGTTCAGCAAAAATGCCAGGGGTTCCAGCAGCACGATGGGATATTCCAACTCCACACTCTCGGCAAAAATCAGCCGCGGTTCGAGTACGCGCAAGTTGCGCGATGCCGCGCCTCGCGCCAGCTTTTGCAGACGGAGTCCCTGCTGTCCCAGGCGCTCGCTGACGGGAACTTCGGGAAGAGCCGCCAGCGCCCGCAGCTTGCGAATGCCCCAGCGATCAAACGTTTCCACCCAGCGTGCTGCCTCCGCCACATCGGAAGAAAAACTTTCCAGCAACACATCCACCGGCAGATCTCCCAGTCGCTCTGCTTCGCGCCCTTCAGGAATCAAAGTGACGCCGGGAAAACCGCGGGCGGCGAGCAAAGCGGCATCCGGATTCGCGGCCACGGCAAGGTTCGCTTCCAGTCCCATCTGAGAAACCCGCTGCGCCAAATCGCGGGCAATCTTGGGCAGCGGACCCAGCAACGGTTCGAGCCCGGCAAGGTTCAGAAGCACGGCGCCGGGCGACGTGTCTTCCACTTCCGGAGAAAACGATTGCGCACAATCGAGCAGCGCGGCGTGCGCAGACTTTTCCTGCGACTCCGAGCGCGCACGCAGCACCAGGCGCTCCCATGCTTCCAATTGCGACTTGGTTGCGCCTAACTCCACGCCCGATTGACGCGCTCTTTCGTTGAGCGCAAACACTCTTTCCAGCGGAGGCCTTCCGGTTAATACCGCGACCGAGCGGGTGCGCAAGTCTGGCTCGAAGCGAATGATCGCTTGGACGGAAAAATCGGGGCTGAAGATGCAGGCAAACATGGGGCAGGTCTCAGGTCGCAGGTTTTAGGTCTCAGGTTTTACGCTATCCCGCCCATACGGCTCGACTTGTGAAACTTGCCGTTGATTGCACCGGCTTGCGTTCTAATTTCCGGTGCAGCCGCGAGTGCAACAACTCGGCGGTAATTTCGAATTGATCCAGTAGCGCCTGCCAATTTCCCGATTGCTGAGAGGTCGCTGACAGTTTTTTCCCTGAGAACTGAGACCTGGCACCTGACACCCTAAGCAGCACCGACGAGCAACTTCCTGCAATCGGCTGCTGTTCCAAAACCAGCAGCGCGGTGGGCGTGTTTTCAATGGCGCGGCGGAAACGGAACCACGATGCCAAAGGAATCCGCCGCGCGCTTTGCACTGGAACATCGCCGAGATCGAGAACAATCATTCCGAAACCGTTGCTTTGCAGCAGCAGGTCGGTGACTTTCAACATTTGCCCGAGCTGCGATTCCCAGCGCTGGCCTTCAGGATTTTTCCATCCTGAAAATTCTCCGCGTTGCCGGGCTCGGCTGCCCTCAGCGGCTAAAGCCGGCGATGAATGTGCGGGGCTCACGGCACGACTGAAGTCGTGCCCTTCCCGAACCCCTTGCGGTATGCCTGAAGGCATATCCTGATACGAATCGCTTGCAGGCATACCAAGATGCAAATTGCCTGAAAGTTTAGTCTGATACGAATTCCCGGTTTTTTCGCCGCCGGTTAGCGGTGCCGAAGGATGTTTACGCGAAGGATATTTTTCTCCGCATCGCACCCACAGCAAACGATTCATCTCCATGCCGGCAGCCACTGCCGATGCCGGATCAAACGCATCGCTGGCATCCACGAGCGCGCAAACCTCTCCTCGTTGGGTAGCGCGGGCGAGCGCGAAGAGCAACACGCTGGTCCTTCCCGATGAAGCCGAGCCGCAGATTTCCGTGAGGCAACCGCGAGCGAAGCCGCCGGTCAGCGAGTCCAGTTGCGGGATACCGCTCGAAACCATTTCTGTCGCCGGGCGCACATCAAGGCGCGAGGCGGGAACGACCGTGGCGAGTTTAGGGATGGCGCCGACCTGGGCTAGAATCTCCGTGGTCTTCTTCTTTATTGCGGCCTTCTCCGACGTCGCGTGCGGAGAAGACGGCGGAGAAAAAATAAAAGGGCGGCCCATGGCCGCCGATGAAAAAATCGGAGAGGCAGACATATTTTTCTCGCAATTGTCAGGGAACGCAGAGGGCAGGATGAGCCCGGGCGAGGTTCGCAGCAATTTTCGCTTTTTATTCGCCTACAAGAGTATCCCTCTGCGACCTGCCGTTGTCAAGGCAGTTCGGACAGAATCCTGAGTCGGAACGCAACGTGAAGACCTACAATGCTTTGCGTCGCTCCCGGGTCCTGAAAACCGCGCGACCGGGGCACGCGGTACCCGGTGACTGGAGCGAGCTTTTGTTATAATCGGACTTCGTTGCCATCCCCCCGAGTGGCGCTATCGTCTAGGGGTTAGGACGGAAGATTCTCAATCTTCAAACCCGGGTTCGATTCCCGGTAGCGCTACCAACTATCATCCGCTAAAGCCCGCTAAATCAGCGGGTTTCCTTTTTGCCCCAAAACCTTCCTGACCCTCCCTAGCGGTGCTTGGCGTCAATCGTGGTACACAAAATGGTACACAGGCTGCCGTCTGTCTTTCCGGCTCGACACCTCCCCAATCTTGCTCGTCCAAAATTGGAAACCGGTCCGGTACTTTCAAGGGAACCCTCCGCGCCGAGGTCAAGCACCCCCTTTTGCAAATCGGAGTACGGGCGAGTTTGCATCTGCAAGCCGGTATAAATCCGGGAGGTATTTTTTGAGTGGTACATTGCGCCAGCAGCTTGGGATCGCTAGGGTCGGGTGGTGCAAATTTTGCAGCGACCTCAAGGATGGGGGGGTTGAGTGTAATCGCCTGGTTACGACAATAATCGTGTTAGGGTTAGCTCCGCTCGTCCTGTTCG
>OBLT010001205.1_pt1 | contig 16573 bp, 11 predicted proteins | sample 1518721 | NCBI WGS metagenome assembly OBLT01 (sample SAMEA3539307, study PRJEB22396) | soil metagenome | biome: tundra; feature: field; material: soil | place: USA | collected 2010-05 | depth 0.15 m | reverse complement strand
CGCGAATATCGCCAAGATGACCCTCGATTCGAAGTCGTGGGTCGTCGGCAAGGACTACTCCGCCGCTCCTACCTGCGCCACCTGCCACATGAGCGCCACCCGTGATCAGAAGGTCACCCACGACGTTGGCGATCGCATCAGTTACACTCTGCGTCCGGTGGTGAGCATCAAACTGGAAAACTGGGAGAAACGGCGCGCCGCCATGCAGGATGTGTGCTCCAGTTGTCACGCCACCGGATGGGTCGAAAACTTCTACAAGCAATACGAGGGTACGGTCGAGCTTTACAACGAGAAGTTCGCCAAGCCGGCCAAGGCCATCATGGAGAAGCTCTACGCCAACGGCAAACTCACCAAAACTCCCTTCGACGAAAAAATCGAGTGGACCTACTACGAGCTTTGGCACCACCAGGGCCGGCGTGCCCGCATGGGTACCGCTATGATGGGCCCGGACTACACCCAGTGGCACGGCTTCTATGAAGTGTCGAAGACCTTCTACACCGAGTTCATCCCCGAAGCGGAAAGACTGATGCCGGGCGTGACCGCCGACGTGATGAAGAGCGACTACCACAAATGGACGCAGGGTCTAACGCCCGAACAGATGCAGCAGCAGATCGAGTTCTACAAGAAGCGCTATAACCAGTAGGCGTGGGGCGCGGTTGTGAGGATCTCTGCGCACACGTGTCCGTCAGGCTCATACATGATGTACTTACGAAAGCGGCGGCAGGCCAACGTCGGCGACTAACTGCCGGAAGGCGGGCTCGTCGTGCAGGTTGTCGAAAGCGTGATCGGTTTCTATTTGGTACAAGCCGTCGGTATGCCGATCGTAGGCGGTCTTCAGGTAGCGCAGAGCTTCTTGCTTGTTCCCCTGTAGGGAGCACGTCACGGCGAGGAAGTACGGCGACAACAGGCCCCGCTGATAGAGCTTGGTTTGTTGCTGGTGGAGGGTCTTAAGCAGGTCTTTTCCGCCTCCGGTGGCGAAACCCTTTTCGGTCGCCTCGACGATGGCGAGAGCTGAATTGTCGTGCATCAGAACCGCTTCGCTTCTGGCTTCGACAAGGTAATGGGGATAGTCCGCCGTCTGCAGGTAAAAGAACTTCAGGTAGCGGTGGGGAGAAATAAAGTCGGGCTCGTTTTCTTCCATCTGGTTCAGCAGGGAGATTGCCTCCCGCAGGCGGCCAGCGTCAAAAAGAATGGCACCCTTATCGGCCAGGACAGACTTGGAAGCGGGTTCCAGCGCTTGGGCGCGCTCGATTTCCGCCAACGACTCGGGGTAACGGCGGAGGCACTCAAGGTAAGTCGCGTACCAGTGATGGGCGATGGCGTTCGAGGGATTCAGATCGATCGCTCGCCGGAATTCTCTGTCAGCGGTGGCGGCGTCCCACATCCCGAAGAAGGAGACAAAGGCAAAAGAAGCGTGCGCCTCGGAAGAGCGATCGTCGAGTTCGACCGCTTTTTTCGCGGCGGCCAACGCGCGCGGGTAGGCCTCGGAGGCAGGCATCACCGTGTATTCGCGCATCAGGTTGTAGCAATCCGCGAGTCCGACGTAGGCGGGCGCGTAGCCTGGGTCGTGGACGATGGCTTGCATGAACGAGTCCACCGCTTTGTTCAAGCTGTCGGGAGTTCGCTTCTCCCAATAATAACGGCCTTTGAGGTAGAACTCTTCGGCTTCGCGGTTGGCGGCGTGCAGCGGCAAGCCGGCACCGGACGAAAATGCGGTTGCCTGCGTTTTCGATCCCGCATTCGCCGCGCGATAGCTCGGCCGGAAAATCCACGCCGCAAACAACAAAGCTAAGATCGGGAGCGCGAAGATGAGTTTCCAGCGCGGCGAGGCATGTGGTGGAGACAGTGCGACAGCCTGCCCGCCGGGCACCCCGTTGGACGGCACGGCGCCTTCCGCGGAAAGCTCTGCGCCTTGGATTGGGCCGATCCAGCGGTAGCCGCGGCGTTCAATGGTCTCAATAAAGACTGGGTTGTCGGCGGAATCGCCTAGTGCATCACGCAGGCGTTTGATGGCAGTGCTGATGCTGCGGTCGAAATCTACAAAGACGTCACCTGGCCAAAGCGCCTGCCGTAACTCTTCGCGGGTGACGACCTCGTGGGGGCGACTCAGCAGAAGAGCCATGGCGCGAAAAGGCAAGTCCTGGATGCGGACTTTGGCTCCGCTCCGGCGCAGTTCGCCAGCACGAAGGTCCGCTTCAAACACACCAAAGCGAACAACGGTCGGAGACTCGTATGTAGAGCGCATAGGACGACGCGCTTGCGGGGGAGACTGAACATTCTACACCCGGACGATCCTCTTCGAACTGGCGCTTTCGGGCCACTCTCACCAGTCTCACCACAGGACAATAACGCTCTCTAACATTCTGCAAGCAGGGACGTTATCGCGTTGCATACGCGTCGCGCACACGTCACCTCCAGAGCATTGACCGTGACGCGCCTTGGGATCAAACTCGGCGCGGATTCTTCCAACAGGATCCCTCCAATAAAGATTGTAAGCAGTGTGATTCCCAGGAGACATCATATGAACTCAATCTATCGGCAAGTGAAGCATTCGGGCATGGCCGCAGTTGCGCTCACCATGCTCGCCGCTGTGACGCTATTGGCCGGGATGGCCATCCCGGCGCAGGCGCAAACTTATCCGGTACGGTTTCCGGACCCCTCAACTTTTGTTGTAAACAACGATGTTGGCGGTTCCATCTCGCCGGTTGCAGCTGCCGTAGTGGGAGACTTCAACAACGACGGTAAACTCGACGTTGTCTCCATGGAGGGCCCCGGTGGGTACCTTGAAATCGACGTCGCGATGGGCAACGGGGACGGCACTTTCCAATCCCCGGTGGCCCAGAACCTCTATTCTCCTGGCCAGCATACGCCCTATGCCATGGCGGTGGGCGACTTCAATGGCGACGGCCGGCTCGACGTTGCCGTGTGGGGCATCTATGCGGCGAACACTACCAGCGAAGTGATGATCTTCCTGGGGAATGGCAACGGGACCTTCAATTACCTCAACACGTATGCGGCTCCAAACAGTGGCATCGTGTATCCCGGCTCCAACAGCCTTTACGTTGCCGACTTCAACGGCGACGGCAAGCTGGACTTGGCCGCGCTCACTCCGTACAACGGTGTGTTTATTTTCATGGGCAAGGGCGACGGGACGTTCCAGGCCGGCGTCGGCTACTCCACCGTCGATCCGAATCACACAAACGATTACACCGCCTACGGCATGGCGGTGGGCGATCTGAACGGCGATGGCAAGCTCGATATCGCGGTGACTGAGACCTCCGGCATGGCCGTTTTGCTGAACAACGGCAACGGCACGTTTGGAACGGCCACCTATTACGATTCCGGCATCGCTCCCTTCGAAAGCCAGATGGGCATCGCGATTGGCGATGTCAACGGGGACAAAAAGAACGACATTGTGATTACGGATTACTACGGCAATGTTGTGCTCTATTTGAACCAGGGCGGCGGCAAATTTGCCGTGAAAGGCGTTATCGCCAAACTGGGAGTATCTCTCCCGTGGCTGGTGTCGATCGCCGACATCAACGGCGACAAGAAGATGGACGTCGTACTCACCGACTTCTGGGGAGAGATCTGGACGTTCTATGGCAAGGGCAATGGCACCTTTACCGCCGGGCCCATCTACCCGCTACAATGGTGGGATCGCCCACCTAGCAACGTGATTCTCGCCGACTTCAATGGAGACGGTGCGCTCGATATCTTCAAAGCGGGCGACCACTATTGGAAGGGCCAAGTGGCGCTGGGCCGCGGCGACGGTACCTTCCAAACCAATCAGGCTTACGGCCGGGGCGTGACCGGTTTCGGGCACAATCTTGTCACCGCCGACTTCAACGGCGACGGCTTCCCGGACGTGGCGTTTTCGTGGGCGCACTCTAACTACATGCCTGCATTCGGAGTCATGTTGGGCAGTTCGCATGGCGCACTGGCGGCGCCAACCTACGTGACGTACCTCTCCAGCACTTGCAGCAGCTACCCCGAGTGGATTGCCACCGGTGACGTGAATGGCGATGGCAAAGCCGATATCGTGGCGACCATCCAAAACTACAGCGGCACCGGCTGTCCGATGAACGAAGTCGCAGTCTTTACCGGTCTGGGCACGGGGAAATTCACCAAGCCTGTGTTCTATTCGACGGGCGCGTCGGTGCAATCGAACGATGTGTTCCTGGCCGATGTGAATGGCGACGGCCACCCGGACATCGTCATTTCCAACGCGGACGGCACCATCAGTGTGCTGCTCAACAAGGGCAAGGGCACCTTCGGCACCGCCAGCCTCATCACCAGCCTGGCCGCGCTCAGCCCCCATCTGAACGCTCTGGCCATTGCGGACTTCAACGGCGACGGGAAGCTCGACATCGCTGCCGCATCCTATTATCCGGGCTCCTACAGCAACTATGTGTATGTCCTGCTGGGTAAAGGCGACGGCACGTTCCAGGCGCCGATCACGGTTGCGGCTGCCCCGCAGTACAACTACACCAACACGTTGGCGGCCGGCGACTTCAACCATGACGGCAAGATGGACCTGCTCGTCACGCTCGAGGCCCAGTGTTCCGGTTATAACGGCTCTACCGCCTACGCTTTCCTCCAAGGCAAGGGCGACGGCACGTTTACCGCTAGTTCCCCGGTCTGCACGGGCGGCGACTATCCCGTCTATCCGTTGGTCGGCGACTTCAATGGAGACGGAAAGCTGGACGCGTTCATCCCCATGCTGGAGGAGTACGGCATCACCTCCGGTCCGGTGTTGCTCCAGGGAAACGGGAACGGCACCTTTAACCGCATCGGTGAGTTCTATGTCGGGGCGACCAGCCGGGACGCGGTCGTTGCCGATTTCAACGGCGACGGCATGCCGGACATCGCCGTACTGAATGATGACGATTTTGCCGTCGCCAACTTGATCAGCTTCGTCACCGTGATGCCAAACAGCACGCAGCCGGTGAGCGTCTCACCGCTCAACTTGAACTTCGGCAGCGTGGCTGTGGGCGCGAGCAAGTCGCTAACCGTCATTCTCACCAACAACCAGAGCAGCACGCTGACCATCAACAGCATTACGACGGCAAGCGGGACGGGCGACTTCACCGCAAGCTCAAATTGCGGGACGAGCCGCAAGGCCGGCTGGGAATGCACCATCACGGTGAAGTTCACGCCAAAGGCCCTCGGGGCTCAAACCGGGACACTCACCATTAAGGACTCTGCCGGCACGCAAACCGTACAACTCATCGCGGTGAACCCCAAGCCAACCATTACGACACTCTCGCCCCCGAGCGCGACCCATGGCGGCGCCGGATTCACTCTCACCGTCAATGGCACCGGATATCTCAGCAGCTCGGTGGTGAATTGGGCTGGATCTCCGCGCGCCACGACGTATGTGAGCTCGACCGAGGTCAAGGCCACCATCACCGCTGCCGACATTGCCAAAGCCGGCGCGTTCAAAGTCACCGTTACGAATCCTGCGCCCGGAGGCGGCGCGAGCGCAGCCAAGACGTTTACGGTCAACTGAGCGCGATCGATGGATAGGGGGGAGACGTCGAGTGTTTTACTCCGGAGCGCGGACGGAAATGCGCTCTGGAGATTGAAAAGCTGTGCGCCGTTCACGCCGACAACCGTGAGCCCGCAGCCAAATTGCATCGCCGTGAACTGGTCTCCTGGTTCCCGGTGCCGGAGCGCGGATCGGAGATCCGCGCTCCGGATTTGTGGTCTTCAGTGTTGTCAAATGCGTCGTGTTTACGTCAGTACTCAAGAAGAAAGGCCCCTGCGATCTTGTTCAGATTCGCATCTTCACTGGCGGATGAAGAGGGCGGCAACTCGCCTCATGCATTGACGGCATGGACGCTCTTGGCTATTTCTCGCCATGCAACTGCTGGGCGAGGTAGTTGGCGATGCCCATTTCCTTGATGGAATGAAGCTGCGCGTCCAAGAAGTCCGCGTGTCCTTCTTCGTCCTTGAGCAGGCGCTTAAATAAGTCGCATGATCCGTTGTCCAGAGCTTCGGCACAGATGTTCATAGCGGAGTTGTACTGGTGAACGGCATCTTCTTCGTCCTTAAGGTCGCCTTCGAGTTGCTGTTTTACAGTAGCGCCAATCTTGGGCGCCAGAGCGACTCCCACTTTTGGTGTGGCATCAAAGAACACGATGCGTTCGATGAGACCTTCGGCGTGACCCATTTCCTCGATTGCACGTCTCTTCAGGAAGTCGCCTATCCGCACGTATCCCCAGTTGTGGCAGGTCTCTGACTGAACCATGTACTGAACGATTGCAGTCAATTCAGAAGCGAGAGCCGCATTCAATTGATCGATCACCTTTTCGTTGCCGTGCATAGTTTTGCCCTCCGTCGTCCCATTTTGCTATCTTGGACAACGGAGAGGCTGTGACGCTGAGCACAGGGACGTGGTCAGTGTTTCTTGGCGGCAGCTTCCGACCCGTTGAGCAACCGTCGGCACCGCCAATGCATTGCTGTACGCGAGCGAGCACGTCGCCAGCAGCAAGACCGCCAATAACGCTTTCATCGGGGATCTCCTTTTGCGGCTGAATCGCTCGAATTGCACTGCTCGTGAGCGGCGTTGCCAGGCCTCATCCGCGCTGTACTCATCGTCACTGCGCTCAACCACGCCCAGAGCTATACTCGCTGGTCGCGCGGGAATCTGAATCACCCATCACGCCCGGCTCGCAGCAACGTAACCTCGGAACCGTTCCACGACGAAACTATGTAACGACGAAATAATGTAACGATGAAGACTTCCCGCCATCTCAAGCTCCTCGCGGCCGCACTCGTCTTTGTGGTCGGCGTCGGCACGCTGGGCTTTCACTACATCGAGGGATGGCCCTGGTTCGATGGTTTCTACATGGTCATCACCACGCTGACCACCATTGGATATCAGGAAGTCCATCCCCTGTCGCCCACCGGGCGCGTTTTTAACGTCGTCATCATCCTCGGCGGAGTCTCGCTCTTGTTTCTGCTCATAGGATCCCTCACCCAGGCTTTGCTAGAATTCGAACTGCAGAACTTCTTTGGAAGGCGCCGCATGGAACGTGACATAGGCCGTCTCACCGGTCACTACATCATCTGCGGCGCTGGACGCGTCGGCCGCAGTGCCGCCCGCGAACTGGCGCGCCGCCCCGCTCAGTTCGTGATCATCGAGAATAGCGAAACCAAGGCGCAGAAATTCGCCAGCGAAAATTGGCTGATGCTCGTCGGCGATGCCACCCAGGAACAAACTCTGCGCGACGCGCAGATCGGCCGCGCGCGCGGCCTCGTAGCCGCTACCACTACCGACGCCACGAATCTTTATATCGTCCTGACCGCCCGCAGTCTGAATCCAAAGCTCCGCATCATTGCCCGCGCCAGCGAGGAAATGGCGGAGAAACACCTGCTCAGCGCGGGCGCCGATTCTGTCGTCTCTCCCTATATTTTTGCCGGACAGCGTATCGCCCATTCGTTTCTGCGTCCTCATGTCGTAAGTTTCCTCGACACCGCCACCACGCATCTCGGCATGGATCTCGAGATCGGCCAGGTACCGATCACCACGCGCAGCCCGTTTGCCGGCAAGACCATCGAGAACTCGCGCATCCGCCAGGACCGCGGCGTCATCGTCCTCGCCATCAAGCGCGAGGCAGGCATGCGCTTCAACCCCGCCCCCGACGACCGCATCGAAGCCGGCGATTTTCTGATTGCCATGGGCGAGCCACAGCAGCTTCGCGAACTCGAACAGACAGCCGGGTCCGAACCATGAAAATCGTAAGCGCGGCGGAAATGCGCGAGATCGATCGAGCCACATCAGAGCGCTTCGAAGTCCCTTCGATCACCTTGATGGACAACGCCGGCTCCGCCGTCGCCCGTTTCGTCCTCTCTGATTACCCGCAAGCGGAGCGTGTCGGCATTCTCTGCGGCAAAGGCAACAACGGCGGCGATGGATTCGTCGTGGCCCGCAAACTCGTCGAAGCGGGCCGCGCCGTCCGCGTACTGCTGTTGTCGGATCCTACGGAGCTTCGCGGAGATGCCGCCGCGATGTTTCAGAATATGTTGCCAAAGCTCCAGCCTCAGAAAAGTGCGCCGCTGATCGTGCGCGAAGCAAGCGGCCTCGATTCGCCCGAAGCGGCGGAGATCTTTGCAGCAGACGTGATCGTGGACGCCATCCTCGGCACCGGTTTTCGTCCGCCAGTCAGCCCGCTCTATGCGGCAGCAATCGCCAAGATGAATGCGGCGTCGGCTTCAATCGTCGCAGTCGACATTCCCTCCGGCGCCGATGCCGACGCCCGGCGACCCACCTCGGTCGGAGACAAAGCCCGCGCCGATGCCATCGTGACCTTCACTGCCCCACGCCCGGCGCACGTTTTCTCAGCGTTGACGATCGGGCCCACCGTGATCGCCCCCATCGGCTCACCGCCCGAAGCCATCGTCTCGCAGCTCGGACTTCATCTGAGCACTCCCGGCGATTTCGCTGCGATGCTCGCACCCCGCGCGGCGGAAGCCAACAAGGGCAGCTACGGACACGTGCTCGTGATCGGAGGATCGCTCGGCAAAGCAGGCGCCGCGGCAATGGCGGGATTTGCGGCGCTTCGGGCGGGCGCCGGCCTTTCGACGGTAGCCACGCCAAAATCCGTGCTCGCAACCGTAGCCGCCTTTCATCCCGAAGTCATGACCGAGCCCCTGGCGGAAACTGAGCACGGCACCATCTCATTGCACGCGGTCGGACTAGGCCTCGATGCGCTGCTGAAGCGCAAGACCCTCGCCATTGGCCCAGGTATCTCGCTTGACTCCGAAACCGCCGAATTCGTGCGTACAATCGTTACCCGCGGCGACAAGTCGCTGGTGGTGGACGCAGACGCGCTGAGTGCCTTCGAAGGAGCAGCCGACAAGTTAAATGGCCACGGACGAACTCTTATCATCACTCCGCACCCGGGAGAAATGTCGCGCCTAACCGGCTTGACCATTGCTGAAATTCAAGCAAACCGCCTGGAAGTCGCGCGCAACTTCGCTCGCGAACACGAGTTAATCGTCGTGCTCAAGGGACATCGCACCTTAATCGCAGCCCCCGATGGCGCCGTCTGGGTGAATCCCACCGGCAATCCCGGCATGGCCACCGGAGGAACAGGAGACGTTCTGACGGGAATGGTCGCAGGCTTGATCGCGCAATATCCGCAACGTGCGCTCGAAGCCACCGCTCTCGCCATCTCTCTTCATGGATTGGCCGGGGACCTGGCCAGTGAATCCGTCGGCGAGAATTCTCTGGTGGCGACCGACCTCGTGCGCTTCCTGCCGCAAGCCTTCGCGCATACGCGAAATCAGAAATCTGAGGAGATTCGCGTTCACCCCTGATTACCGCGGAATGTAACTGTCGAGCAGCGGAAGGAACTGCGACCCCAGCTTCATCATCCGCGCCTCGGCGGCATCGGCAGACTCGCCGTCCAGCATCGGAGTCATCAGGCGCACCAGCGCGCCGTCGCTGCGATTCAGACGAACCGAATCGGCGATCAGATAATACTTGGCCCAGTACTCATCGGCGACCACCCGGCCATGCGCCTGAAACCAGTACAACACCAGTTGCCGATCTCCCGACTTTGAGCCCACGTATCGGTTCGCGGGAAACGAAGAGCCGTCCGCACGCGTAATCTGAACCACTTCCCGCGAAATCGGAACCCATCCCGCGCCCGGCAGGCAGTGGTTCGGCGAATGAATCGTATCCCCTGCTCGTTGCGTCGGAAAGTACGCAATGTAGAGATTGATCCAAAGTTTAGGCTGGCTCGCATTTTCGTAATCGCGCACCAGAAATTCGCCCGGCCCCAGAATGTCTCGGGTCTGTTGATCGAGAGGGTCGTCGGTTCCCGTCCACCCATCAATCTGCGAGGGCAGGGAACCGAGAGACGCTCGCGGCGGAAAGAACTCGCGGTTCGAATGGGCCTGGAGTAAGAGCGCCGTCGCTAACATGAGCACAGCCGCAATCCCGAAGCGAAGCTTCCCCGCATTCATACGGATCTTGCCTCCGGCCTGGTCTTCCAAACGAGCGAGATCGCCTGGTGCACAGCGAACAACATGATCAGTGCTACCACGAAGATCAGCCATCCCCCCAGGGCATGATAGAACCCCTCCGCCTTCTCCGGATCCCAATACTGCACCAGCAGTCCCGTGCCAAAAATGCGAAAGCTGTTGGCCGCTACTGCGATCGGTACCGCCGACAGGGCCAATACCACTCGCACCCATATCCGAGTCTCCATCAGATACCCGTAGATGATGGCCAGCGTTACCAGAGTTAGAAGTGACCGGATCCCGCTGCATGCTTCGGCGACGTCCAGCGGCATCGAAGCCAGCACGATCACATTCCCCTGCCGCAACACGGGTACTCCAACGAGTTCCAGCAGTCCTGTGGCCACCTTTGAGGCCAGCAACTGCAGGGGAAAAGTAACCTTCTGCAGGATCAGGTTCGGAATCGGAATCATTAGAATCAGAAACGCCCAGGGGAACAGGACCGCGCGAAAGAACGTCCATCCCTGAAACAGAATGATCAGTCCCACCAGCAGGATCAGCAGCGACACGCGCGCGAAAAACAGTTCCGCGCCCAGCACTCCCAGAACCAGCATAAGCAGGCTCAGCACCACCAGCGGAAGACCCAGCCATGACGGGGTCGACGCAATTGCTGTCAGTTTCTTGCGGTCTTGCCAGAGAACAAACAAAGCAAACAGGGGGACGAAGATCCCGTGCTCGAAGTTCGGATCGCGAGAGGGGCCAACCCACTGTAGGAGAAGGCGGGCAAGAGTCGAGGCGTAAAGCCATGCGATCAGCACCAGCAGTGCCACCACTTGCCAACGGGGCAAGTTGGACCACAAGCGACCCTCCCTCGTCGAGAGGGGTGGAGCTATCTCTGCGGTGTTCCCCATATGGCGCGCGCTTTCATCAGAGAATATGCGAAAGCAGAGCCTTCGCGCAAAGCAAAACTTAGGACTTCTGGGCAGTACTTCGGACTGCGAGCAGAGGTGACCCGCCCGCGCGGACCGCATCAACTTCGTGCACTCGACCAGAGAGGAAGACTCATGTTCCCCAAGAACGGAAAACTATTTCCCATTCCGCTCCACCACATTGGCAGCCGCACTCATCCCTTTAGGCTGACGCTAGTTCGCCTAGTGCTTCCAGAGAGTTAGGACTTTATCCCCAATATATTTGGGAAGTAATCCCCACAGATTACCCACTATATGGGCAATAAATTTCCCTTTTATCCGCAATGTAGTAGCGCACCCACTGCGTCGCGCGAGGCAGGTAAAGTCGTAAGTCATTGACAAATAAGTGTATATTGTTTCAGTGCCTTCCCGTCCATCTGGGCCGGATTGGCACCGCGTGTGCTCTAGGGGGTATAAGCCTTTGTCCCAGACGTCGCCCCACTGTCTTGGCCGCAGGATGGCAAAGCAGAAAAGTATGGACCTCCACAGAACCGAAATCATGGCCACTGCCGCAACCTCGCCGAACGGCAGCTCTCGCGTCTGGCTGGAGAGCGTCAGCGCCGGCATGCGCACCGTCGAAGCCGTGATCCGCGAACTGTCGCAGAATGACGTTCCGGTGCTGGTGGTCGCCGAGCATGGTTCCGGCAAGGCGGCAGCCGCGGCCCGCATTCATGCTCTTTCCAGCCGCGCCTCGGAGTCGTTTCAGGTCCATCAGGGTCGTGAGGCCAGCGAAGAAATTCTGGGGGCTCGCGACGGTCAAGGTGGAACCGTCTATCTTCAGGAAGTGGGAGACCTCACCGCGGCGGCACAGAAGGAACTGGTTCGCCAGATTGGTTTGAATGGTACCGCGCAGCGCCGCGTGCCTCGTTTCATCTGCGGCACCTCGCGTGAGTTGGAGCCCGAAGTCAAAGCCGGCAAGTTCCGCGAAGACCTCTATTACGGAATCAGCGGGGTTTGTTTGCGGCTGCCTCCTTTGCGCCAGCGCAAGGAAGATATTCCCGTGCTGCGCGACTGGTTTCTCTCCGCCGCCGCTCATGATTTTTGCCGCGCCGTACCGGTGCTCAGTCCCGAAACCCAGAACTTCTTCCTGGAATACAACTGGCCGGGCAACATTCGCGAACTGAAAGACGCGGCTCGAGCCATTGTTGCGCTCGGCGATGAAGCGCTCGCGATGGGAGGCTTGCGCTCTCTTCTGCGGCGCGTCGATCGCGGCGGCAATGGCGAAAAGATTTCTCTGAAAGACGCGGCGCGCGCTGCTTCCCGCGAAGCCGAAAGGGAAATCATCCTTCAGGTGCTGACTCGAACCCGCTGGAACCGGCGCCGGGCCGCGCAGGAGTTGCAGATTAGCTACAAAGCCCTGCTCTACAAGCTGAAGCAGATTGGTTACGAAGAGTATGGAGCGTGATGCAAAGTTTCAGGGTATCCAAGTCTCGCAGTTAGACCTGGAAACCTTGCAACCTGAGTGTGAGAGGAATCGACATATGAGCTCAACATGGAAAGCGGCAATCGCGGCACTGGTCCTGATCAGCAGCATCGCGTTGGCGCAGGATGCGCCCGCCGCCAGTCCCGCTTCCGACAAGGCCGTTTCCGCTAAGGCGACGAATGAGGCTTCCAACGACCAGGCGGGACCCGAGTATGTCATCGGCCCCCAGGACGTGCTTCACATTGCAGTGTGGAAGGAAGCCGACCTCACCGCTACCTTGCCGGTGCGTCCCGATGGCAAGATATCTCTTCCCTTGCTGAACGATGTGCAGGCCTCAGGCCTCACGCCCCGGCAGTTGGCCGACTCGGTGACCGAGAAGCTGAGAAAGTACATTGCCGACCCCCGCGTCACCGTGGTCGTGACGGAGATCAACAGCAAGCGGATCTACATGACCGGCGAAGTGGTGCATTCCGGGGCCACGCCGTTGTTGCCCAACATGACCGTTTTGCAGGCATTGTCCAGCGCCGGTCTTAGCCAGTTTGCCAACACCAAGCGCATTTACGTCCTGCGCATCGAGAACGGCAAACAACAGAAACTACCCGTGAACTATCGCAAGCTAGTCAAGGGTGAGCAAATCGAACAGAATTATCTATTGCAGCCGGGGGATACTATTGTCGTCCCATAAGGGATCTACGGTGAAAAGCATGGCAAATATGCGAACCATCCGACTGGCGCTGCTGGTTTTCGGCATGAGCCTCTGCTCCGCCGCCCAGACCAGTTCCCAGTCTCAGCCTGGAACCACTCCGGCTCCCGCTCCCGCCTTCGGCCAGAACGCGCCGGTGCTGAATCCCGAGAACCCGCCCGTATCTGGCCTCGACGAGCCCAGTCTCGAACTGAAGACCGCCTCCCGCAGCTTCATCTCGCCCGCTTTGCAGGTCAGCGAATCAGCGGACTCAAACGGCGCCAATCAGCTCGGGGGCAGCCCCGGTTTAGAATCCATCACCCGCGTTCTTGGAGCTCTCGACCTCCAGCAATTCTGGCCCAAGAGCGATCTCCTGTTCGAGTATCTCGGCGGCGGTTCCTTCTACAGCAGCCCTTATGACGCCAAGCAAATGCATGCCGCTGGCCTCGAGGCTGTGACCCGCTGGCGCACCGGCCAGGCGACCTTGCGAGACTCCTTCAGCTACTTGCCCGATGGTTCCTTTCCCGTCTCTACCTTTGGCGGTGTCCCTGGATTGGGTCTCGCCACCGGCAGCATGGGCATCGGAATGCAGGGTGGCGCGTTGCCCGGTTCTCTTAACAACGGTCAGCTCGGGTCGGTCGCAAATATTCCCCGGCTCGCCAATACCGCGATTCTCGATGCGGTGCAAGCTCTCAATCCACGCTCCGCGATCACGGTGGTGGGCGGATTCAGCAACGCTCATTACTTCGATTCCGCGAATTGCGCGAATCCAGTAAATATATGCCTCATCAACAGCGACCAGATCACTGCCGAAGGTGGGTACTCCCATCTTTTTTCCCGTCACGATCAGATCGGTGCTGTCTACGCTTTTCAGCTATTTCAATTTCCGCAAGATACCGGTGGCGGGATTTATAACCACATCGCCAATTTGCGTTGGAGCCATACCATCAGCGGCCGGATGAGCCTGGTTGCCGGTGCCGGTCCGCAGTACACCGACCTGCAACGGGATGGCGGCAACCTCTCGCATTGGTCGCTGAGCGCGCGCGTTCAATTGCGCTACAAGTTCGCCCATTCGTCGATGGTGGCAAGCTACGAAAAATTTACTTCGCCAGGATCGGGAGTCTTCGAGGGCGCCGAAACCCAGGCCGCCCGCCTCGGGTTTCAACGCCCGATTGGTCGCACCTGGGATCTCTATGGCGATCTCGCCTACTCCCATAACAAAAAGCTCCAGCCCGGAGGCGTGCCTGCCGACAGCTACAACGAGGGCTCGGCCAGCGCCGTCTTCCGCAAACACTTGGGACGTACCTACGATTTTTTTGCCGCTTATCGCTTCAGCGAGGTGGCGTTCAATGTCGCTCTGCCGCCCGACGGTGGCTTTGGCAGCGGCAGGATTGCTCAGCGGCACGTCGGCAGCATTGGGGTGGAGTGGCACCCCAGACCGACTCGTATCGAATAATTCTTTGGCCGCCCCGCGCGGCCGGATTGGTGAACTGTATGAGTGAGAATCGCGAACTGACGATGGACGATTATCTGGCGATGTTGCGGCGGCGCCTTAAAGTCATTTTGATCCCGGCCCTGCTCGCCCCCATCGCGGGCTTCATGGTGTCGTATGTCTTCCCGCCCAAATATACCTCCCAGTCCACGGTTCTGGTCGAGGGCCAGAAGGTGCCCGACAGCCTGGTCCAGTCGGTCATCACTTCCGATTTTACCCAGCGTATCCAGACCCTCAGTCAGCAGGTCCTCAGCCCCAGTCGCCTGCGTCCCGTCATTCAGAGCCTCGCGCTCGTCAAGTCCGATGAAGAGAGCAAGCTCATCTCGGATATCCAGCAGAATATGTCGGTTGAGCCGGTGGTCACCTCGATGAGCGCTGCCGCCAACTCGGCGGGAGTTTCCGGCGCCAAGAAGAAGAAGGCCTCTGCCTCCGACGAGCCCCTGCCCGGTTTCAATGTCAACTACACTGACAGCAACGCCCTCCGCGCCCAAAAAATCTGCAATGCCATGACCTCCCTCATCGTCGACGAGAACCTGCGCTCTCGCGCCGAGGTGGCCTCCAGCACCACCGAGTTTCTCACCCGCCAGGTTAAAGAAGCCAAGGACGCCATTGACGAGCAGGATGCCAAGCTCGCCAACTTCAAAAGACAATACATGGGTCAGTTGCCCGGTGACGCCGACAACAACATGCGCATGCTGATGTCGCTCAACACCCAACTCGACGCCACCACCCAGACCTTGAGCCGCGCCCAGCAGGATAAGGCCTACACCGAAAGCATGCTGGCGCAGCAGATTGCCACCTGGAAGAGTTCGCAGTCCAGCACCAATCCGCAGACCCTCGAACAACAGTTGAGCCAGTTGCAGTCGCAATTGATGACTCTGCAGGCGCGCTATACCGAAGACTACCCCGACGTGATCAAAACCAAGGCCGACATCGCCGAGGTTCAGAAGAAACTGAAAGAAGTCAACGCAGCCAGCGCCGCTTCGACCGCCACCGACGGCGGCGACAAAGCCAGTTCCGCCGAACCGCCGGAAGTTCGCCAACTCCGTCTCCAGATTCACCAGTACCACAGCGTGATTGAGCAGGCCACCCTCGATCAGAAGAGGCTGCAAAGCCAGATTGGCGTCTACCAGAGCCGCACCGCCATGAGCCCCAACGTCGAGGAGCAATACAAGCTGCTCACCCGCGACAACGATAACGCCCAGGCCTTCTACAAAGATCTCCTGGCCAAGAAAAGTTCCGCCGAACTGGGCACCAGCATGGAGAACCAGCAACAGGGCGAACAGATGCACATTTTGTCCGTAGCTGGCCTGCCCGAATCCCCCAGTTTCCCCAACCGCCCGCTGTTTGCCGGGGCCGGCTTGGCTGCTGGGTTCGCGCTCGGCATGATCATCGCCATCTTTCTGGAGTTTAGTGACAAGTCCATCCGCACCGAAAAAGATGCTGCCGCGATCATGGATCTGCCCCTCTTGATTTCCGTGCCCTGGCTCGGCGAGGACGCGGACGACGCTGCCGCCAACGGCAATGGCAACGCCCGCCGTTTCTGGGGCCGGGGTGACCCCGTAGACGCAAAAGATCACCAGAATGTGAAGGTCTAGCGCAAGCGTATGTATAAAGAATTTTTCGGACTTCGCGCCAACCCGTTCAACGTCAATCCGGACCCGCGCTACCTGTTCCTCACGCGGCACACCGAAGAGGCGCTGGCTTGCCTGACCTACGGCATCCAAAGCCGCAAAGGCTTCGTCTTGCTTACCGGCGAGGTCGGTACCGGCAAAACGACGCTGATCAACAAGTTGATGGAGTGGCTTCGCCTCCAGCAGGTCGCCACTGCCTTCATCTTCAACTCGCGCATGGACGTGCCTCAACTCCTCGACTTCATGATGGCCGATTTCGGCATTCCCTGCGACACCAAGTCGAAGAGCCAGGTCCTGCAGCGCCTCTACAACTGGCTGCTCGATCGCTATCGCGCCGGTGAAACTGCGGTTCTCGTCATCGACGAGGCCCAAAACCTCTCCGACGAAGTGCTCGAAGAGATC
>OBLT010001203.1_pt1 | contig 16582 bp, 14 predicted proteins | sample 1518721 | NCBI WGS metagenome assembly OBLT01 (sample SAMEA3539307, study PRJEB22396) | soil metagenome | biome: tundra; feature: field; material: soil | place: USA | collected 2010-05 | depth 0.15 m | reverse complement strand
TGTTGGTGACGGTGCAGATGCCACCGCAGTTGGTCGAGCCCGAGACGCAGGTGACGCCGCAAGTGCCGCCCGAGCAGACCTGGCCCGCCGGGCAAACCGTGCCGCAGGCGCCGCAGTTCTGGTTGTCATTGTTGGTGACGGTGCAGATGCCACCGCAGTTGGTCGAGCCCGAGACGCAGGTGACGCCGCAAGTGCCGCCCGAGCAGACCTGGCCCGCCGGGCAGACCGTGCCACAGGCGCCGCAGTTGTGGTTGTCGGTCTGGGGAGAGACGCAGACGCCGGCACAGAGGAGTCCGGTGGGCGGCAGACAGGCGGCGGCGCAGGCGCCGCCCGAACAGAGCTGGCCAGATGGGCATGCCGTGCCGCAGGCCCCGCAGTTCTGCGGGTCGCTCTTGAGGGCCGCGCAGGTAGAGGTCTTACCCGTGCCGCACACCGTGTAACCGGGGCCGCATGTGGCCGAGCAGCTTCCATTCGAGCAGACAGTTCCGGCAGCGCAGATTTGACCGCAGCCGCCACAGTTCTGGTTGTCCGTCAGGGGGTTCGCGCAGGCGCCTCCACATACGGTCTGGCCTGCCGGACAGGTCGCAGAGCAGGCTCCAGCAACGCAGAGCTGGCCCGCGGCACAAGCGTTCCCGCAGCTTCCACAGTTGAAGGGATCGTGGTCGAGGCTGGCGCAGAAGGGTCCGGTGCCGCTATCGCAGGCCTTGGTGCCGCTGCCACAGCTCGTCTGGCAGCTCCCGCCCGAACAGGCCATGCCCGCCGGGCAGACCGTGCCGCAGGCGCCGCAGTTGTTGTTGTCAGTGGCGAGGGAGCTGCAGACTCCGCCGCAAAGCTTCTCGCCGCTGCTGCAGGTAATCGCGCAGCGCCCGAGGCTGCAGAGCTCGTTGGCCGGACAGACGGTGCCGCAGGCGCCGCAGTTCGCCGGGTCGTTCCCAAGGCTCGTGCAGATGGCCGTGGCACCCGTGCCACAGATCGTAAGGCCGGATCCGCAGCTGACGGCGCAGGAACCCGCCGAGCAAAGGTAACCGCTCGGGCAGACATTGCCGCACGCACCGCAGTTGTTGAGATCGTTGAGCGGACTGGCGCAAAGGAAACCGCCGGGACCGCCGCCGCCCGAGGTGATTGGGCAGAGCGTCTGCGACGGGAGGCAACTAGCAGCGCATTGGCCGCTCTGGCAGCTCTCGCCCGCCGGGCACTGGATCCCGCAGCCGCCGCAATTTTGGTTGTCGCTGGCGGGCACGACGCAAAGGCTGCCGTTGTTGCACGAAAGGGTCCCGCTGCCACAGAGGGTCGCGCAGGAACCCGCCGAGCAGACCTGACCGGCCGGGCAGGCGCGGCCGCAGTCACCACAGTTCTGGTTGTCGGAAAGGGGGTTCACGCACACCCCACCGCAGAGTGCCGAGCCGGCCGGACAGACGACCGTGCAGACCCCGGAGACGCAACTGTTCCCGGCGGCGCAGGCGTGGTCGCAGGCGCCGCAGTTCGCGGGATCGCTTGCGGTCTTCGTACAGTAGGCTTCCGCCCCGCTGCCGCAGACCTGGTAGCCCGCGCCGCAGCCCGCGCCGCAGAGCCCGAGCGAGCAGACCTGGCCGGAGGGGCAGACCGTTCCGCAGCCACCACAGTTGAGCTTGTCGGTGGAGGGGTCGGTACAGGCCGTGCCACAAAAGAGCTGACTGGTCGTGCAGGCGGACACACAAACAGAGCCGCGGCAGACCTGGCCCGAGACGCAGCCCGTTCCGCAGGCGCCGCAGTTCGCGGGGTCGGTGGCGAGGTCGACGCAGACCCCGGCGCAGACGGAGAAGAGGCTGGTGCAGGTGGTTCCCCCATCCCCGGTCGTGCTGCCATCCTCACCAGTCGCGCCATCGAGTCCACTTGTGTCGCCCAGCTCGCTTGCGTCTCCCGCGCTTGCCGTATCTCCGCTCCCTGATTGCCCTCCTGCTTCCTCGGTTTCTCCCGATCCGCTTGCACTCTGAGAGGAAGCGTCTGTCCCTCCCGTCGCAAGGTCGATTCCTGCGGCGTCGGGCGAACGAGCGCTCGAACCGGTACAACCGGACGAGCAACCCAAAACCAGCGCCGCGAGCAGCATTGCCAAACATTCAGCTCGCTTCATGAAGTTTCTCCTACGTCTTGGGGTCGATCGATCCGTTCAGCCGCTGTCAACTCTCTGTCAACTCGGAATCACGCCCTTTGTGAATCGTCGTCTCACGGTCACCCATTGTACGACGGTGGCCTAGCAGGTGAACCAATAACTATCGCCAGAGGGGATAGGTTGGGGATAGTTTGGCGACGTAGGTGGATGTGGCTTACGTAATCTTCGTTATCGGACATTTTGCAGATGCGATTCGGTGAAGGCAAAATGGCGCTTGTTCCGACTAGTGATGCCTGGAGGTACCCATGAAACCATAAGGTGAAAATCCCGAAGCGGTAGAAGGGCAGCCAGCTGCCGAGCTCCATCAGCAGTGCCTTGCCGAAGAGCGATGGCCGTCGCACGATTTCCAGACCGGCGCTGAACGAAGCCAGCCAACGCGGCGGTCGGGTTCGGGTCGCGAGTATTGCGGTCATCGACAAAAGACCGGCCGCGATGCCAGCCGCGCACAGGATTGCCCGATCCACCCATGCGGGCAGGTGTTGCAACAGAAAGGGCACCGGCGCGAGCACGAGGGAAAGGGACAGAACCTCCAGGCCCTTCTCGACCGCGGTCACCGCCGCTGTCGCGGCCACGGCCACGTTGTCGTCGCGTTTGAGCAAATAGGCGCGCATGAACTCGCCCGCGCGGCCCGGCACGACCGCGGTGGTCGCCGCGGCGGCGAGCATGAAACGCTGGACGCGCAGCCAAGGCAGCGAAACAACCGGAAAGAGCAGGGTGCGAAACACACCGGCCCGGCATGCGAGTTGCCCCAGCGCGAGCAGCCCAGCGACGGCCAGTAACGATGGGCGGGCATGGCCGAGAGCGCGGGCCAGGGCGTGACCGTCGATGTGGCGGACGAACAGATACGCGCTCACGCCAATAATGAGGAAGCCGACGACGCGCAAGAATAGCTTTAGCCGGTACCGCGGCTGTGAAGAAATGTCCGAACGAGGTGCGTCGCCGCGGATTGGATGCATGAGCGCGGCTCTGTTCCGCAGCGCTTGGATGCGAAGAAAGACCGCTCGGTCGCAAGGAACGCTGAGGGAGGTGTGGCGGGACCGCTACGGACCGGGCTTGAAGAGGATGCCGGGTCGGTTGGCTTCGGCGCTGGAGGTGGCGGCTTTTCCAGTCGCAAGGAGCTCGGCATTTGCGCCAATGAGTCCCAGAATGGTTTCCACCGCCTCGGGGATCGCGGCTTCGACCTGCGGGCTCAGTTCGGTTCCGTACTCCCCGAACGCCACCCCTTCCACGCCGACGAAATGCAGGGTCGCGGGCTCACGGGCCGGGGCCAGGCGGTGCGCCAGATCCATCAGCTCGGCGATGCCGATGGTGTGCGAGGCCGAGGCGCCAGTGCTGTAGCGTTCGATGGCGCGGCCTTCGAGGGCGACGCAGGTCCCGGGCGCGCGTCCCGTGCTCATGGCGTCCACCAGCACCACGCATTCGGCCCCCGCGACGACATCCAGCAGATCGAAACCCAGCTGGGGCGCAAGCTCGACATGCACATCCGCGGGCAGGGGCAGCGCCATTAGGATGCGCCCGATGCGAATGCCGACCCCGTCGTCCCGAACCAGCTCGTTGCCGAGGCAAAGAATGCGCGTGCTCATGGGTTCTCAGTCGAGGCAGTGTATCAGGCCGCCCACAGCCACGCCCTCCCGCGGCTGAGATGGGTTCTGCGCGGTGCCCCTTTCACCCTGAAACGCATGTAGGGTAGATTGCGTCCCGTGACTCGTCGGAAGTGCGTTCGGAAGTATGACAAGAGGCGATCGGCCAAGTACGGTTTGGTCTTCGCGCTGCTGGGTTGTCTTGCGCTGGCTGGGAGCGCGCACGCCGAGCCGGCCAAGTCTTTAGCCGCGGGTCAGGACAGTACCGATTTCATCACCGAGGCGCGCCTGCTCTTCCAGCTGGTGGCGTGCGCGGGCGACGCCAAGCTGCCCGAGGGCTGGCCCGTTCCCCTGCTCAAAAGCCACTGTGTCAAGCTGCGCGAACAGACGGCGAGGTACCGGGCGCGCTGGATCGAGCGCACGCGTCCGTTCCTTTCCCGCGTGGTTCCAGCCGACCTGCCCAAGTCCGTGGTTTATCCCTTCGGCGGCGGCGACCTGGTGACGGCGCTCGCGACTTTTCCCAATGCCGATGAATTCACCACCATTTCCCTGGAGACTGCCGGCGACGTGCGCGGAGTGCCCACGCTCAACGCCAAACAACTCGAGGCCAGCCTCAATTCCACCCTCGAACACCTGCGCAGCCTATTCGCCGTCAGCCATTCCAAGACCACCAACCTGAAGGCCGGATCGCACTCGTCGTTGCCCGGCGAGATCGCCTTTGCCTTGGTTGCCTTTTCCGTCTTCGACTACGAGCCGGTGTCGCTGCGCTATTTTCTCCTCGATGCGCAGGGCAAACCGACCTACTTGAAGGCGAGCGAGCTTCCGGCGGTGGGGGTGCCGTGGGCGAAGGATTCCGGCCCCAACCCCTTTGCCAACGTGGAAATCACCTTTCGGTCGCGCCAAGGTGCCAAGGATGGTACCAAGGCGCCGCTGCGCGTGTTCCGGCACATCGCCGCGAATCTAAACGACGAGCATTTCGCCGCCAATCGTCCGTTGCCGTTGTACCTGGCCAGCAAAGGGCCGGTGTCGGTGCTGATCAAGGCCGCCAGCTATCTGCTGTGGTTCGACAACTTCTCGCACATCCGTTCCTACTTGCTCGACCACGCGGCATGGATGATTTCCGATTCGACCGGTATCCAGCCCTCGCTGGCGCGCGCGGCCGGCTTCGAGCAGGACTGCTACGGGCTCTTCCACGGCCCTATGCTGGCCAAGCATTCGCACATCAAGAGTGAGTTTCTGACCCTGTGGCAGGCCAGTCCCAGGCGCATGCTGCCCTTCTACTTTGGCTATCCTGATATCGATGGGCACGGACACATGATGGTGACCAGGCGAAGCGGAAAGACCGCCGCGACTGAGACCTCGGAGCCGGCGACGGATCAAGTCTCAGGCGGCGCGCACTGGCGGCTGCAAACCGAGAAGGGACCCGTGCATGTGTGGCAGCCGCGTGGCTACAATCCCGCCACGGCCGGCACCGTGATCTACGTGCACGGCTATTACACGAATGTGGACGGCGCCTGGGTTCAGCACGCCCTGGCCGAGCAGTTCGCGACCAGCCAGGCGAATGCGCTGTTCATCCTTCCGGAGGCACCGAGCGGCAGCAACGAAGAGGTGTTCTGGCCGGTGCTTTCCGATCTGCTCAAAGAAGTCGAGCGCCAGCTTAGCGGCATCAAGGCGCGCGGGCCCATCGTCGCGGTAGGGCACAGCGGAGCCTGGCGTACTTTGGGAAGTTGGACAGACGACAAGACGGTTGATGTCTTTCTGCTCCTCGATGCGCTCTACGGTTCGGACGACAAGTTCCAGACCTGGCTCGCGCTCCGCCCGGGCAGCGACGAACCGCGCCTGACCCTGGTGTCGAAAGACACCGCCAATCGCGTGGCGCCGTTTTTGGAAAAGATCCCCACGGCCAAGCGGCGGACGAGCCTGCCCGAGACCTACCGCGACCTGACCCCGGCCGAGCGGAATGTGCCGGTGCTCGAAATCACGTCCGACCTCGGGCACATGGAAATCGTCACCACAGGCAAGGTGCTGCCGGTGCTTCTCCACCGCTCGCCGCTCAAGGCGGTCAAGCCGCCCAGGTTCGTCACGCGCAAGAAGACCGAGGCAAGCCCTGAATGAGCCCGACCAACCCGCTTTGACCTGGGGGCATTCCCTGCTAGCAGTAAGGCCGATGTCTTCCCCGAAACTACCCGCTGTCGTGCTTCGCGCCGCCGTGCTGGCGGGCGTGCTGGTCGGCAGCGCGGATGGTCTGCGGGCCGCCGTTCTGGGGCATGTGCAGCTCGCGGGCTTGCTTGCGTGCGTGGTCTTGACCATCGGCTTCGACGTGCTGGTGGCTGCGGCGGCTGGTGCTGCCCTGGCGCTCTTGATCGCGATTGCGGGTTGGGGGCGCGGACGCGGACGCGGACGAACGTCCGGCTGGCTCGCCGCTGGGATCGGCTGGCTTCTGGCTGGCGCTGCCTCAGCGGGCGCTGCGGTCGGCGCGGTCACGGGCACGGCCAACCGCAACAATCGCTTTCTCGCGGCCGGCGTCGTGGTGCTGGCAACATTCGCGGCAGCGTTCGCGGCTGCCTTCGTCGGCCCAGCCCTGCGTCGGGCGCTCGCCGTGTTGCCTGGCTTGCGCAACAAGTCCTCTGGGCAAAACACCGAGTCCGTTCCCAGCCCAGCCGGCGTTCTCGTGCTCGCGCCTCTTTTCGCCCTTATCCTCGAAGCCGTGGTGTTCGTGTTGGTGTGGCAAACCCGCGCGTCTGTGCGCAAGGACGTCCTCACAACACGTGCGACCTGGGCTGCTTGCCTTTCGGGCCTGCTTCCCTTCGTGCTCGCGGGGGCCAGTGCACGCCTTCCGCGCGTGCGTTGGTGGCAGGCTTCGATTGCGGCCGCCGTTCTGTTCGGCGCTCCCGTCGCCTATTTGATTCGATCGCGCTGGGCGCAGGATTTTCAGTTCCTGCCTTGGACCCTGGTGGCGGTGGTTGCTGGAATCATCGCCGCGAGCGCGGCCCTTTCGCTGCTTCTGCGCACCCGTCCTTTCGCTTGGAAGTGGAATCTCGCGCTGGTGGTCGGCCTGCCGGTCGTCGCCCTGGCCGCGGTTTTCACGGCCTCGGAATACGAACCCGCGCGCAAGGCGGCCTCGGCGCGCGCCGGGCTGGCCGGCGAGTTGCTTGCTCTCGGACAGCGTCTGACCGATTTCGACCACGACGGCTACGCCCGCTTCTTCGGCGGCGGCGACTGCGACGACAGCGATCCGGAGCGCAATCCCGGCGCGCGCGATTGGCCCGACGACGGCATCGACCAGGACTGCGACGGCAAGGACGCCACCGCCGCGGCCCTGCGTTCGCCACCGTTTCAAACGGTTCCAGGCGCAGTGCCGAACGATCTGAAAATCCTTCTCGTCACCATCGATACCCTGCGCGCGGATCATCTTGGCTGCTACGGCTACCAGCGGCCGACTTCGCCGAACCTCGATCGTCTGGCCGGCGAAAGCACCCTCTTCGTCAACGGCTGGGCCCATGCTCCGTCCACGCGCTATTCGATGCCGGCCATCGCCACCGGCCGCTGGCCCTCGGCCATCGACTGGGACGAATCGATTTGGTGGCCGCGCATCGTCCCCGGTCAGCGCATGATTGCCGAATCCATGAAGGCGCTGGGCTACACCACGGCCGCCTTCTACGCGTACCTCTATTTCAATCGCGCCGACCAGCGCGGCTTCGAGCGCGCCGTCGACTACTACGACGACACCTGCGCCGCTTTGCACGTGAACACCAACGGCCCGGCGGAATCCGTCGGAACCTCGGCGCGCCAGATGGCGGACAAGGGCATCGCCTTTTTGCAGGCGCACGGCGCGGAGAAGTTTTTCCTGTGGATGCACTTCTACGACCCGCATCTAAACTACGAACGACACCCCGAGGCACCCAACTTCGGCAACGCGCAGGCCGATCTCTACGATGGCGAGATCTGGTTCACGGATCAGCAGTTCGGCCGCGTACTCGACGAGCTGCGCACGCTTGGACTTTGGGACAAGACCGCCATCATCGTGGTCGGGGATCACGGCGAGTCGCTGGGCGAGCACGGCATCGTGGCCCACGGCTATCACTTGTACGCGCCGCACACCAAGGTCCCGTTCATCGTGCGCGTACCCGGGCTGCCCGCCCAACGCCTGGCCACACCGGTCGGCCACGTCGATCTGGCGCCCACCATGGTCAACCTGGCGCGCGGGCCGCACGAGCCGTCTTTTCTCGGCCGCTCGCTGGTCGATCTGCTGGCGGGCCAGCCGGCCGAACCTGCGCCCGGACCGGTCTTCCAAGAGGTCAGCTACGAGGGCAACGTCAAGCGGCGTGCCCTGGTCACGGCCACGCATCACTTGATTTGGAACTGGACGCCCGACAACACCACCGAGTGCTACGACATCGCCCACGACCCCGGCGAGCTGAAAGATCTGTGGGGATCGCCGGCAGGCGAGCCCGCGTGCACACAGCTCAAGGAAGACTTGCGCAGTCGCGTGGCCTTGCTGTCGCTGCCACCGGGCTACGCTGACAAGATCGCCTTCGGCGTCGCGCCTGCGGGTGCGCCCGCGCCCAGCACGCCACTCGATGCAAGCATCGGATCCAGCCTGCGCGTCGTGGGCTACGATCTTTCGGCCCAGTCGGTTCGTCGCGGCGACAGCGTCGAGCTGGTCACGCACTTCGAGTTGCGCGGTCGCATGGAGCCCGGGTGGCGACTCTTCTTTCACATGGATGGCCCGGGCGGCTTCCGCAATCTCGACCACGTTCCCGTCGAGGGCGCCTATCCCATGGAACGCTGGCACCCAGGGCAGCGCATCCGCGATCGCCTGCGCATCGCCTTCACCGCCGCCATGCCGCCCGGTTCGTACACGGTCTACCTCGGCCTTTTCAAAGGCAATGCGCGCGCCCCCGTCACACCGGCCAGCGTCAGCGACGGCCGCGACCGGCTAAGGCTGGCGACCATTGTGGTGCAGTAATTACGAGCCACCGCACGCGAGATCATCGAGTAGTTGAAGACGTGTGTCCCCGGCTGGGACCATGAGCGGCAGCCACTGGCGCAAATACGCAAGATCGAGGCGTCCGGCTTGCACGGCAAACAGTCGCTCGAGATCCTGCACGTCCTTGGGTCGCGCGTAGAGCAGCTTGGCCAGGGCCGTGTCTTCCGCCGAAAGGAACCAGCGCGGATGCCCGTCGGGTGTCGGCAGCGAAACGCGCCTGCGCTGCATCTCCGCGTGCCACGGATGATGGGCGATAAAAACATCGATGCGCGTTCGGCCGAAGTACGCGACGAAAAATCCTGTGCGTGCCACCGTCCGGCGGGCTTCCGCTCGCTCCACCATGGCACCTGCTCGCTCCACACTGTCGAGCAAGCCATCGAGCTCATTTTCGCTGACGAAGACCGATACGTCCACGTCAGAGGTTGTCCGGGGTACCCCCCACGCGCCGAGCGCCAGAGCACCGCCGACGGCGTAGGGCAAGCCGTCTTCGTCAAACCGGTCGGCGAGCCGAGCCAGAACGTCGGTCGGCGATGTCGCGACTGCCGTCACTCCTTCTTACCTGACTTCTTCAGTCGTTCGAGAATGGCCATCGTGCTGGCAGGCAGGGACTCGGGCGCATCGGCGCGCGCGCGCACGTCCTCTGGCCACAGCGATTGAAACCACGGTACAAGCGCGCACAGGCGCCAAGTCTCGGCCAACCGCTCTTCGGGCGTCGCATCCCGCCAGGGCGTGGCTTCGCGGCGAACATGGACGTCCCCAGACAGCACACGCACCTGCTCTGCCAGACGCAGATTTTCCGCCTGCAAGTTCGCTTCGGGCATGCCAGCCATGACAACATTCTACTCCTGCGGTGGTCATCTGGCAGGAATGGAGTCCCAGCGTCGTGAGATCGCGGCCACTCATCTTGATTCCATTCAAATGAGCCCCTCGGCGTCCCAGGTCACCGTGCGTTTGGAAGCGGCGAAAGCGGGAATCTCAGATGGGTCGCGGCTTCTCGCATTCGGGCATCGCTCGTGCACAGGGGCCAGGAAACACACTGAGCGGCGGCTGCAAGGTGGATGGCATCGAGAGAACGCAGAGCCACGTCAGGGTGGCACGCAGCCATGATCGTGTTGGCCTGATCGAGAACCGCGCGCGTGATCCCAACGAGGTTCAGACGATGATGGCTGACGTCGTCTTCCAGCTGTTTCCACGCGGCCTTGCGGTGTCGGGCGGTGATGCCCCCTTCTCGCTCCTTGCGCAGAAGGGCCGAGAAGCACTCGGACAGAGCCAGTTCCGCTGACCAAGCGATTTGACCGTCGACCATGTTCGCGTAGAATAGACTGTCGGATTCGCGAACCAGAAGCTTCACCAGGATGGCGCTGTCGAGGTACATGCTAGTCGCGACTGTCGCGGTCGCGGCGGATCAACTCTTCGGCGGCCGTGCTTGTCTTGCCGGCGGTCAAGAGGCGGCGGTTCACGCGATAGCGCGTGTGCATGGTCGGGATCCCCACTAGCTTGGCCTTGGGGCGGCCATCTGAGGTGATCACAATCTCCTCGCCGGCCGCAGCGCGCGCAAGGAGCTCGGACAGCTTGGCCTTGGCCGTACGCACGTTCGCGATCATGGATTCAGTGTAGCTACATGTGACCACGCAGGCAAGCGCAGCCCATGGCGCAGTAAGACTCGGGTCAACGTTGAGTCTCAGCCAAACGGGTGGTTTGGCGGCGCTTTCCGCGCTAGAGCAACACCTCGTTTCGGAACACACCGTGAACACGATCTACGCCGACTACAACGCAACCACGCCCCTCGATCCCGAGGTGCGTGCGGCGATGAACGAGGCGCTGGATGTTTCGTTCGGCAATCCGTCCAGCATTCACCAAGCTGGGCAGGCAGCGCGGCGGCTTGTGGATCGGGCCAGGGCGCAGGTCGCGGGACTGATTGGCGCCGCGCCCGACGAGATCGTGTTCACCAGCGGCGGCACCGAGGCCGACAACCTGGCCGTGCTGGGCGTGGCCGGAGCGGCCACGGGCGAACGCAGAGGCATGGTCACGAGCGCTGTCGAGCACAAGGCCGTGCTCGATCCTTGCGCCTATTTGCAGGAGCAGGGGCGTGCGGTGACTTTCTTGCCTGTCGATGGCGATGGCCGCGTTGAGATCGCGGCGGCGGAAGGCGTTGCCACATCCGACGTTGCGCTATTTTCCGTGATGCTGGCCAACAACGATACCGGTACGCTCCAGCCGGTCGCCGAGATCGTGCATGCTGCGCAGGCGTGCGGCGCTCTCGTGCACAGCGATGCCGTGCAGGCTGCGGGCAAGGTGCCCATCGACGTCAAGAAGCTGGGCGTGTCCCTGCTTTCATTCTCGTCGCACAAGATCCACGGACCCAAGGGGGCGGGTGCGCTTTTTGTCCGCTACGGGGTCCGCCTGGCGCCGCTCGTGCGCGGTGGTCGGCAAGAACGCACCCTGCGCCCGGGAACGGAAAACGTGCCGGCCATCGTTGGGTTCGGCAAAGCCTGCGACCTGGCGCGCGCGCGGCTCGAGGCCGATGCTCGCCGCGTGGCCGAGCTGCGCGACCATTTCGAAAAGCAGGTTCTGGCGCGCATTCCAGGCACACGCGTGAACGGCGGCGACCATCGCCTGCCCAACACCTCGAACATCGCCTTTGACCGTCTCGATGGCGAGGCCATCACCATCAACCTCGACATGCTGGGCATTGCGGTTTCGACGGGCGCCGCCTGCAACTCGGCGGACAAGACGCCGTCGCACGTGCTGGTCGCCATGGGGCAGAGCGCGGCCTGTGCGCGCTCGTCGGTGCGCTTCTCTTTCGGGCGCGACACCACCGACGAAGAAATCGACCGCGCCGTGAATCTGGTTGTTTCCGCGGTGAAGCTCTTGCGCGAGGCCCGGCCATGAGCGAACGCATTGCCATCGCCATGAGCGGCGGCGTGGACAGCAGCGTGGCCGCGGCCATGCTCAAGCAGGCCGGGCACTCGCTCATCGGCGTCACCTTGAAATTGCAGGAGTGCCACGATGCCCACGGCAGCAAGTCGTGCTGTGGGGTCGACGGCATCACCCGCGCGCGCGAGGTGGCGGGCAGCCTGGGTTTTCCCCACTATGTCCTCGACTGCGTGAAGGATTTCGAGCAGCTGGTTCTCCTGCCCGCGTGGCAGGAATACGCCAGTGGCCGTACGCCCAGCCCGTGCCTGCACTGCAACGAGCGCGTGAAGTTCGGCTTGCTGCTCGACTGGGCTGCACGCCTCGGGATCCCGCGCGTAGCCACCGGGCACTACGCGCGTCTTGAAAAAGATCAGACCGGCCAAACCATGCTCCTGCGCGGCCGCGACACGGGCAAGGATCAGTCGTATTTTCTCGCCGGGCTGTCGCTTGGGCAGCTCGAGCGAGCCGTGTTTCCCGTCGGTCATCTGCGCAAGCCCGAGGTGCGCGAGCTGGCCAAAAGCCACGGACTTCCGACCGCAGAAACTCCGGAAAGTCAGGACGCGTGTCTGGTGGCGCCGGGCGAATCCTATTCGGAAATGCTACGCAAACACTTCGACGCTCCGGCGCGTGCGGGCCAGATCGTCGACGACGCCGGCCAAGTCGTCGGACTGCACAGCGGTATCCACGTCTTCACCATCGGCCAGCGCAAGGGCCTGCCCGCGGGCGCGAGTGCGCGTCGCTGGGTCAAGTCCATCTCGCCTGAAACTGGCCAGGTCACGGTGACGACGGATGCTGGCGAGCTTGTCGACACCGAGTTCGTGGCCAAGCAAGTGAACTGGCTCGCAGGCAACTTGCCCGCCGAGCCGCTCGCCTGTTCCGTGCAAGTCCGCTACCGTCACGCGAGCGAGCCCGCCACCATCGCCGCGCAGCCCGACGGCACCTTGCGCGTGACCTTGAAGACGCCCGTCAAAGCCATCACCCCCGGCCAAGCCGCGGTCTTCTACGACGGAGACCGCACCCTCGGGCGAGGTTGGATCGCCTGATAGCTTTCAGCGGCTCGCGAGCAACCCACGACCCAATGGCTGCGAGAAGCTCAGCGGTCAATTGTCGCCAGGATCCAGTCGGCATAGCGGTTTCCGGAGATCGTTGCTCAGTGCTCGCCATCGTCCTCCTCCATCTTCCGGACGACAGTTGCGATCATCGACGCATCAATGTCCGCGCTCTTCATCAACTGAACGGCTCGCCGTATGTCATCGGCGTCGACGGCATCGAAGAACTCTTCCACCTTGCCGATCGCAGCGAGCTGCTCTAGCACCAGACTACCTTCGAATTCGCTCTCGTCCATCATCATCTCATCGAGCTTCTGGCAGTGCCTACGAGAGCTTCAACGGCATGGTTAGTCGGAGCGGCGCCAGGAGTCAGCCGTGAGTTTGTCGAGGGCAGCCAGATAGGGCGCATTCGGATCACCAGGGCGCTGGGGCTTGTTGGCCAGGTTCCAGATGTGTTCCATCAACACCGACCCTATGGCGTGAATGGCGTCGTGGCGTTCCAGTCCGTCGCCGAGCAGCCGCTCAAGCGCACGCTTCGCTTCTGGCAGACCTTCCGCCAGTTGGTTCTCCACGATCGCGTGAGCCGCTGCGTGGGCACGAACGTTCGGCATCTCCGCGCGTATACTCCGATGATACCGGCGCGCGAGCTCTATCCGCATGGCTTCGTCGAGCGCCAGCCACTTCGCAGAATCGGGATCGTGTTCAGGATCGTACTTGAACATGTTTCATAAGCTCCGGCTAACGGCCTGGCGATCACCTGCGGGCCGCGGAGCGGCCGGTCAAGTGCAACGCCGCGTTCGCCCGCTTCGGAGTCGAAGGCACGGACCAATGAGGACGTTTCCGGGTCTCGGCGCAGTCACGGAGGTACATGTTCATGAGCGTCTGGTAGGGCAGCGACATCTCACGCGACAGTCCTTGGAAGTAATCGATGGTCTCCTCGTCCAGGCGGATCGTGAGCTGGCGCTTGAGCCGCCTCGCGTACGGATTCCGGACCGCGGTTGAAAAGTCGTAGTTCTTCCTCATCTCATCCTCCGATCCTCGTACTGCCCGCGCTCGAAGGAATTCGCCTTGCGCGCGGAGATGATGCGGATGACCTCGTCATGCCATCGATAGCAATGGCAGACGACCAGCGTTCGCAGCTGTGCACTGAGTCCGAGGAGCACGAACCTGTCCTCATCTTGGGAATGCTCCTTCGTCGGGCCGCAACAAGGAGCTTCCGACGGTTGGCGACCGCCTTGCGCTCGTCCCATTCAAATCGAAGTCGTTTCACGCATGCACGAGTGTACCTACCTTGTAGGTACAAGGCAAGTCGGGCGAACGCTTTGCCTTCAACGGCATGTTAGCCAGCCTGCTCAATCGTCCTCGGAAAGGTGCAAATCGAACAAGAAGACGTGCACGATGACCTCCCGAGCTTCGTCATCTTTCAGGCGAAAGGCCGCCCGCCATTCGCCCGCCTGAGATGCTGGCTTCTCCCTGAGGAACAATTCATGCTGGTGCAACAATTCCGGAATCTTGTCCTGGATTCCTTTGAAGCCCTTGACATTGACATTGAAGAAAATGAGCGCTGTCTTTCCGTCTCGCCAAGTCAGATAGCCAAGGAGCTGGCTTGCAGCCTCTTTCAACGACTCTGGCCCACGCCAGATCTTGCACTCCGCGACAAACGCTGCTCGATTCTCCGTTTCGATTCGGATATCGGTCTTGCCGCGTTTGCGAAAAGTTTCGCCTGTTGCTTCACCTTCGTAGTGTCCATTGAGGTGTGCCAACAGGATGTCGCGAAGCTCCTCCTCGCCGTGAATCCGAAAGGTTCGCGGGTTCGCCTCAAAAGTTCTTCCTTCGTGTCGAATGACCTTGAGTATGTAGTCGTAGTCTTCCACGGAAATCCCTGGCTCCGGACGAAATGCTTCCTTCGGTGCGGCCGGAAGGGTGCGAACCACGCGCTTCTTCAGCGGCAGTGTTCGTATGTCGAAAGCGTCACCCCGACGCTTGAGCGGTATGCCCAAGGCCGATGAGATCTTCTCATTGGCTTCGATGTGCCTGCGGCGGGCCCGGATCGCCTCGCGGATCTTGCTTGGAAGCTGGGCATTTCTGCCCTCAATCTCTGCAGCCTGATTGGCAGCGTACCTCTTGATGCTCGCGAGTTGCTCATCCACCAGGTTCCTGAGTTGTTCTGGAGCGGCGTCACTCGGGTGTTCAAAGACGAGTTCTATCCGTCCGCTGGTATGGGATTCACCAAAGATGTTTCCTCGCGGCGGATTGAAGTCGAACGCATTTGGCTGCAGATCCCACAGGAAGGTACTGCCTGAAAAGGGGATACTTACGACAATTCGAGTTCCCGGCGCAAGCACGGGCCCCGGCGAATAGCGAGGGAAAATTGAGCGACTGGGATCGTGGGTGACGTCGACCTTGGTATCTTCGGTCGATTGCTCCATCCTGTCGTTGTGGATGGCAAGCGGTTCGACACGGAACTGGTCGACAAGAGCCTCGACCAGGGTGTCTTCGCTAGTAGCCAGGAACTGCCCTTTGGGAATCGTATCAACCTGTTCCGGGATCTTTGCATCCATACCGGACAAGGTAGGGCGAAGATCGCCCTTGTTGAATAGCAGTGCATTGTCGCTTGCGAACATCTCCAAAGCTCCGTTCAGATGTCAACGCTTTGCCGTTAAGCTGCGGGCGGCCGTCTGTGGCCGATCGACAGCTTCTTGTTGGGCAGCGTCATGACGCTCTTACCTGTAAAGCATCACGGAACGCGGGATGGATTACAAACCGAAGCTCGCCCGACGTCTTCTCCGCGATCTTCCGCATCTTCCCTATATCGTAGTCCATCTGGAAGGAGTACATCTCCGAGCCGTCAGCTCGTTTCAGCCCGACGAACGAATACCACAGCAGAAGATCAACTACTGTCTGCATTGCTTCGTCCGTGGTGCCCTTTTTGCGAAGCACCTCTGTCATCTGGACCTGCGATATCTCAGGACCAAGCCCGATGAACTCATCAATGAGGTCAGCCGCCGAACCGTGGGTATCTCGGACCTCGTAGGTCATATCGCTTTTGGCATCGTCCGATTGCGAGATCACCGCTGCCCGGAGGTCGCTTTCCTCGACCCTCTCGTGACCGCGATTCACAGCCGTATCGACGGCTTTCCTGACGAGGCCGAGGATGTCGCGAGGCCTCAGGAAGGTATGCCGGAGAAGATATCTGAACGATGCTTCCCCTCCAATGTGCTGGTCGAACAAGCTGCCCCAGAAGGCATCGAAGGATGCAATATTCTCGCCGAGGCTCGTCACCGCTCGTTGACGGATGATCTCTTCTAGTACCTCCGGATCACTGTTGTCCAGCGATACGCTGGACTCCTTGCCTCTGTCGGGCATCCCATCGATCAACCGTTCGAATACGTCGTTTCGCAGAAAGATCACCGTCTTAAGATCGACACGGCGTCGTTGCATCTCCTTCTGCAATTTGCGGGTCGCGACAAGCAGGCACCGCAACAAAACAATGTCCTGGGGTCGCGCACCCCGAGCAGGCCACCCCTTATCCAGATTGTCGAAGAGCGTCCAGACTTCCTCCTTGGTCTCGAGGTATCCTGCAACCGCCTCGCGTAGAGGTGCGATTTCCTTGGTCCAGACGATCCTCGCGATACCCGGTTCCGAGATCCCTTGTGACTCAGCCTTGAACTGTGACTCAAGTTGCTGCAACAAGAACGCGAGCCTTTCCGAGAAGTCCGCAGTGTCCCCGAGAGAAGCGGCACCAGCAACCGCTTGGACACGTTCAAACTTTCGAAGGATGTCGTGATCCCGATGAGCCAGAGACGCGTCCTTGTCCAAGATCTTGGCGGCAAGTTCCGTCAGTAGAATGTAGTCCCAAAAGGCTGTGAGCGTTTGCTCACGGACACCATCACCGATG